>Ga0209228_1001607_pt1 | contig 11282 bp, 10 predicted proteins | sample METZYME_3_150m_FD_187547 | JGI IMG/M metagenome (GOLD analysis project Ga0209228, IMG submission 187547) | Marine microbial communities from oxygen minimum zone in mesopelagic equatorial Pacific - METZYME_3_150m (SPAdes) (version 2) | ecosystem: Environmental > Aquatic > Marine > Oceanic...
AAGATATGTATCCCCATATATCTCTACTAAAATCAGTAAGTACATTATTTAGCCTAACATAATGAAAAAATAACTCAGCTATAGAGTCTTTTGGTTCAACTTGCGTGGTGTGCGTGTTTACCTCTAAACCTAATCCTTTAATAAATTTTCTAGAAACTATCTCCCAATTTACGTCAGGATAGGCAATTGCGTGCGCATTAAAGTTTCCTACAGCTCCGTTAATCTTCCCTTTTAAGGTAGTGCTTTTAATAGACTTGTTAATGGAGCTAACGCGATGAACAAAATTAGCAAATTCTTTTCCCATGGTAGTAGGAGATGCAGTTTGCCCATGAGTTCTTGATAACATCGGCGTATTTGAATATTTAATAGCCTTTTGTTTAAGGGCCTTAATGAGGTCATCAATATTTAAAGAGATAATTTCTGAAGCATCCTTAATCATTAATGAATAAGATAAATTGTTTATATCTTCCGAAGTGCAGGCAAAATGAATAAATTCAGAGTATTTATCTAAGGACTTAACATTAGAAAATTGCTCTTTTAGATAATACTCAATAGCTTTTACATCATGATTTGTTCTTTTTTCTATTGATTTAACACGTTTCGCATCTTTTAACGAAAAATTGTTAACTAATTCATTAAGATAGCTTATATTCTTAATTGATAATTTAGGAAGTTCTTTAATTTTCGAGGTATTGGCAAGATGTTTAAACCATTCAACTTCTATAAACAGTCTATACTTAATTAAACCGTATTCACTCGTTACATATCTTAATTCAGCATTTACAGCATTATATCGCCCATCAAGAGGTGAAATGGATAACAAAGAATCTGTCTTCATCTAAATATTATAACTTATGTCTACAAATGCTTGCCTTGTAATTAAACTAGTCGCAAACTAGGTGTTATGAAAAAGAATTTCTTAATTTGGTTAAGTTTATTGCTTAGCTTTAATGTGCTTACGAAGACAGTTATTCATGTTGGTCTCTTGATAGATGGTAGTAATGACAATCCTATGAACGAAATGTCTATATATGTAGTAGATAATACAGTCTCTGAAGTTGTTACTGGTTATGTAGACCCTGAACCTGATGACGAATACATAGATTTAAGCGGATACACGGCACTTCCTGGATTGATTGACATGCATGTTCATCTCCCGTCAAATCAAAGTAGTACTAATAGGTACATCGAAAGCACAAGCTTAAACCCAGCGGACTATGCAATTAGATCAGTAAACAATGCCAAAAAGACTCTTTTAGCAGGATTTACAACCGTAAGAAATTTAGGAGATTCAGATGCAGTTACTATTTCTTTAAGAAATGAAATTTCTAAAGGAACTGTAATAGGCCCAAGAATTTTCTCGGCTGGTAAATCAATAGCCTCTACAGGTGGTCACGCAGATGGTACTAATTCATTAAATAAAGAACTGTCTTCTGATCCAGGACCAATGGATGGAATTATTAACAGTTCAGATGACGCGTATAAAGCAGTAAGGCACAGGTATAAAGAAGGAGCCGACTTGATTAAAATTACTGCAACTGGAGGAGTCTTAAGTAATGCTAAGAATGGTCAGAACCCTCAAATGACGGAAGAAGAAATAAGATCAATCGTAGATGCTGCTAGAGATTATGGTTTTAAAGTTGCTGCACATGCTCATGGATCTGAAGGTATTATCCGTGCTGTAAAAGCAGGAGTTAACTCAATAGAGCATGGCACACTTATGGATGCTGAAGGTATGGCCCTTATGAGGCAGGAAGGTGTTTATTATGTACCCACACTATTGGCTGGTGCTTGGGTTGCAGAAAAGGCTTTGATAGAAGACTATTACCCTCCCTTTGTTGAAAGAAAGGCACTTGAAATAGGACCGCAATTAATTTCTACTTTTTCTAAAGCTTATCAAGCCGGAGTCAAGATCGCGTTTGGTACAGACACAGGTGTAACTCCTCATGGAGATAATGCTAAAGAATTTAAATTAATGGTTGATGCTGGCATGACTTCAAAGGAGGCCATTCTTTCAGCTACATTACACGCCTCAATTTTACTTGGAGAACAAGAAAATCTTGGCTCTATATCAAAGGGTAAGCTTGCAGATATAATTGCTGTATCTGGCAATCCCTTAGAAGATATCACAAATTTAGAATCAGTAGATTTTGTTATGAAAGATGGTAATGTAGTAAAAAAACCATAGAAATTATGAAACTTTACAACTCAATAGGACCCAATCCACACGTAGTAAGAATGTTCATTCAAGAGCTTGGAATAGATCTTGAATCAGTCGAAGTAGATTTAATGGCTGGAGAGAATAGACAGCAAGACCACTTAACTAGGAATCCTTCAGGCCAGATGCCTACTTTAGAACTTGATAATGGTGATTTTATATCTGAAATAACTGTTATTTGTGATTTCTTAGATGAACAACAAGGATATACGGATCTTATAGGCAAGACTCCAGAAGATAGGGCAGAGACAAGAATGTGGACTAGAAGAATTGATCTACAAATAGTAGAACCCTTAACTAATGGCTTCAGATTTTCTGAAGGTCATGATTTCTTTAAAGACAGACTGAGACTTATACCGCAAGCAGCTGATGACTTAAAAACTTTAGCTCAAGAAAGAATAACTTGGTTAGATGAGCAGATCAAAGATAAAGAATTTATTTGCGGAGATAGATTTTCTTTAGCTGATATCATGCTTTATTGCTTCTTAAATTTTGGAACGACTATTGGTCAACCGCTAAATGAAGATAATAAGAACGTAGTTAATCTTTACAATAAAATTCATTCTAGACAAAGCGCATCAGCTTAAAAAATGCAAGAAGATAGAATTAGAGCTTGGCTTTGTTCTATAGCTGTTTTTTTAATTATTCTGATTTGGTCCATGTCTAGTTTTTACTAATTTTGGATTGGTACGTCTACATATTGGAGTGTAAAGATCAATCACTCTATACAGGCATTACAAATAATTTGCAGAAAAGGATAATTGCACATAATTCTGGCAAAGGGGCTAAATATACCAAAGCTAGATTGCCAGTAAAGCTGGTTTATAAAGAATCTTATAAAACAAAAGGCGATTCTTTGAAAAGAGAATTTGAAATAAAAAAGTTAAAAAGAACTGAAAAATTAAATCTAATTAATTAATTCTATTTCTCCACCACCTAAACACTCATTTTCATTATAAATAACTACGGATTGTCCTGGGGTTACAGCCCTTTGAGGTTCTGCAAATTTTACTATGATTTTATCTTCATCTATTTGGATGTCACATTCTTGGTCTTCTTGTCTATATCTAACTTTAGCCGTACCCTTAAACTCTCTACCAATATCGTCGCTTAGTAAAAACTTATTCCTAGTTACGAGTTCATTTGAAAAGAGCAGGGGATGGTCGTTGCCTTGAACAACAGTAAGTGTATTTGTATTAATATTCTTACTGGCTACGTACCAAGGATTATTTTTTGATCCTTTTTGGCCTCCAATACCAATTCCTTGTCTTTGGCCTAATGTATAGTATTGAAGACCTTTATGTTCGCCTAGCTCATTACCATCTTCATCTATAATTTTTCCAATATTCTCTTCAACATAATTTGATATAAATTCTGGAAAAGGTCGTTCACCTATAAAACAAATACCTGTACTGTCTTTTTTCTCACTTGTCACTAATGAATTATCTCTAGCTATTTGTCTTACCTGGCTTTTATCTATGTCGCCAATTGGAAAAAGAGTTTTCGATAATACATCCTTATCAATTGCATGTAGAAAGTATGTTTGATCTTTATTTACATCAAAAGCTTTTAATAATTTGGAATGATTTGTTTGAGCATAATGGCCTGTAGCAATGTAATCAAAGTTTTGTGTTATTGCGTAGTTATAAAATTCTTTAAATTTAATCTCTTTATTACACAAAATATCAGGGTTTGGAGTTCTTCCTTGCTCTAATTCTTCTAAAAAGTAAGTAAATACTCTATCTTTATATTCTTTAGCAAAATTAACCTCATAAAGGGGGATATTTAATTGGTCTGCAACAAAGACAGCATCCATAAAGTCTTCTTTTACGCTGCAATAAGGTGATCCATCGTCATCGTCCCAGTTTTTCATGAATAGACCATGTACATCATATCCTTTCTCTTTAAGAATGAATGCTGAAACAGATGAATCAACACCACCTGACATGCCCACTAAGACCTTTGTTTTACTCATAAAAGCTTAAATTAACCTTATTTTCCTTTTAATATATAATGCTGCCCACAAAAAGGAATTATACAGAGCAATTATGAAATTCGAACATATCAATGAACCAAAGAACGGTTCAAAAATTACCCTAGATAAATCAGGTAAATTAAATATCCCAGACAATCCAATTATTCCCTTTATAGAAGGTGACGGTATAGGTTCTGACATAACTCCTGTCATGATACAAGTAGTAGATAGTGCAGTAGAAAAATCCTATGAAGGAAAAAGAAAGATTGAATGGATGGAGATATATTGTGGAGAGAAATCCACGGTAGTTTATGGAGAAGATAATTGGCTACCACCTGAAACTCTTGAAGCCTTAGAAACTTATTTGGTAGGTATAAAAGGACCTTTAACAACGCCCGTAGGAGGTGGAATAAGATCTCTTAATGTTGCTTTAAGACAAGAATTAGATCTATACGTATGCCAAAGACCTGTCAGGTATTTTGATGGAGTGCCAAGTCCAGTAACTAATCCTGAAAAAACTGACATGGTTATATTTCGTGAAAACTCAGAAGATATCTATGCAGGAATAGAGTGGGAAGCTGGAACGGATGAAGCAAAGAAGGTTATTGATTTTTTTACCAAAGAAATGGGCGTAACTAAAATTAGATTTCCTAATGATTGCGGCATAGGTGTAAAGCCAGTTTCTAAAGAAGGAACTGAGCGCCTAGTTGATAAAGCAATTCTCTACGCCATAGACAATGATAGAGATTCAGTAACTTTAGTTCATAAAGGTAATATTATGAAGTTTACGGAAGGGTCATTTAAGGACTGGGGCTATCAATACGCAGCATCAAAATACGATGCAGTGGAATTAGATGGAGGTCCTTGGCATTCACTTACAAACCCAGATACAGGAAAAGAAATTATTATTAAAGACGTCATTGCTGATGCTTTTCTTCAACAGATTCTAACTAGACCCGATGAATACAGCGTTATAGCTACACTTAATTTAAATGGTGACTATATTTCGGATGCATTAGCAGCAGAAGTAGGGGGCATAGGGATAGCTCCAGGAGCTAATCTTGGCGATAAAGTAGCTTTATTTGAAGCCACACATGGAACTGCACCAAAATACACAGGCCTAGATAAGGTTAATCCTGGATCTTTGATTCTATCAGCAGAAATGATGCTTAGATATATGGGGTGGACGGAAGCAGCGGATTTAATTATTGGGGGTTTAGCCAAAACAATTAGCCAAAAAACCGTTACCTATGACTTCGAAAGATTAATGACAGGTGCAAGCCTTTTAAAATGTTCGGAATTTGGAGACGCAATTATCAAAAACATGGATTAATGTCCTATATAGAAAATAATAAAGATCCCAAACAAGGTGAAGATCAAGGCAACACTTCTACTGTTGCGACCTTAGAAAAGCCACAAGTAAAAAAACCTCCTCTTTATAGAGTAATCCTTCTTAATGATGATTACACTCCCATGGAATTTGTTGTATATGTTCTTCAAATATTTTTTGGATTTGAAGGAGACAAGGCACAACAAATTATGTTAGCTGTACATACCCATGGAAAGGGAGTTTGTGGTATCTTTACAAAAGAGGTTGCCGAAACAAAGAGTGCACAAGTTAATAATTTTGCTAAAGAAAATGGCCACCCTTTATTAAGCGATATAGAGCAAGTAGAAGAAGATGATTGATAATGAACTAGAACAAAATCTAAATGAAGCTTTTAAACTAGCCCACACGCAAAAACATGAGTTTGTAACTGTTGAACATCTCCTTTTATCGCTTCTTGAAAACTCTGACTCTTTGGATCTTTTAAGTTCAAATAAAGTTAACATTGACCAATTACGTACTGATCTTGAAGAATTTATTGGTTCTACAACACCAAAAATTGAAAAAGAAGTATCTGACATACAGCCCACATTGGGTTTTCAAAGAGTGTTACAAAGAGCAGTCTTTCATGTTCAGTCTTCTGGTAAAAGTGAAGTTAAAGGAAGTAATGTTCTAGTTGCTATATTCAGTGAAAAAGAATCGCAAAGTGTTTATCTGCTGGAACAACAAGGTTTAACTAGACTAGATGCCGTAAGCTATTTAAGTCATGGAAGTTCAGAAAAGATAAGCGTTGAAGGTAATGAGTCTCAAACTGAAACTAATGAACCAGACTCTAATACTGCTCTAGAAAAATTTACTTTGAACCTTAATAAAGAAGCTTTAGAAGGAAGAATCGACCCTTTGATAGGAAGAGCGGATGAAATTGAAAGACTAACTCAGATCCTTGCCAGAAGAAGTAAAAATAACCCTTTATTGGTAGGAGAGTCAGGTGTTGGTAAAACAGCTATAGCAGAAGGACTTGCAAAACTGATAACTGAAAAAAAAGTACCTGATCTTATTAAAGACAGCGTGATTTATTCTTTAGATATGGGGTCTTTGCTAGCCGGTACAAAATATAGAGGAGATTTCGAAGAAAGACTAAAGGCTGTTTTAAAAGAATTAGAAAATGATGAGTCAGCTATTCTTTTTATTGATGAAATTCATACGGTTATCGGAGCCGGTGCAACATCGGGTGGAGTTATGGACGCATCAAATTTATTAAAACCAGCTCTGGCTAAAAGAAGTCTTCAGTTTGTAGGTTCAACAACTTATAAAGAATTTAGAGGCATATTTGAAAAGGACAGGGCATTATCCAGAAGGTTCCAAAAAATAGAGATACCTGAACCATCTGTAGATGAAACAATTGCTATATTAAAAGGTTTAAAAACGCGATTTGAAGAACATCATGAAATTAAGTACACAGAAGGTGCATTAAAGGCAGCTGCTTCATTAGCATCAAAGCATATAAACGATCGTTTTCTACCTGATAAAGCAATAGATGTTGTAGATGAAGCCGGAGCAAGACAAAAATTAGTTACTAAATCTAAAAGAAAGAAGACTATCTCGGAGATAGACATAGAAAAGATAATTGCATCCATAGCTAGAATTCCTGAAAAAACAGTTTCTTCTTCTGATAAAAAGTCTTTAGAGAGATTAGAAGAAAATTTAAAACGAGTTATTTTTGGACAAGATCAAGCAGTAGAAAGCTTATCGTCATCTATAAAGTTAGCTAGAGCAGGACTAAGAGCAGAAGAGAAGCCTGTTGGTTCTTTTCTATTTTCTGGTCCTACTGGAGTTGGAAAAACAGAGCTAAGCAAGCAATTAGCCAAGATCATGGGTATAGAATTTGTAAGATTTGATATGTCTGAATATATGGAAAGGCATACTGTTTCAAGATTAATAGGAGCGCCTCCCGGTTACGTAGGCTATGATCAAGGTGGATTGTTAACAGAATCAGTTACTAAACATCCTCACTCAGTTATTTTGCTTGATGAAATAGAGAAAGCGCACCCTGAAGTCTTCAATATTCTTTTACAAGTAATGGATCATGGAACATTAACTGACAACAACGGAAGAAAAGCTGATTTTAGAAATACTGTAGTAATCATGACAACAAATGCAGGGGCTCAAGATATGAGCAGGGCAAGTATGGGCTTTCAATCTCAAGATCACTCAAGTGATGCTACAGAAATGATCAAGAAAACATTTTCACCTGAATTTAGGAATAGACTTGATGGCATAATTCAGTTTAATCCTTTACCAGTTGAAGTTATAAGGACTGTAGTAGATAAATTCTTAGTTGAATTACAAGTTCAATTAGATCACCAAAAAGTTCTATTAGAAGTTTCTGACGAAGTTAGAGATTGGCTGATAGAAAATGGATATGACAAAAATATGGGTGCTAGACCAATGGAGAGACTTATTCAAGATTCTATTAAAAAGATGTTAGCCGAAGAAATATTGTTTGGTAAATTATCTAAAGTAGGCGGAACCGCTTATGTTGATCTTAAAGATGGTGAAATCTCAATTGAATTTAAAGAAAATTCGAAGAAAAAAGAGAAGGTATAAAATTGAAAAAATTAACTTTATTTTTTTTACTTTTTTCTCTTTCTATAAATTCTTTTTCTGAAGAACCTGCCACTGCCCAAACCAATCCCGAAGAGAGTATTCTTTTTTGGGATGAACAGCAGAAGATAAATGGATTTAAGACTGGTTATAACTTTATTCCATCTAGGGCTATCAATAAAAGCTCAAAACCTTATCCTTTAAATTACTTATTATTAGATTTTTCTCAACTTACCTATCAATACAAAGGTAAAGCTTACACTTTAGAAGACTATATCAATAAATTTAATGTAGCAGGGATGATGATAGTAAGAAGGGGTAATGTGCTCTATGAAAACTATAGTTTTGGAAATGATAAGAACTCTAAATGGATTTCCTTTTCGGTAACAAAATCAGTTACATCTATGCTGCTTGGTGCAGCTATACAAGATGGTTTTATTAAAAGCATTAATGATCCAGTAACTAAATATTTACCTGAACTATCTGGAAGTAATTACGAAAAGGTTTCTATTAAACATATTCTTCAAATGTCTTCTGGGATTGCATGGAATGAAGATTATGATGACCCTTACTCAGATGTTAATCTAGCCGCCGGTTTAAACTCTTCAGATCTTTATAAGTATTTGTCTAAATTAGACGTAACAAATAAACCTGGTAGGAAATTTAATTACAACACCGCTGAAAGCAATCTTATTGGCGGAATAGTTCGTACAGCAGTTGGGAGTAACTTATCAAGTTATTTAGAAAATAAAATATGGAAACCTTTCGGAATGGAATCTGACGCACATTGGGGTTTAGATGCTAAGTTCTTAGATGAATTAGGAGGTTGTTGTATTTATGCAACTTTGAAAGATTATGTAAGAGTAGGAATTTTTGCTTTAAATCAAGGTAAGTTAAAAAATGGAACAGAAGTCCTTCCAAAAAAATGGATAAAAGATTCCACAAAAGCCTCTAAAGCATTTAGATATTATGGTTACCAGTGGTGGTTGAGTGGACCTCCTTATAAATCTTATTACGCTCAAGGTATCTTTGGTCAGATGATATGGATAGACCCGCCCACTCAAACAGTTATTGCGATGCACAGTGCATGGGATAAGGCTTGGACTCCAGAAGCAGATCAGCATAAATTTGCCTTGCTTACGGCAATAATGATTAAACTTTATAATCTGTAGGGGCTCTATCTTTCTCTAAAAATGATTCTTCCTTTGGAAAGGTCATATGGAGTTATTTCTACTTTGACTTTGTCTCCAGTAAGAATTCTTATGTAATGCTTGCGCATTTTGCCTGAGATATGTGCAGTAACTATATGATCATTATCTAGTTTTACTCTAAAAGTAGTATTAGGAAGGGTTTCAACGACCTCACCATCCATTTCTATTAAATCTTGTTTCGCCATATATAATACATTTTCTACTAGTTAGAAGAATTTCTAAAGCAAAAGATGAAAGAAAAAGAATTTAAATTTACTAGGCTGCTACTTTTCTTGGCCTTAATTACTATTCTTATAGCAATAGCGAGTTACATTTTAGATAAATTTATACTAGTCTATTGATTGAACTATACCTTTATCAATCAAAGCTTGAATCTTATTTTCATCGTACCCAGCCCATTCTCTTAAAATCTCTTTAGTATTTGTACCTAAATGAGGAGGGGGCGTGTAAGAATCTTCATTCGTATACGATAATTTTACAGGATTCCCAGGCATTTTTACTTTTCCACCGTCAGGGTGTTCTACCTCTACAACCATATTTCTATGAATTACTTGTTCATCTGTTAAAGCTTGACTAAAAGTATTTATAGGGCCACATGGAACTTTTGCATCATTCAGAGCCTGAATCCAAAATTCAGATGGTTTAGTTGAAAGAATTTTGTTTAATTCAGATTCAATAAATTCTTGATGTTTTAATCGATCAACTGATTTACTGAATTTAGAATCTCTTAGACTGTCTACATTTATAACACCCAAAAGAGCTTCCCAAAAAGCATCTGTAATGACTGCTATGACAACAAAACCGTTTTGAGTAGTAAAGCTGTTGTAAGGCACGTGCACGAAGTGAGCATTACCAATGGGTTCTGGATCTATATTTGATAGAGTTTGCATGGTAGCCATGTAAGTCAAAAGTGATATTTGTACATCTAAGAGAGACATGTCTATATGTTGACCCTTGTTAGTTTGTTCGCGAGAGAGGAGGGCAGATAGAATTCCAATAACACTATATAGTCCAGAGCCTAAGTCTCCTATTGGTATCCCAGCTCTTGTAGGTGTTGCGGCATCAGGTCCTGTCACAGACATGCCTCCACTATAGGCTTGAACTATCTGATCATATGCAGGTCTAGAAGAGTGGGGTCCAGTTTCACCGAATCCTGTAATAGAGCATGTGATAATTCTAGGATTGACATGTTTTAATGATTCAAAGTCGATTTTTAACTTTTTTACGACGCCTGCACTAAAATTATTAAGAACAACATCAGCTGATTTAACAAGATCATGAAAAATATGTAGTCCTTCATCTGATTTAAGATCTAGAGACACGCTTTTCTTGTTTCTATTAAGAGTGAGGAAATAGGCACCAAAGTTTTTAAAAGAATAATTAGGGTCAGATTGCAGTAAACCCCTTGTCATTTCACCTGGAGCTAAAGGTTCAACTTTAACTACTTCAGCACCTAAATCGGCTATTACCATACCAGCGTAGGGCCCAGCTAACATATGGGTCAGGTCTATTACTTTAATCCCGTTAAGAGGCTTCATAACGTCAGCATTGTACTACATGCTAGATATCCCTATAAGCTTATAAAAGAGAAGGGATATAGTGTTCTGTTATTAATATTGTGGATAAATATGTAATTTAACATAATATATATTATACGAATATATGATAACCTAATATAGTGTTTTAGGGTCTTAAGACACCTATATATAGTTACAAGTTAAAAAAAAGGCCTCTTTTGGAGGCCTTTAAATTTAATATAAAAATAGTTAGTAACCCAGATTATTGGATTAATCCACAATATGGTTAAAATGATAAAAGCCCATTTCTCTTTACTGCAGACAAAATAACCTAAAGCTGTATAAAATATTAAAAATGCCAAATAAAAAAGTGTTGTATTTATAGGTCCAATATCTACATTTAGGAACAAAAGTGAGAGATAAACTATAA
>Ga0209228_1001617_pt1 | contig 11249 bp, 10 predicted proteins | sample METZYME_3_150m_FD_187547 | JGI IMG/M metagenome (GOLD analysis project Ga0209228, IMG submission 187547) | Marine microbial communities from oxygen minimum zone in mesopelagic equatorial Pacific - METZYME_3_150m (SPAdes) (version 2) | ecosystem: Environmental > Aquatic > Marine > Oceanic...
CCCCATCGTGAATCCAAAAACCTTATGGCGAAATCTAAACAGGTTAGGTCGGTCATCCAGGAATCGGAATGCACGTTTGATACCGCTCCACGTACAGCCAATAATAACTGCCAAACCTATCAACATCCATCCCATAGGGTAAGACTCCCAGACCATGTTTAAAGCAATTAATGGATTTTCTAATAATTTAAAAGATGAAATATCGAGGCGATGGTCTAAATAGGCATAATTCCCAAAATCAAAGGCATACAAAAAGATGATCACAACTGCGGCTAAGAATAAATAGATACGTGCTATTTTTCTTAGTACAAAATTCGTCATGGGGTTGAAAATCGGAACCATCAGAGCCAGCCCAAGGGGCAGTAAGATGAAACAGGCCAGGCGGAGATCAAACCGCGTACCGATCCAAAAAGCACGAATCAATTCAGAAGGAGTTCCAGCCATCCCTGATATGAATACCCAAACGAAGGCCAATCGGAACAATATAAATACGATGAAGAAAGAGAGGACGGCCCCAAACATGAATTTCAAGCGACGTGAGGAATAAAACAAATTAATATCCTCAAATTTTAGAGCGGACGATGAAAATCGAACTTACGTCACGAATTTTGGAAAGCCGTGGTCTACTCTTCTGAAAGGATTTATTATTACTAATCCATAGCGAGGCTACAGGTTAATAATTAGCTTCACTCCAGGAACATATTGGAGTATATGTTTTTATATCATCACTAATATGATCATAGTACACTGTGTCCGATTCTCCATCCCAAGCAATAGTAATTGTTAATTCTTTTCCAGAGAGACTTAAAGTGATTGTTTCACCATCAGCACCAGTTAGAACGTCACCATCTCTTGGAAATGTTTCACTACTAGCATCATAACAGTCCTCAGCGTCGCTATCATTGTCTGTATTACATGCATCGTTCATATACGCAATAAAAGTTATAGTCGTATTGTTAATTGTCATGTACTCAATCTCTTCATACCCATCGCAATCCTGAGATTTTTTACTCAATTGAAAAGTTCCATTAATTGGGCCGTCCTTAGCATCATCTTCACAGGAAAATAATATAATTGAAGAAAGTAGAAGAATTGCTTTTAAAGAAAATTTGGCTTGAAAAATATTATTAAACATTTTTTATCCTTTGGTCTTAATTAAGAATTATTAATTCATATTTATGACGTTACACTTTTGAGCAATGTATAACAAGTGCAAATTGCGGTTGCAGCAATTTACCGCTTTTTAATTTGAATAATGATTGGCAACCTTACGTTGAAATTTAGTTGAAATTGATTTGGCGATCTTCATGATTAGATTATCAACCGATGGCGCAAATATTTCCTCGCGTTTTACCAACCTTTTGTACCTGTCACTTAAAGCACGCTTATCCCCATCATAGGTGGCCCATTCATGGAAAAAATTTTCTTTTCCACTTAGATTACCAGTAAAAATAGTCTCACTGTTGTTTATATCAGTAATTTGATAAGATATATTCAGAGTTGCTCCGGAACTTTTTTTATAATGATTTACAGTTGCTTTCACTTCCCCTTTAATGTTTTTTGTTTTTTCGACTCCTGTAGAATCCACATATTTTTCTTTACGTATAACAACTTCCTTTTTCTGTTTAATTCCTTCTTCCGAAATTTTTTCCGCGGGCCTATGTGTAGTGACTATCGTAGCGCTTAATATATGATCAGCTCCGGATAACTGCCCAATTTTGATATAATTGTTTTCTGTGATTCCAGCCTGCACTAATCCCTGCTCATTAAGAATTGCCCTTAACTGATCACGCGTAACGATCCGTAAAAATTCTTTTGAAGCAGTGCTTTGCTGCATCATCATTTGATTTCGAATAAAACTTGCTAAATTAATATTTCCGTTAAACGGGCGTATCAATAGCGTAATGGTAGCGGCTGCTCTTGTTTCTTCATACAATTCTTGAGCATTCTTATAGTTGGCAACAAATTGTTGCGCCAATTTGAAATTGATTGCTGCTTCTTTCTGACTTTTCTTTGAGATATCATCTCGATATTTCATTCCCATGGTATAATGATAATCTGCAGCTAATGGCCTAGCTTTTTTTAGTTCATTGGAATAATCTCCAACTGCTAAAGTCAAATTATAATTCATTTGAATTTTAAGAATGGATTTAAGCAATTCAACTTGATTGCCCAAGCTCTCGAGGGCTTCATATTCATAAACCAAATCAGGCCATTTTGAAGCGTCCTCAAGGGTATTAAGTCTATCGATATTCGATTGGTGACGTGTTACAGCCAAAGGATAAGCTAATTCAAGCAAAGCTATCCCTTTTTGATTATCTGCTTTTATCTGAAGGGATCTTGATACAGCATGAACGGCTGAATCATAATCACCAATTTGATAATATTTTTTTGCCGATGAATATTCACTATAGCCAGGTATAAATATCGCACAAGACGAAATGAGCAAAATCGATGATATTATAAAGAAAGATAGTTGAGTTTTATGCTTCATAGGAGATTTTGAGCGGGCGATGAGAATCGAACTCACGTCTCCAGCTTGGGAAGCTGGGGTAATAGCCATTATACGACGCCCGCGCATGGATTAAATTTATATTAGAAAAATCGAGTGCCCCAGAGTTTCAATTCCAAAAACTTGCAATATTAAATTATGCCCCTCGATAATTATTTTTTTTTATCCGATTGGTCATTTTATTCCATTCAATCTATGGCACATTTTTAATTCAAGCGTGTGGACAAATTGTGGATAACTATTTCATTTTACTTTTTTATAGTCGGTATTCTCTTATTTTTTACTTTTATTCTTGGAGTCTTTATTTTCGTTTGATATATTTGTTCTGCCAACCAAGTCGATTATCACTTTTTCGATTGTCAGCCTATAATTAAACGCTGTTTTTTTAAAACTCCACATACCAAAAAGGAATGATTGTAAATGGCTGAAGCGATTGAACTTAACTTCCCTGCGGGGAAGACCCCCTCAGAAAAAATCAATACAATTGTTGAAGAAACTGTTCGTGAACTCACGAAAGAAGTCGACCAACAAGACCTTTCGAATGAACACAATCCCTATTTAATCGAAAATTATTATGATGGCGATAACCTCGGCGCTGATGTACTAAAAAATAAATACCTCGCACCCTGGGAAAACCATCCTTATGAATTATGGGAACGCCAGGCCACTGCTTTGGCTTCGGTTGAGCGCACAAAAAAATTAAGAGAGACGTGGGAAAAGAAATTTTATTCTATCCTTGAAGACTTCAAGTTCACATCAGGCGGTCGCATCATGCATGGTGCCGGCAGAGAAGATATTACTACTACCCTAAATAACTGCTATGTGGTTGGAATCCAAGATGATTCCATCAGTGCTATATATAAAACAATAGAAGAGGAAGCTCGAACATATAAATACGGTGGAGGCTGTGGTCATGATCTATCCATCCTGCGTCCATCAGGGGATGAAATTAATGGAACAGGTGGTCAATCCTGTGGGCCTGTCGGATTCATGAATCTATTTAGTGAAAACACTAATACTATTGCCCAACACGGACGCCGTGGTGCCAATATGCAAACTTTACGCGTAGATCATCCGGATATTGAAAAATTCATCGGAATCAAAACGGGTGATATTAATATGGTAAAATACTCTAATATATCCGTTCTATTGACCCATGACTTCATGGAAGCAGTAGAAAATGATACCGAATTTGATCTCAAGTGGAACAATAAAGTATACAAAACTGTTCGTGCCCGAGAACTATGGAATACTATTATTGACCATGCCCATAGGAGTGCGGAACCCGGCTTGATTTTCTGGGACACGATGACTGACTACCACAACGCAGAATATTGCAGTCCTTTAGTATCCACAAACCCTTGCGCAGAACAACCTTTACCTGATGGCGGATGCTGTAACCTTGGTTCTATAAATCTGGACAGATTTGTTGATAATGAAGGCAATTTTAAAATCGATGAATTCAAAGAAACAGTCGGTATTGCAACACGTTTTCTAGATAATGTCATTGATTACAACCTGGATCGTCATGCTCTGAATTCTCAAAAAGAAAACGCAACCGATGACCGCCGTGTTGGTTTAGGTATATTAGGTCTTGGGGATATGCTAGTGCGTATGGGAATTAAATACGACAGTGAAGATGCGCTACAAACAGTAGAGCAGGTCATGCAAATTTTTCGTGATACTGCTTATGATACCAGTGTTGAATTAGCTATGGAAAAAGGTGCTTTCCCAAAATTTGACTGGCCCGGATATCGCAAAAGTAAATTTATTAAACAACTACCTAGACAGATAAGGGATAAAATTAAAAATAATGGGATTAGAAATTCCACCGTCTTAACCGTACCACCTACTGGTAGCGGTGCAATTGTAGCCCGAGTCACCTCAGGAATCGAACCCATTTTTGCTACCTCCTATAAACGACGGGTCAAAAAACAAGATGGTTATGGACAGAAATTCGACGAATACAAAGTATATCACCCGATTATTAAAAAACTTTTTAAAACTGATGAGGACCTTCCAGATTATGTAACAACAGCTCATGATATCGATCCTTATTTTCGAGTAAAAATGCAGGGCATTATTCAAAAATATATCGACAGTTCTATTTCTTCAACAGTAAATCTTGAAGAGAATATTAAACTGGAAACAGTTGCGGATATTTATATGACAGCCTACAAAGCCGGTCTTAAGGGGATTACAGTTTATCGTGAAGGGTCGAGGGAAGGTATTCTTTTGACAGATAAAAAAGAAGAAACAGATATAGCTGAACAACAGGCTGTAATACCTCCAATGGAATCTTCTGCTCCGGTGAAAAAAACTGGTACAGAAAAACGACCAAGGATCCGACCAAATACAACAGCAGGAATCACACGTCGAATTCGAACCGGCGAAGGGACTCTGTACATTACCATCAATCAAGATGAAAACGGTTTATGTGAAGTCTTTACAACGATCGGTAAAGCCGGTGGTAATGCAGCGGCTCAGTCAGAAGCAATTAGTCGACTTATATCTCTGGCATTACGCTCAGGAATCGACCCAAATGCAATCATCAAACAACTGAAGGGAATTAGTGGACCAAACCCCACTTGGGAAGATGGTCGGTTAATCCTTTCAACCCCTGATGCAATTGGAAAAGCACTCGACGACTACCTAAGCGAAAATCCCGATGGACATCGTCAAGGTAAAGTTTCTGATTTAGATGAAGATAATCGTAAAACAACAATTACTATGGCTACAACGGAAGAAGTAACTGAACATCAACAAAATGTCACTGATTTTACCTTTAAAAATATCACTACCTGCCCTGATTGTGGTGGTTCGGTAATGCATGAAGGTGGTTGTGTGACCTGCCCAGGTTGTGGTTTCTCGAAATGTGAATAACTTAATTTTATTTCATTTCTTAAATAAAAAAAGCCCCGAATTAATTCGGGGCTTTTTTTTATCAAAAATCCGATCGTAAAGAATTAATGATCCATTAATTCTTTTTCCTTCTGTTCTTGTATTTCATTTAAAGTTCCCACATGATCATCCGTTAAAGTTTGGATTTCATTTTCCTGGTTACGTATTTCATCTTCAGAAACATGTTCCTTCTGCCCAAAATCTTTCACATGATGGAGTGCATCTCGTCTCACATTGCGAACAGCAATACGACCTTCTTCAATCAACTGATGGACATATTTAATCAAATCCTTACGGCGTTCTTCCGATAATGCAGGAATCGGCACTAAAACTGCATTCCCATTATTGCTAGGGGTTAAGCCTAGGCTTGACTCCATAATACCTTTTTCAATAATAGGAATTAATGATTTTTCAAATGGCTGTATCGTAATCAACCGTGGTTCAGGTACAGAGATATTTGAAACCTGATTCAAAGGCATCATTGAACCATAATATTCGACCTGTATTGAATTTAACAAATCAGGGTTCGCCCGACCCGTTCGTACTTTGGCTAATTCCATCCGCGAATGTTCAACAGCCTGATCCATCCTATGAGCAGCGTCTTTATAAATATCCTGCAGCATAATTATTCTATAATAGTCGTTCCAATATTCTTCCCTTCCACAATGCGTTTTAAATCACCCTTATTATTAATGTTAAAAACACATATAGGTAAGGCATTTTCTTTACATAGCGTTATTGCCGTTAAATCCATCACCCGAAGGTTTTTTCCTAACACGTCAGTGAAGGAAACGTTATTGTAGCGAACAGCATCTGAATGTACAACTGGATCCTTGTCAAACACACCATCCACTTTGGTCCCTTTTAAAAGTACTTGTGCTTTGAGTTCAGTGGCGCGCAAGGCGGCAGCCGTATCCGTCGTAAAATATGGATTTCCAGTGCCACCGGCTACAATTACAACTCTACCCTTATCTAAATGACGGAGTGCACGACGGCGAATATAAGGTTCTGATATTTGAGAAACAGTAATTGCCGAAAGTGTTCTTGTTTCAACATTATTCTTTTCCAATGCATCCTGTAGACTGATAGCATTCATTATTGTTGCCAACATACCAAGATAGTCACCGGTAACACGATCCATACCCTTACTGGCAGCTTGCAGGCCACGAAAGATATTCCCACCACCTATAATAAGAATGATGTCGACACCCATTTCATGGATTGATTTAATTTCGTTGGCTAGTTGAGTCGCCTTGGTAGGATCAATGCCAAAATCCTGCTCACCGGCAAGTACCTCCCCACTTAATTTGAGAAGGATGCGCCTGTAAACAGGGCTCGACATCTAATACTTAGTGAGGCTGTCCGTTACTGGAAGCTTCGCCGATGGCGTAACGGGTAAAACGATTAACAACAATATTTTCACCGAGCGTAGCAACCATTTCGGTGATAAGATCGCCGACTTTTCTATCAGGATCTTTAATATATGGTTGTTCTAATAAACAGGATTCCACGTAAAATTTTTCCATTCGGCCTTCAACAATTTTTTCAATAACATTTTTTGGCTTACCAGAATCTTTGGTTTGTTCAGTAAAAATTTCTTTTTCATGATCAACAATAATTTGATCAATATCTTCACGCTGAATTGCTAAAGGATTCGTTGCCGCAATTTGCATGGCTAAATTATGGGATAATTCTGAAAAACTTTCTGTTTTCGCAACAAAATCAGTTTCACAATTTAATTCTACCAAAACCCCTAAGCGTCCTCCCTGATGAATATATGAAAAAATCACACCTTCTTTGGTAGTTCTTGCGCCTTTATTTTCTGCTTTGGTAATACCTGATTTTCGTAAATGATCAATGGCTTTTTCCACATTGCCACCAGTTTCTAATAGTGCTTTTTTACAATCCATCATACCAGCCCCGGTTTTATCTCGCAAAGCTTTTACAGTTTTGGCATCGATGCTCATTTATCTTCTTCCTCTTCAACAAGTTCTAATTTTTTTTCTTCTGTAGCAAGCATTTCTCTTGTTTCATCGACTACTGCTGTGGTTTGGTCCTCTCCAGCAATTTTACTTGATTCTATCTTTATTTTTTGCTCACCTTTATCAGATTTTTTTTCTGCTTCCCCACCAGAATTAAGAATGGTGTCAGCGATTACCGACATAATAAGTTGGATCGTCCGAATTGAATCATCATTAGCAGGAATCGGATATTTAATTTGAGTTGGATCCGTATTAGAATCTACAATCGCAATAATCGGAATGCCTAACCGGTTAGCTTCCATAACCGCCGTACTTTCAAGATTTGCATCAACAATGATAACTGCATCAGGAAGGCGGCGCATATCTTTTATGCCTCGATGTTGGTCTGATAGCTTAATACGCTCCCGGTTTAACATTTGGATCTCTTTTTTTGTCTGATTTTCATATATCTGAGACCCTTCTTTTTCCAGCAAATGTAAACGTTTAATACTTTTCTTAATTGTTGAAAAATTAGTAAGTGTGCCACCGAGCCATCGTTCTACCACATAAAACATAGAACAACGGTCTGCTTCCTCCTGGACAATATCCTTTGCCTGTTTTTTTGTTCCTACAAATAAAAATTCAGCATTCTTTTTCGTTTTTGATCGAATAAAATCAAGTGCATTTTCTAAATGACGGATTGTTTGTTCCAAATTAATGATATGAACCCCATTTTTTTCCATAAGGATAAAAGGTTTGAAATTAGGGTTCCATTTGCGCGTCACGTGCCCAAAATGTGCACCAGTACCTAATAAATCTTCAAATTTAACTTTTGACATATAAATTTAACGTTTTGAAAACTGGAATTTTTTTCGAGCGCCAGGTTGTCCATATTTTTTCCGTTCCACTTCACGAGCATCACGCGTAAGGAAACCCGCATCTTTCAATACAGATCTGAAGTCAGTACTAACATCATTTAATGCACGCGCAATACCTAAACGTATGGCACCGGCTTGTCCAGAAAGGCCCCCACCTTTAACATTTACAGAAATATCATAGGATTCACGTTGATTAGTTAAATCCAAAGGCTGAGTAACCACAATCGCAAGGCTTTCCCGACAAATATAATCTTTAAATGGACGGCCATTGATAATTATATTTCCTTTTCCTGGTTTCATAAAAATCCGAGCTACAGATCCTTTACGCCTGCCAACAGTATTATAAACTGGATTTGCCATTAAATATTCAATTCTTTTGGTTGTTGTGCCATATGAGGATGATTTGGACCAATGTAGACTTTTAGGTGCTTTATAATAGCTCTACCTAAACGATTTTTTGGAAGCATACCCCACACTGCCTTTTTCACTATGCGCTCTGGATGAGTGCGCCGTAGTTGATCCAATTTTGTAAAAGTAGTTGATCCAGGAAATCCCGAGTGTTTGAAATAAGTCTTATCCCTTTCCTTTGTACCTGAAACTTTGACTTTTTCAGCATTGACTACGACTACAAAATCACCCATATCCATATGGGGCGTAAATGTAGGTTTATGTTTCCCACGCAAAATTTGTGCTACTTCACTGGCGAACCTACCCAAGGTTTTGCCTTCGGCATCGGCTATATACCAATCTTTTTGTATTTCGGCAGCTTTTAGTGATCTTGTTTTCATGATTTTCAGTACAAAAATAGCCTGAAAAACTAGACTAACATCTCCATGGTAGTCAACTATAATTCATGGTATAGTCTATTAAGGAAAACTAGTGATATGACCCTTTACAATTGTGTATTTCACGCGACCATTCAGAGATTTACCAATATAAGGTGAATTTACTGACCGTGAATAAATATCGGTTTTGCTGAAAATCCATTCTTCAGTTGGATCAATAATAGTTAATTCTGCCATTACTCCTTTTGCAAATAAATCGGTTTCAAAATTCATAATTTTCCGAGGATTAACTGTCAACATTTGAATCAATTTTAGTATATCCATCTTGTTTTGTATAACCATGACCTGATTTACAACTCCAAAACATGATTCGAGCCCAATCATACCAAAAGGTGCTAAATCAAAGGTGCCTTCTTTTTCTTCAATCGTATGGGGTGCATGATCCGTGGCAATACAGTCAAAAATACCATCTTTAACAGCCTTAATAAGAACTTTCCGATCTTCTTGTGAACGAATAGGCGGTGCCACTTTCAGGTTGGTGTTATAGGTTTTTAAATTTTCATCTGTAAAAAACAAGTGGTGGGGTGTCACTTCAGCGCTGATTTTTACATTCTTTTTCTTTATTTCTTGTATATGATGTACCGATTTAGCTGAACTTACGTGGGGTACATGGAGTTGGGCACCGGTCAATTCTGTTAATTCCAAATCCCGATGAATCATATTCGATTCTGAAATATCCGGACTTGCAGGAAGACCTAAATGAGTTGCAATCTTTCCTTCATGCATCATCCCATCCTTTTTTAAGCACGGGTCTTCGGCGTGATTAATTACAGGTACATTAAACATAGTGGCATATTCAAGGGCATTACGCATGATGCCCGCATCGGTCACAGGTAGACCGTCATCACTAAAGGCTACTGCTCCTTCAGAAAGCATGGCACCCATTTCGGTCAATTCCTGTCCAGCCTGCCCTTTGGTAATGGCACCAATCGGATGAATATGAATTGGACATTCTTCAGAACGATCGACGGTATAACGGATCGATTCTGGAGAGTCCAATGGCGGATCTGTATTAGGCATAACACAGACTCGGGTAAAACCCCCAGCTAGTGCCGCCATAGAGCCAGATTCCAGTGTTTCCTTATCCTCCCTACCAGGTTCACGAAAATGAACATGAAGATCACAAAATCCATGTGTCAAAATCAATCCATCGCAATCGACAATATCTGCTACTTTTGGCGGTTCTACTTTACCAATTTTTTTAATTTTACCATCTTCAATCAGAATATCTCCTTTTTTCTGAGTACCCGCCAAAGGATCTAATATTGTTCCATTTGTGAGAACAATCCGTTTTCTCAATTTTGATATTTTCATATTAATTTTTTCCTACTTCTTGTTTGCCTCCAAGGAGCAAATATAAAATTGCCATTCTGGATGCAACTCCGTTCAAAACCTGATCCAAAATAATGGCCTGATCGCTATCTGCGATGGCACTATCAATCTCCACACCGCGATTCATTGGACCCGGGTGCATAATGACCATTTCCTTTTTGTGCATCTTTAAACGTTCCGTAGTTATACCAAATAAATTCCGGTACTCCCTCACAGAAGGCAAAAGGCCCCCACCCATCCGTTCGCGCTGAATACGCAACACATTGATCGCATCGGCCCATTCAATCACTTCATCTACATTATAGTTTACTAATACACCCAGATCTTCAGCAAAGGGTGGTATAAGTGTCGCTGGCCCACAGAGCGTGACCTTGGCACCCATGGTCTTCAAACCATATATATTACTAAGAGCAACACGGCTATGGGCTATATCTCCGATAATGCCAATTTTGAGTCCTTTAAGGTGACCAAATTTTTCTTGAAGACTAGTCATGTCCAGGATGGCCTGCGTAGGATGTTCATGGGTTCCATCACCGGCATTAATGACGATCGATTCAATGTGCTGCGTTAGATGGAGTGGAGCACCTGGTGTGGGGTGGCGCATGACTACCGCATCGATTTTCATCGCTTCAATATTCTGTGCTGTATCTTTAAAAGCTTCCCCTTTTTTTAGGCTGGACGTAGACGCTGAAAAATTAACTGTATCCGCACTGAGCCGTTTTTGAGCAAGTTCAAAGCTGATACGTGTTCGGGTCGAATTTTCGAAAAACAGATTTACAATTGTTTTTCCCTGTAATGAAGGCACTTTTTTGATCGGTCG
>Ga0209228_1001618_pt1 | contig 11244 bp, 11 predicted proteins | sample METZYME_3_150m_FD_187547 | JGI IMG/M metagenome (GOLD analysis project Ga0209228, IMG submission 187547) | Marine microbial communities from oxygen minimum zone in mesopelagic equatorial Pacific - METZYME_3_150m (SPAdes) (version 2) | ecosystem: Environmental > Aquatic > Marine > Oceanic...
TGTTGGGCCCTTCAGGGGTCTCCACCGGACAAATGCGGCCATAATGGGAGGGATGAACATCCCTGACCTCGAACCCGGCGCGTTCGCGGGACAAACCTCCCGGGCCAAGCGCAGACAGGCGGCGCTTATGGGTCAATTCCGCCAGCGGGTTGATTTGATCCATAAACTGCGACAGCTGGCTTCGGCCAAAAAAGTCGCGCACAACCGCCGACAGGGCCTTGGGATTGATCAGCTTGGCCGGCGTCATGGTGTCCAGCTCCTGATCGAAGAGCGTCATCCGCTCCTTGACCAAGCGCTCGGTGCGGGCCAGGCCAACGCGGCACTGGTTGGCCAAGAGCTCGCCCACGGTGCGGACCCGGCGACTGCCCAAGTGATCGATATCATCGATAGTGCCATCCCCCAGCTTGAGGCGGAGCAGATACTTGGTTGCCTCAACCAAGTCCTCCTTCATCAACGTGCGGGAGCCGTCATCCCCCTTGAGACCGAGTTTCTGGTTCATCTTATAACGGCCCACCCGACCCAAGTCGTATCGCTTGGGATCGAAGAACAATCGCTTGACCAGTGCGCGCGCGTTGGCCGGAGTGGGCGGATCGCCCGGGCGTAGACGCTTGTAGATCTCCTTAAGAGCCTCCTCCTCATTATGCGCCGGATCCTTGGCCATGCAGCGTATGATCAAGCCGTCGTCACTGGACACGTCCACGATCTGGATTTTCTTGACGCCCAACTCGCTCACCCGCTTGACCACTGCCTTGGACAAAGGCTCGAACGCACGTGCCACGACGATCCCCTTCTCAGGCTCCACCAAGTCGCCAATCAGCACCTTGTTCTCAAGGTCATCCATGCCCGCCGCCTTCTTGGTGGTAACCTCCTGGATCTTGTAAAATGTGTTCAGCAGGGAAGCGTCGCTGCTGGTATCGCCTCCCTCTAGGAAATTTATGGCCCGGAGGAAGGTGGTGATCAGAAACTTGCGGCGGCGCTTTTTCCGGTCCAGATAGACATACAACATGTCGTTGGTGTCGAACTGGGCCTCGAACCAGGAGCCCCGATCCGGAATGACCCGGAAGGAATGAAGCATCTTGCCGTTCGGATGCCGGGCGGCCTCGAAAGCAACACCCGGTGAACGGTGCAACTGGCTCACGATCACCCGCTCGGCGCCGTTGATGACGAAGCTGCCCTGCGGAGTGATGAGCGGCACCTCACCCATGAATACTTTCTCCTCCTTGGTGCCCTTTTGATCCTTTAACCGGAAGAACACGTGCAGCGGTGCGCCATAGGTCTGCCCCTCGTCGATGCACTTGAGCCAGTCCATCTTCGGCGCGCCGATCTCATAATGGTTGTACTTGAGCTCGACCTTTTCGTCGTAGCTCGTCACCGGAAAAATTTCATTGAACACCGCCTCCAATCCCACGCTTTCACGCTTTTCCGGGCTGATTTCCGCCTGGAGAAAATCGTGGTACGAGTCCACCTGTATTTCAATCAGGTGGGGTGGAGTTATGATTTCCTTGATTTTGCCGAAGTTGATGCGGCTGTTCACTTTATTAGGCATCGATTATGTCGAGGGTTTGTCGGATCCGGTCGGTCACCGGGAGATTCACGGGCACACCAATTCGCGTAACACGCCCCCCACGCTTTTGGGGAACGTCTCCACTCTTTACAGACACTAGGTTTCTAAAACTGTTTAAATAAATATTTATGCTTATAAGGAAAGGCATCGGCCCAAGGGGCGTTGCCGCCCCCCGGGCCTAAATGATGTTACTTAAGTTCGACGGCTGCGCCGGCTTCCTCAAGTTTTGCCTTGGCCGCTTCGGCCTCATCCTTGGACACGCCTTCCAAGACAGGTGTTGGGACGCCTTCAACCAAGCCCTTCGCCTCGGCCAAGCCCAAACCGGTCTTGACCACACGAACCGCCTTGATGACTGCAATTTTCTTGCCGCCGTCACTTGTCAGCACGACATCAAATTCAGTCTTTTCCTCAGCCGGGCCAGCATCTGCGCTCTCTCCTCCGCCTGCAGCCGCAACCGCAACCGGGGCAGCAGCACTGACGCCCCATTTCTCTTCCAGTTCCTTGACCAGCTCAGCGGCCTGAAGGACCGTCAAACCGCTCAACTCTTCCACTATTTTTTCTATGTTTGCCATTTTTTCTTATTTCTTCGCCCCCGGAGCCCCGGGGATTTAAGTACGCAGACCGCGCACCGACGAGTTACTCTTGTGTTTTCTCCGCGGCTTTGTCCGTGGAAAAATTCCAAATTCAATCAGCTCAGCCTTCTTCGCCAAAATTGGCCCGGATAATCCTTGCCAAGCTCAAGCTTGGCTCAGTCAGGGTGCGCACCAGTTGCGCAGCTGGCGCCTGCAACGTGCCCAGCAGCTTGGCCCGCATCCCGTCCAGCGACGGCAGATCGGCCAGCATCTTGATCTGGTCGGCGTCAAGGCGGTCGTTGTCAATAAAACCAAAATGCCACTCGGGCTTGTCAAATTCAGCAGTGAAATTCTTCAGTATTTTCGCGGCACCGGTGATCTCTCCCTCGCCGGTGACGGCCGCCAGTTGGCCCGCCAGTTCCTGGCCAAGGTCTTCGATCCCGGCTTCGTTGACCGCAGCCTTGAAAATGGAGTTCTTGAAAACATGCACCTCGGCACTGGCATCGGCCAGGCGATTGCGCAGCTCTTCGAACTGGGCCACCTTTAATCCCTCATAGTTCACAACGATGAAGTAGGGACTGGCGTTCAACCGCTCAACGTATTCTCTTGTAATCAGCTTTTTTTCTTCACGCATGACTTGTTCTTTCGCTTTCGGTTCAGGCCACCTTCAATATTTCACGAACATCCAGTGGAATCCCCGGACTCATGGTTGAGGATAGCACGCAGTTTTCAATGTACCGCCCCTTGGTCGCTGACGGCTTGGCCTTGATGATTGCATCGATGATGGTCATCGCATTTTCAACAATCTGTTCGGGCTTGAAGGATGTTTTAGCAGCCAAGACTTGGATGTTGGCTCCCTTGTCGAGTTTGTACTCCACTCGGCCGGCCTTGACTTCCTGAACGGCTTTGCCGGTGTCATCCGTCACGGTACCGGTCTTGGGATTGGGCATCAGCCCGCGAGGCCCGAGGACTCGGCCCAGTTTGCGCACCTCACCCATGGCTTCCGGGGTGGCTATGGCCACGTCAAAACCGGTCCAGCCACTGGTCACTTTCTCAATGAACTCATCAAAACCGACGAACTCCGCGCCGGCTGCCTTGGCGGCCTCTATCGCCCCGGCCTCTTTGGCAAAAACCAGAACCTTGACCTCCTTGCCGCTGCCGTTTGGCAGCCGGACGGTGCCACGGATCATCTGGTCCGTCTTGCGCGGGTCAATGCTCATCTTGAAGGCGAGTTCGATCGATTCGTCAAACTTGGCCTTGGGGAACTTGCCGACCAAGTCGGCCGCCTCGGCAACGGAGTAACGCTTGCCGGGTTCCACCAGTTCCAGTGCTTTCCTGTATCGCTTGCTTTGTTTTTTTGGCATCGTTTTTGGCGCGGTGCAAACGGGCCGCAAGGCCCTCCCGCTATCGGGGGTTAATTCTGGACTTCAAGCCCCATTGAACGGGCGGTTCCCGCTATCATGCGAGCAGCCATTTCCGGGTCACGAGCGTTCAAATCTTCTTTTTTGGCTTCAACGATCTCGAGCAGTTGAGCCTTGGTCACTTTGCCGACCTTTGTCTTGTTCGGCTCACCCGAGCCCGAGGCGATCCCGGCAGCCTTTTTCAACAACACCGCAGCCGGTGGTGACTTGGTGACGAAGCTGAATGACTTGTCCTGATAAACCGTGATCACCACTGGGATGATCAGGCCGGCCTGGTCCTTGGTCACCGCGTTGTACTGCTTACAGAACTCCATGATGTTCACGCCATGCTGGCCAAGCGCGGGGCCGACCGGCGGAGCGGGGTTCGCCTGGCCCGCCGGTATCTGGAGCTTGATGTAGCCTGAAATTTTCTTTGCCATTGTTTTTGTTCCTAAAATTTATCGCTTAGCCAAGCGCCACGCTCAGCCTTTGTCTACCTCCCAATACTCCACGTCCACCGGAGTGTCCCGGCCGAAAATGTTGACAGTCACCTTGAGTCGCCCCTTGTCCGGGTCGATCTCCTCCACGATGCCGTTGTTTCCCTCAAAGGCGCCGTGGTTGATCTTCACTGTTTCGCCCACTCCAAACTCCACCTTGGGCCGTTCCAAGTCCTCTGAATCCGCCATCCGCGTTTGGATGTCCTCGATCTCGGCATTCGGGGTCGGTTCCGGTCGATCCCCCCCGACAAACCCAATCGCTCCCGGCGTGTCCTTGATGAAGTTCAACGGCTCAGAGATGGTTTTGCGATCCTCATCCCGGAGTTGCATGTGAACGAACACGTACCCCGGGAAAAGTTTTTTTGTGGACACTTTCTTTTCACCGCCGCGCACGTCCACCACCTTCTCCTTGGCCACAAACACATCCTTGATATGCTCGCCCATTTCCTCCACATCAATACGCTTATTGATGCTGTCGAGCACTTTCTGCTCCTGCCCCGATAGGGTATGAATGATGAACCACTCGTGTGCCATAACCGATCAACTTAGCTCTTGGCCCCGCCACCAATCGTTTTCAACAGGATTTCCTGAATCAGGAAGCCTCCCAAAATCCAATCAGCCAAAAAAGTGAACAACCCCAGCATCCCCACCGCCACGAGCACCATCCATGTGGAGCCACGAAGCTCATCGCGGCTGGGCCAGGAGCACTTCAGTAATTCCTCCCGGGTTTGGAGAAAGAACACTCGAATGCGATCAAGCCAACCCCATTTTTTGGCGATAAACAGGGCGGCCAGAAGTACAACACCCCAAATGACCCAGCTTAACAGCCATTCCGGCAGTGGACTGCCCACCGCCAAGCCGGGCATAGGCTGCCCCACAGTCGCGGTTGTTTGAAGCGCGTCTAAATTGCTTTTGGTTTCGATCATTCTGCGAACTTTCTTTCTTTGTCAGTTCTCCCGGAACTTGGCGGAGGGGGAGGGATTCGAACCCCCGGAAGCTTTCGCTTCAACGGTTTTCAAGACCGCCGCATTCGACCACTCTGCCACCCCTCCGGTTTGGGGTTGGTTTCAATCGATTGGCAGGGCGGGAGGGATTCGAACCCCCAACAGACGGTTTTGGAGACCGTTGCTCTACCAATTGAACTACCGCCCTACTCAGGGTTTGTATCCTTCCCGCACGCGACTCCATGTCGCCCGCGGAAAAAATAGATTACTCGACGACCTCGGCCACACGGCCCGAGCCGATTGTACGGCCACCCTCGCGAATAGCGAAAGTAAGCCCCTGCTCCATCGCGACCGGCTTCCCGAGTTCCACAGCCACCGTGACGCGATCTCCCGGCATCACCATCTCGATGTCACCTTCCAACGTCAAGGAACCGGTCACATCCGTAGTCCTGAAGTAGAACTGCGGGCGGTAATTGGTGAAGAACGGCGTGTGTCTTCCACCTTCCTCCTTAGTCAGGACATAGACCTCGCCCTTAAACTTGGTGTGCGGCTGGATCGAGCCGGGCTTGGCCAAGACCTGGCCGCGCTCCACTTGATCCTTCTTGATACCGCGTAAAAGCACTCCGACATTCTCACCGGCGCGAGCTTCATCCAGCAATTTGCGGAACATCTCGAGGTCGGTTGCGACGGTCTTCTGAACATCCCGCAAACCCACAATCTCGACCTCATCCATCTTCTTGATGATGCCGCGCTCAACACGACCGGTCACCACGGTGCCGCGGCCCTCGATGCTGAACACATCCTCCATGCACATCAGGAACGGCTTGTCCTCTTCACGAACCGGGTCAGGAACGCTGCTATCACAAGCTTCCAGCAACTCGCCAATGGCGTTCACCCACTTCTCCTCGCCGTCTAAAGCACCTTGAGAACTGGCCTGAATAATCGGGGTATCCTTGTTGAAATCGTATTTCTCGAGCAGATCCTTGATCTCCTCCTCGACGAGCATCAACATTTCCTCATCGTCAACGAGATCACACTTGTTCAAGCAAACCACGATAGCGGGAACACCCACCTGCTTGGCCAGCAAAACGTGCTCTCTGGTCTGCGGCATCGGGCCTTGTGATGCGTCCACCACGAGAATGGCTCCGTCCATCTGGGCGGCACCCGTGATCATGTTCTTCACATAGTCAGCATGCCCCGGGCAGTCAACGTGCGCATAATGGCGCTTTTCGCTCTCATACTCCACATGCGACACCGCGATGGTCACCGTCTTGGATTCATCACGAACAGTACCACCCTTGGTGATATCCGCATAGGAGATGGGGGTCGCCATCCCCTTTTTTGCCTGCACCTCGACGATAGCTGCCGTGAGGGTCGATTTGCCGTGGTCAACATGACCAATGGTACCGATATTTACATGGGGTTTTTTGCGTTGGAACTCTTCTTTTGCCATTCGATTATTTTTTGTTGGTTAGTTTGTTATACTTGCTAATAAACAAATTCTTAATGGAGCCCATGACCAGGTTTGAACTGGTGACCTCATCCTTACCAAGGATGTGCTCTACCAACTGAGCTACATGGGCATCGAGCGACGTAGCCGCCTGTCTTTCAAGCCTGTCTGCAATATCAAAAACTCATTTGCTCCCATGTTTCCATCCTAAACAACTGAAAGCAAATGACTTAGCGATTTGTTTGCGCCCCAAAAGGGAAGGGAATTTAGTTGCCCTCCTTACCCTAGTCAACGATTTTTTTGAATTAGCTTAAAAAAATCGCTCAAACAGGGCTTTTTATGTTCACCCAAGCGTGAACATGCGGGTCGCCCCGGAAAAACCACAGGCAGTTCGGCCCCTCTATTTGCCAAACATCCCATATTTTGTCGTTACCGACATCGTGATTCTTGTAAAATGCCAAGTGCAAGTGGTCAAAGCCGCCTCCGTCAACCATCTTCAACGCCTCTTGGGCATCTTTTTCCCGGAACATCGCCAGCAAATCAGCCATCGTTTTGCGCACTTGGCCCTTTTGATCGCTGCTTAATTCCGACACTGGGATTCCCGGCAAACCATGCTTTTTGCCGCTCAACGCCACCGTCTTGGTTCCCTGCTCACCCCGGCTTTTGCCCAAGAGGGCCATTTTCCGCTGCTTGCCGTCCATCATCGCAAACACTTTGTTGGCCTGCTTGGCCTGATACCAATAGACGTTGCCGGGATGATCCGGCGCTTCGTTGAAGGCCCGCGCGGCGTGCCCGTAAAAGATCGGCCCGCCAAACGCCTCTCCCTCCACTGAGTCGCCGTCGCAGCGCCGGGTGCAGTGCCGGCCGGTCAGCACAAACTCGAACTTGCCGGTTTTCGGCTGGCCAAACAAAGCCACCGACGTGCTCTCGAACCCTTCATCCTCGGAATCATGCCGCACTTGGCCAAGCACGGTCTCGGCGTATTGCTCGCTGTGCAATTTCAAGAAAATCTCCTTCACCAGCGCCTGCTGTTCACCGGTGAAAATCTCGCCGATGCTCTTTTTGGTGATGTGCCAGTTGTTGTCGACTTTTTCGCGCAACGAGTGCTCGAATGGAAAGGCCACCACTTTCTTTTGGCTTTCGTTGAGACTGCCGAACAGTTGGGCCACCAGTGTCTCGGTGTCGGCCTTCTTTTTCGCCGCCTGGCCAAGCGGCGCCGCGGCCAGAGCGGCGCTGCCAAGTGCAGCGCTCTTCACAAAACGCCGCCGATCCATCGTCGGCAGACATTCCGGACATTCGTTGAGTATTTCGATTTTCATGGCTTTTATTGACGGTGACTCTGCGTACGGCGAAAACTCGCACATCCCTTGGGCAAGTCAACCCGGAATTGTCACGCTTCGCCAAACGGACATTTTCCTATGCGACGATGGCCCGTGGTGGCACACTCCCCCCCACCCGTTTCGTCATTGGCACGGATCAATCAACAATCGCATGGACAACGTACGCATCGGCATCGCCGGCTTGGGAAACATCGGGCAGATTCACGTCAACAACCTGCTCGAGGGCAAAGTGGAACGCGGCGTCTTGACGGCGGTGGCGGATGCCTTCCCCGACAAACTTCCCGAGTACGAGGCCAAGGGGCTGAAGACATTTGACAGTGGCGAGGCCCTGATCGCCTCCGGCGAGATTGATGCGCTAATGATTGCCACGCCGCATTTTCAGCATACCACACTCGGCATCGCCGCGCTCGAGGCCGGACTGCATGTGATGGTGGAAAAACCGATCTCCGCGCACAAGGCCGACGCCGAGCGCCTCGTCGCCGCCGCCGAGGCACGGCCCGAGCTAACGTTCTCCGGCATGTTCCAAATGCGCGTCGAGCCGCGTTACCAAAAGATTCGCGAACTGGTACAGGGAGGCGAACTGGGGGACTTGATTCGCGTGATTTGGATCATGACCGACTGGTTTCGGGCCGAGGCATATTACCAAAGCAGCGACTGGCGCGCCACGTGGAAGGGCGAGGGCGGTGGCGTGCTGCTCAACCAATGCCTTCACCAACTCGATGCGCTGCAATGGATCGTCGGCATGCCGTCCCGTGTGCAGGGCCACATTGGCATCGGCAAACATCACGACATCGAGGTGGAGGATGACGTGACTTGCTACCTCGAATATGCCAACGGCGCAAGCGGTGTGTTCATCACCTCCACCGGCGAGACACCGGGCAGCAACCGGTTTGAAATCGCCGGCACCAGGGGGCGCGCGTTGCTGGAGAACGACAAGTTAATCGTAACGCGCAACGCAGTGTCGTCCGACGAATGGAGTCGCACCTCGAAGATCGGCTTCCAGCAACCGAAGACGACCGTGGAGGAAATCCCCATCCCCGGCGCAGAAGATGCCCACGCAAAGCTCGTCGCCAACTTCGTGAACGCGATCCTCGACGGCGAGCCGCTCATCGCCCCCGGCGCTAGCGGCATCGGCTCCGTCGAGTTGGCCAATGTGATGGTGTACTCCGGCCTGCTTGGCCAAGCGATTGATCTGCCGATGGACGGCGCAGCATGGGAAGCCAAGCTCAACGAGCTCATCGCCAGCTCAACGCACGAAAAGAAAGTCGTCGAGGTCAGCAACGAGGATTTTAGCGCCAGCTTTCGCAAATAGTTTGCAGGAGATAAAGATATGGAACTAATGGGAATCGCAGACGAGGCTTCGCCCTCTATAGACGGCCAAATCCGTGCCACAAAGGAACTCGGCTGGAAATGGATCGAAGCCCGCTTCGTCGAGGTGGACGGCTTCGAGAAAGGCAGCATCCACGACATCCCGGACGCAGCGTTCGACATTGTCGCCACCAAGCTTGAGGAAGCCGGCGTCGGCATCTACGCTTTCGGCTCCACCATATGTAACTGGGCCAAAACCGTCGACACGCCGTGGGACGTCACCGTCGCCGAGATCGACCGCTCCATCCCGCGCATGCAACGCCTCGGCAGCAAGTTCGTCCGCATCATGAGTTTCAAACCGGCCGACGACGCGGACAAAACGCCCGAGATCATCTTCGAGCGACTTCGCGAAGTCACCAAACGCTTCCTCGACGAGGGTCTGCAGCCGGTTCACGAAAACTGCATGAACCACGGTGGCATGAGCTGGCAACACGGCGTCGAGCTGCTAGAGAAAGTCCCCGGCCTCAAATGGGTGTTCGACACCGCCAACCCCATCTTCAACGCCGACCGCTCCAAGCCGCAGCCGTGGCCCAAGCAGGACCCGTGGGAGTATTGGCAAAACGTCCGCGAGCACACCGCACACATCCACATTAAGGACTGCACCTGGGTGGAGGAGAAAAGCGACGCCGACTACAACTTCCCCGGTGAAGGTGAAGGTCGTGTCCGCGACATCCTACGTGACGCCTTGGCGAACGGCTACGATGCCGGCATCTCCATCGAGCCGCACATGGCCGTCGTCTTCCACGACAGCAACGTCGAAGCCAGCGAAGACGACATGTTCAACAACTACGTCGAGTACGGCCGCCGCCTCGAAAGCCTCATCGCCGAAATACAGGCTTCATAAAAGCCAGGCGCTTTGCCAAGCGCCCTCCGGCGGCCGCGACAGCGTCATGGAGTGCGGTTCTCTGCGTCTCCGTGTCCTCTGCGTTTTCCGATCCAACCCCTCACCCAAGCGTTGTTCAGAAAGCTTGCCCCACCTCTTAAACCTACCTACGTTCGCCCGGTGACAAACCACATGGCAAAGGAAGTATTCATCAGCTACGGCTCGACCTATCGGGAGCGCATTTTTGTTTGTTTGGCAGCAGTTGCGGTGGCTATCGCAGCGGTGCGGGCGGAGAAGTTCTCGGCCGGTGGTATTTCGTTCGAGGAACCCAAAAGTTGGCAGACGCAAAAGCCGTCGTCTTCGATGCGCAAGGCGCAGTTCGCCATCAAGGGCAAAGACGGCAAGTCGGCGGAAGTGGTGTTCTTCCACTTTGGACCGGGCGGAGCGGGTGGTGTAGCTGCAAATGTGAAGCGTTGGCTCGGGCAATTCAAGGAACCGGCCGATCAACTCAACGCCAAAACAGTGATTGAGACAATTAATGGGACAAAGGTCACCTATGTCACTGCCGTGGGTACATTCATGAAAGGCCCACCGTTTGGTGGCAACAAAGTTCCGGTACCCAATAGCGGCCTACTCGGCACGATCATCGATGGTAAACAGGGCGCTGTTTTCATTAAGGCCACCGGCCCGAAAACCATCATCAAGTCCGCTGAGAAGGACTTGAAGGCTATGGTCTCCAAGGCGCTGAAAAAGTAATCGTCAGCCAAGCGGTCAGGCGAGGATTCCTTTAACTAAATTGCCGTGGACGTCGGTGAGGCGATAGTGTCGGCCCTGAAACTTGAACGTGAGTTTCTCGTGATCGACCCCGAGGCAGTGCAGCATCGTCGCGTGCAAGTCGTAAACATGCACCGGGTTTTCAACGACATTGAATGAAAAATCATCCGTCGTCCCGTAGGTTGTTCCGCCCCGGATGCCGCCGCCGGCCATCCACATGCTGAAGCAGCGCGGGTGATGGTCGCGCCCGTACTTGGCCATGTTCAAACCGCCCTGCGCGTAAACCGTCCGTCCAAATTCGCCACCCCAAATCACCAGCGTCTCGTCGAGCATCCCGCGCTGCTTGAGGTCGGCGATCAATGCGGCGGACGATTGGTCCACATCGCCGCATTGCAGCGGCAAATCGCGCGGCAGGTCGCCGTGCTGATCCCAGCCGCGATGGTACAACTGGATGAAGCGCACGCCGCGCTCGGCCAGACGCCGGGCCAGCAGGCAGTTGGCCGCGTACGTGC
>Ga0209228_1001621_pt1 | contig 11238 bp, 9 predicted proteins | sample METZYME_3_150m_FD_187547 | JGI IMG/M metagenome (GOLD analysis project Ga0209228, IMG submission 187547) | Marine microbial communities from oxygen minimum zone in mesopelagic equatorial Pacific - METZYME_3_150m (SPAdes) (version 2) | ecosystem: Environmental > Aquatic > Marine > Oceanic | place...
CTTCTGTTAGCTCTTCGTGGAAAGCAAGAAAAGTTTTTTCTGCGTTTCTAATCAAATTTGGGTTGGCAAGATAGGCACTCAATAGGGAAACCAGTTAACAGGATTGTGGGCATGCTGAAGCAGGTAAGGACTTTTTTCGTGAATTAGCTGGTTGGTGAGGGCTTTGTTCACAATATTTCTTCGAGTTGTTCAAAAAAATCAGGGAAAGATTTCTCGACGCAGCTTGGGTTTTTAATACGAATTCCGGGGACCTTGAGTCCGACCAAAGCGAGACTCATAGCCATGCGATGGTCGTCATAGGTTTCAAAAGCAGTTGAGACATAGGTTCCAGGGCGAATTCTTAAAAAATCTTCACCTGATTCAACGTCGGCTCCTAATCGTGAAAGCTCCTGCTCAAGTGCTTCTATTCGGTCCGTTTCCTTAATTCTTAAATTGCCTATACCAGAGATACATGTTTCTCCTTCTGCAAATAGCGCTGTTACAGCAAGGGTTTGAACGACATCAGGCATACTATTCATATTGATGTCAATTCCACTCAAAGAATTTCCTTTTATAAAAATTTTTTCAGGGGATCGTTCAACCTTGCAGCCCATTCTCTCTAGAACGTCAAGAAACCCGGCATCCCCTTGAACACTTTTAGAATTAAGGCCAATTAAAGTTACTTCTCCCTGGGTAATTGCAGCTGCGGCAAGAAAGTAGGATGCGCTCGACCAGTCTGCTTCTATAGCATAATCCATTGCACGGTAGCTTTGACCTTCTGAAATGTGGAACCGAGTGTGATCTTTACATTCAACACTTACCCCAAAGGTTTTCATGATGTCGAGCGTTATATCCGCATAGGGTTTGGAAGTAAGTTCACCCATAATATTTATAGTGGTTTCATTTTCAAAATAAGGTGCAGAAAGCAGGATAGATGTGAGGTATTGACTGCTATTGTTTCCAACGAGGTTGACTTCTCCTCCAGCAATACCCCCCCCTGCAATTTCCAAAGGAGGGCAGCCATTATTTTTTAACGATCGCACGTTGACACCTATTTGATTGAGTGCTTTTAGCAAATCTGAAACGGGTCGCTCCAGCATCCGTTTTTCTCCTGTAAGTTGAGTTTTTCCAGGAGCAAGACCTGCGAAAGTTGTTAAAAAGCGCATGGTAGTTCCGGCAAGGCCGATAGAAATTTTTTCTTGCGGACATTTTATTTGTCCACCCGTTCCTGAAACTAACAAGAAGCAATCTTCCTGTTTGATCGAAATACCAAAGTGCCCCAAGGCCTGACGCATATATTTTGTATCGTCGCTAAACAGTGGATTGCGTAAGGTCGAAGTCCCCTTGGCAAGCGCTGCTATCAAAAGAGCTCGATTGGTGTAGCTTTTTGAAGCTGGACATTTAATTGTCGCAACAATTTTTCCTGCAGGATTGATTTTTTTCAAAAAAAAGCCTCCATGGTTAAAGTTGAACTATAGCATAGTCATGAAACTTCAAAGGTCTTTGAAACTGGAAGATTGAGCCTTATAGGAGTGGCTTGTTTCAATAGATGTGTTTTGCTATCATCTTTATAGTGGTCGCAAAACTTTAAACTCCTTAAAGCTTTTTATATTCACGGTTTACCCAGTCTTTGTTATGGGTGATGACTCATTTAAAAATAAGAAAAAAACTTTTTGGAAACGCCTCTATCAATGGTGGCATGATAAGGGTGAGGTAGAACAAAAACGCCTCAAATCTTTTATTCCGCTTACTTTGTATACAGTTGCGATTATTTATGGGGTGATCTACCTTTCTATTCTCAATACGGTCAATCGAGGTAAAGGGATGGATGCTATCAAAACCTGGTACGGCGGTGATCGATCGGAAATAGTCAAAGCACTTGAGGAAGAGAAGGAATATTTAGAAAACAGTTTTCAAAAAATGATTCGAAAAAGAGTTTCTGGAGGCCGATAGTTTGGTCAAAAAAACTGCAACTAAAATATAGAATTTAAAGTAGTTTTTGGCTGTACTTCCTGTAAGGTAGTGTAATAGTTTTAAGATACTAAGATAAATAAAAGTTTTTAATTATTTTTTAAAGCGGAGATTTTTTTCTTTCAAATATGGTGTGATGTGATGAAACGCTTAGTTTATACATTTAATATGTTCTATCTCTTTGGGCTCTCCTTATGGGTTGGGGGTATGTTCCTGCTCGGAATTTTGGTGGAGATTATCGTAAGGATCAAACTTAAAGAGCAGCCACTGCTGGCTAGCAAAGTCATGAACACCATCATGGATGTGTTTAATATTGAAATTATTTATACTTGCATCGGGTTTATTGTTACGGCCGAGCTAATTAAGCTATTGGTAGGTAAGTTTAGTGACCTCGAGTTTGAGCTTGGCGTTACTAAACGCAAGTACGTTAAAGAATGGATCCTTGGAATTATGATTGTACTGGCAATTTATATGGGAAGTTTCCTGCGACCAGAAATGCACGAAGTGGACAAGTTAAAAAAAGCCAGCCCAAGCGATCAGAAACTGCAGATCCGCTTCGATCGTTTTCATTCGAAATTCGTCAATATCTATTCAGTTAACATGATTCTAGGGTTATCACTTCTTTACATTCATGGCAAGGAGATGACTAGGTTTCGGCAAAGGTCCAATAAAACTTATGAGTGAAAGTTTTTTCACCCTAAGTACCTTTTCCGCCTGAATTCATGATTGATCGCCTATTATTTTTCTTTCTAATTTGTTTTTTTTCGGCAACCTCTGTAGTGTTTGCAATGCATGCTGGAGAAAGGCATAAGGAAGGCTTGCCAGAGAGTCTGCAGAAAGCCCCAGCCGAGAGCCTTTCTTTAAAGAAAAATAATTCCCAGATGATTCAAGTTCCGGTGGGAAATTTTAAAATGGGGTCGAGTTTTGTTGAAAATAAACAGCATTTGAAAAAGTGTCGTAAGCATGACAAGTCTTGCCAGTTATGGTGGTTTAGTGATGAGTACCCCGATAGGCTTATTTTTCTTGATAGCTATTGGATCGACATTTATGAAGTAACCAATGAAAAATACCTTGAGTTTGTTTTAGCAACTGGGCATCGTTTCGCCCTTGACGAAACTTGCGAGTCGGATAAATGCCGTGAAGGGAATTTATGGGAGGGAGCATCATTTCCTCCTAGAATTAAACACCAACCAGTAACCCAAGTGAGCTGGAACGACGCAGACGCTTATTGCAGATGGAGAGGAAAAAGGCTTCCCTCAGAAGCAGAATGGGAAAAGGCGGCGAGAGGCCCAAGTGCAAGTTTATACCCTTGGGGGAGGGGGTCACCTAAAAACCGAGCTACTTATGGTAGAAAATGGCGTGGTGTTTTCACCATGACAGACGTGGGTACTTACTCTCAAGGAGCCTCCTTGTATGGTGTGTATGATATGGCAGGAAATGTTTGGGAGTGGGTAGACGACTGGTATGATCTGAAATATTACAAATGGGGCCGTAAAAAAAACCCAAGAGGTCCTGCAGAAGGTAAGTTTAAAGTAGTACGAGGCGGTTCCTGGGTCAATTATCCCGATACCCTGCGTAGTTCCCTTCGTCGATGGAGTCAGCCTGAAGTAAGATTTAACGATACCGGATTCCGATGCGCTAAAGATGGCAATCTATGAAACCAAAAAGAGCAGATGAACTAACTAAACAAGAAAGGGAAAACCTTTCTTCATATATTTCAGATGTTGATGCTGATGTGTTTGTGATCAGTAACCTTAATCCAGAGGTAGTTGGTGCAGCTCTTGCGCGCTACAGTCGAGCGCCAACCGGATTAAAGGAGACGGTGGTGCGTGAGTTCCTTAATCAGGATGGAACGCCCAATGAAGTTAAGGGGACGGAGCTTATTGATAGAGTAGTTAATAAGTATGGAGATGAATCTGTGGCGGAACTTGCAGTTGCTCCCCTTTGTATTGAAAATGTTTCCAACCTAATGACTAAGATTATTGAGGATTGTAGAATAGGTGGTTCGCCAATTGAAGAGTCTACACGCTATGTTCTGTATGATGTAAAGCGCAACGAGAAATGGAGATACGTTCGTCCTGAATCTATAATGAAATCTGGGTTGGCGCAGACATATGTTGAAACAATGGATTTTTTGTTTGAAACTTATGCGGGGCTAGTTGAGCCGATGCAAAATTTTTTTCGAAAAAAACTTCCTGCGTCATCATTTAGGATAGAGGTTGAACGCGATGATCGGGTTGCATTGGTGGGAGGAGATGATTTAGAAAATGAAAATGAACAAAGAGCGCATCGCTTGGCTTATGGATTTACTATAAGAAGTGCAGCCTGTGACGTTATTCGTTGTATTCTTCCTGCTTCGACCAAAGCCAATATGGGGCTTGTTGGTAATGGTAGATTCTATAGCGGATTGATTACTAAGCTTCTATCTCAAGAACTTGATGAGGGTTGGCTACTAGCGGAGAATATTCGTAAAGCTCTGGATACGCAGATACCGACGTTTATCAGGCGAGCAGCAAAAAATGATTACCTTGCAGAGAACCTGAGTTGTATAAGACAATTTTCCGTAGATTTATTTAAAGATATCCCTATCGAAACAGTTCCTGAGGTTGTTCTAATTGACGATCGAGTCGAAGACTATACGATTAACCTCTTGGCAAATGTAATTTTCCCATATGTGGAACATTCGACTATGCAAATTAGAGACATTGTCCGTTCCCTGCCAGAAGAAAAACGAAATGAAATTTTATCTACAGTTATCGGTGAACGGAGAACTAAAAGAGACCGGCCACCTCGGGCTTTTGAATATGGTTATCCAATAAATTTTGATGTTGTTACAGGATTCGCTGAATATAGAGATCTACAAAGACACCGTATGTTGACCCAACAAAGACAAGACATGAATGTATCACTTGGTTATTCAGTCCCTGAAGAAATCGAAGAGATGGGGAAGGGGCAGGTTGTTCAAGAATGTTTTGAGCGAGCAGAGTCGCTTCATAGTGACCTGATCAAGACCGGGTTGACCCGCGAAGCTCAATATGCTCCTCTATTTAATCACTTTATTCGATGGAACATGGGGATGAACCTAAGAGAGTTGGGACATCTTACCGAACTGCGATCGCAAAAGGCAGGTCACCCCAAATATCGTCGCACTGTTCAAGTAATGGCAAAGCTGTATATGGAACGATATCCCGAAATGGAACCGGTATTAAAGTTTGTCGACTATAATGACTATGATCAGGGAATTACACGTGCCGAGCAGGAAGCACGGACTGCTCGCAAAAGCTTAGCCACCGGTGTATTTGACGATATGGACTAAAATTTTATGGATTTTAAAGGAAGGTTTTTTTACCAGATTCAATGTTTTTCGTTGATATTCGGTTTGGTTTGTTTATTATTGCCCTTTATTATTTAAAATTAACCTTCATGAAAGTTTGAAGTTATGAAGATTGGGATCCCTAAAGAAATTCACGATGGTGAAAAAAGAGTTGCAACTACACCTGATGTCGCCAAGCAGCTTATCAAGTTGGGTTTTGAAGTATTAGTTGAATCGGGTGCAGGCGAAGGTTCTAGTTTGTCTGATGCAGCTTATACGGAGGCTGGAGTAACAGTTGTGAAGGGTACGAAAGCGGTTTGGGACGATAGCGATATTATTCTAAAAGTGCGAACACCGGAATTTAATTCGAGTCTTAGTTCTGAAGAAGTTGATTTGCTTCGTGAAAAGCAGGTGATAATCACTTTTCTTGCGCCAGCTCAGAACCCCGACTTACTTAAGAAATTAGCTGAGAAAAAAGTTACTGCACTTTCAATGGATAGCGTGCCACGTATTTCCCGTGCTCAAAAGATGGATGCTCTTAGTTCGATGGCAAATATTGCCGGTTACCGAGCAGTAGTTGAAGCTGCTCAACACTTTGGTCGGTTTTTTACGGGGCAGATTACAGCTGCGGGTAAAATACCTCCCGCTAAGGTTATGGTTATAGGTGCAGGCGTTGCTGGACTTGCTGCAATTGGCGCTGCTAAAAGTATGGGTGCTATTGTGCGAGCCTTTGATACTCGACCAGAGGTTAAAGAACAGGTTGAGAGTATGGATGCAGAATTTTTAGAGCTCGAGTTTGAAGAAGAGGGGTCAGGTACGGGTGGATATGCCAAGGTTATGAGTAAGGAATTTATAGAAGCAGAGATGGCATTATTTGCTGAACAAGCAAAGGAGGTCGACATTATTATTACCACGGCTCTGATACCAGGAAAGCCCGCCCCAGAATTAATCAAAGAAGAGATGGTTGTTTCAATGAAAGACGGTAGCGTGATAGTCGATCTCGCTGCTGAGCAGGGAGGTAATTGCAAACTGTCAGAGGCGGGCGTGGTAAAAAAGGTACACGGTGTTTCAATCATTGGTTATACAGATTTACCCAGCCGCCTTGCTGCCCAGTCCAGTCAGCTATATGGAACTAATTTACGTCATCTTTTGACTGATATGTGTAAAGACAAGGACGGGAATATTACGGTTGATATGGAAGACGAGGTAGTCCGAGGAGCCACAGTCGTTAAAGATGGAGAAGTTACTTGGCCACCTCCCGCTCCTAAGTTGTCCGCTGCACCTTCCAAACCAGTAGAGAAGCCAGTGGTACCCGCTGAAGTCGTCGAGGAAAAACCTTCTTGGTTCGGGCCTCTAGTCACATTTATGATTGGTGGACTAGTTTTGTTGGGATTAGGTTCCGTGGCTCCAGCATCTTTTATGGCTCACTTCACTGTTTTTGTTTTAGCCTGTTTTGTTGGTTACATGGTTATATGGAATGTGTCAGCGGCTCTGCACACCCCGTTAATGAGCGTGACTAACGCCATTAGCAGTATTATCGTTATCGGTGCAATCTTACAGATAAGTTCTGAGGATAGTGTGATTATGTGGATTGCGGGTTTTGCTGTGACAATCACGGCTATTAATATAACAGGCGGGTTCGCTGTAACGCGACGTATGCTTGAAATGTTTCGTAAATAGAAAGCGACAAGATGAGTCAAGGAATTATAACTGCCTCTTATGTGGGGGCAACCATTCTTTTTATTTTAGCTTTAGGTGGTCTGAGCAATCAGGAAACCTCTCGGCGAGGTAACATCTTCGGTATCACTGGTATGGCAATTGCTCTAATTGTCACAATTGCTGGTGTCACCTCTAATATTGAAATCCTTATTGGTGGTTTGCTGATAGGTGCTTCGATTGGATTAATTCTGGCAAAGCGTGTGCAGATGACGGAGATGCCGGAGTTGGTTGCAATTCTTCATAGCCTAGTTGGTTTGGCAGCAGTCTTGGTAGGTTTTGCTAATTTTATGGATCCTGCACGCTTAGAGCACTATGCAGGTGTCGAGTTGACGATTCATGATATTGAGACTTATTTAGGGATCTTAATTGGAGCGATTACTTTTTCAGGATCAATTATAGCTTTTGGAAAGCTTAGCGGAAAAATTGGCGGGAACCCCCTGTTGCTACCTGCGCGACACTGGCTCAACCTTGGTCTATTGATTGCCTCCATCTGGTATTGCATTCAATTTGTAGAACAGTCAGCAGCGGGTAGTGGAATGTTGCCATTATTGATTATGACTGGGATTGCTTTGCTTTTTGGAATTCATATGGTGATGGCAATCGGGGGCGCCGATATGCCGGTAGTGGTTTCCATGCTCAATAGTTATTCGGGTTGGGCTGCTTCAGCAACAGGATTCATGCTTAATAACGATCTTCTGATTGTGACAGGAGCTTTAGTGGGTAGTAGCGGTGCCATTCTGAGTTACATCATGTGTAGAGCTATGAATAGGAAATTTATAGCGGTCATTGCTGGTGGGTTTGGTACGACGACAGGTGGATCCTCTGCTGGTTCCGACGCCGAACAGGGTGAAGTAATAGCTTTGGAAGCACCAGAAGTTGCAAACTTGTTGACCGAGTCTAAGGAAGTAATGATTATTCCCGGTTATGGTATGGCAGTAGCCCAAGCCCAGCACATCGTTTGTGAGATTACAAAAACACTTAAAAGTAAAAAAATCAACGTTCGTTTTGGTATTCACCCTGTTGCAGGGCGTATGCCAGGGCATATGAATGTTTTATTAGCTGAGGCCAAGGTTCCTTACGACATTGTTTATGAAATGGATGAGATCAATGATGATTTCCCAAACATTGATGTTTCAATAGTTATCGGAGCAAACGATATTGTGAACCCATCTGCGCTGACAGATCCAAATAGTCCTATTGCAGGAATGCCTGTCCTCGAATGTTGGAAGGGCAAAACCACTATTGTTTTAAAACGGGGCATGGCAACAGGATATGCTGGTGTACAAAACCCATTATTCTTTGAAGAGAACACCCGCATGCTGTTTGGCGACGCTAAATCCAGCCTAGATGCCGTATTTAAAAATCTTTAGCCCGCGAGAGCTACTCAGCTATTTTTGTTGCTATTGCATACCCTTTTTTAGCATTTTAGTCCCGGTAACCTACTCCATGTGTTTCACCATCGGTATCAACTTTGGTAGTCAAGCTTAAATCTGATGCTGAAACTACCGCTAGCTTATTCTCATCTCTAACCGCTACGAAAACTGTTTTTCCATCAGAACTGATAGCCATCATATCTGGACGTTGGCCGATAGGAGTTGTTTTAACAATTTTTCTGCTAGCGGTATCAATCATGGATATCTGATTTAGTTTTCGTTGGCCTACGTATACTTTTTTTCCATCGGGGCTGTGTACTAGTCCGTGAGGCTCTCCAGGCACATCAATTGAAGCCTCAACCGAACCTGTCTGCGGATTCATTAGTAGTAATTTGTTGTCAGTGGGATCCGTAACCCAAAGTTGGCTCCAATCATTATTGGGTTTGATAGCCATTGCGCCTTTGGCACCTGGAAAAGTCTTGGTGATTTTTTGAGTATTCACATCAATCACCGAAATATTTCCATCACCCGCGTTTACCACATACAAGGTTTTCCCATCAGGAGAAAATACAGCAGTTATGGCTTTTTTCCCTGTGGCCATGGTGTGAGTGGCTTTTTTAGAGGCAACGTCAATGAAGGTGATATTTCCCGCACCAACGTTGCAGGAGACCGCCGTTTTCCCATCTGGAGATACAGCTACATCGTGAGCCTTAGTGTCTGCTAAGACATCAGCTAACTTCTTTTTTGTTGCGGCATCTATAATAGTTATACTGTTAGTCCCCAAGTTTGCAATGTAAGCTAGTTTTCCATCTGGGCTGAAAGTTACATTATGAGCTCCGGCGCCAGTTGCAATTGTATTTACAACCTGATTGGAACTGCTATCTATAATCTGTACATTGGCACCCTTCATATTTGCAACCCATACTTCACCAGCGAAACTTTCTTTACTCGATAACAATCCTGAAAGAAAAATAGCTGTGAATACAAAAACCGTGAGTAAACTTGATAGTTGCTGCTTTCGGCAAAAAGAATTTTTTAAGATTCCTTCAACAGAATTAATTGGATTGTTTTTTTCGCTAAGCATATTTTTCCTCCAAAGAAATAAATGGTAGAGAACATTCATTTAAAATTTTCGATTGTATGAATCATACGCTTTATTTTTTCCAAGGTAAATCTATCCGTTCTTTACCCAATTTTCAATGCTCCGTAAATAAGAGTTATTTAATATAGGAGTAACTGAGGGCTAATTTTATAAATTAAATTAAAAAATTTTAGCGGGCTTATAATTATATAAATTTCAATAGGTTGTTGCAAAGTGGAGACTTTTTTACTAAGTTATGAAAAAAAAACAGCCTTACTGCAATTCCAAGGTACTTAGAGTTATTGCCAGATAAGATTTAAAATAATACAATTAATCCATGATTAAATTATCAAATATTTACAAAAAACCCTTTTTTGCTTGCGTCTTTTGCGTGATTTATGTGGCTATCTCTTTTGGAATAGCTTTGTTTGGTTTTTAGTCAAGACCTCAATCAACACATTGTGACTTAAATTATTTCTAATGAGTCCTTCCAAAAAACGTTAATCTTGCATTTTCTGATAATTCGATGTTCTTTTGAAGGTTGTAATTTAACGTGACAAGGACTCGGTGTTTGTTTGATGTGACCGGTGTCACTCGATGAAGGTAGTTGCTCCCATAAAAAAGAACAAGTGTGCCTTCCTCGATTTGTAATTTTTTTACAGGGTATTTATTTTTTAAAACAGAATCTACCAGTTGGACATTAAGAATATTCTTTTCAGCGTTTCGTGCATCGACGACATACTCAAAACCTCCTCCTGATACGGGTGCTTGGATCATCAATGAGATGGCAAATGATGCATTATCAAAATGCCATCCCAGTTGTTGGCTTTTTTCATAATAATTATAGTTGATAGACGATAGAGTATCTGCGTAAGGATAGACCTTCTCAACTGATAGTAGGGATTGAATAAAGTTTTTAAAAAGAGTTGAGTTGTAAATTATTCTCAAACTAGAGTTTTCTGGGATCAAGTCATGCGGGATGCAGCCCTTGTCACTCACTACCTCGGTATTGCAGGGGTGTTTATCGTGGCGCTCTATGTTCTTTTCTGCAAGTAAAACGTTATGACTCTGTGAACAATAAAATGCCTTATTGTGTAATAATTGACTTTCACGCTGCAGATTAAATAAAGATTCTTTTGTTAGAAAACTATTTAAAGAAAGTATGGAATTTTTTTGCAACTCACTCCTGCAACGTTTTACATAGAAATTTAAATCATCAATAGGGTGGAGTTTAAAGTCAATGATGTCCTGTAGGTCTTGCATTTATAAACTTTTAATAAACGTTTTCGCTTCCTTTAGAGCAGAAAAATCTGGGTCGGCATTTTTTAAAATGGACAGGACTTGTAAATAGCTCTCCTTAGCTGTTATCTCATCACCATCTAATTTCGCAGACCTTGCAGCACCTATTAGGGAGCGAATACGGTTTGGATGGCGTGCCAAAGAGATGGTGAATTGTTCTTTGGCTTTCTTGGGTTTTCCTGCTTTAAGATAAGCTTCTCCCAACAACTCGTAGGTGGGTTTAAGGATGCGTGGCGGACCAGTAGGCGATGGTAGCTTTTCTTCAACCAGTGTCGCTTGTTTTGCAAGTTGAATGGCAGCATCATAATCTTTTTCATAAAGCTTTATAGCGACTTTGATTTCCAGATCCCAGACTTCTAAATATTCCAATCTGCTGAAATGATTTTTGCGAAATCCTTTTTCCCGTATTGCTTTTAATTCTGAGGAATATTTTTTTGATTCACTACTTCCTTGCATGGCGGCTGCGTAGCCACGAACAAAACTATATCCAGCTTTGGAAAATG
>Ga0209228_1001623_pt1 | contig 11232 bp, 9 predicted proteins | sample METZYME_3_150m_FD_187547 | JGI IMG/M metagenome (GOLD analysis project Ga0209228, IMG submission 187547) | Marine microbial communities from oxygen minimum zone in mesopelagic equatorial Pacific - METZYME_3_150m (SPAdes) (version 2) | ecosystem: Environmental > Aquatic > Marine > Oceanic | place...
GGGTGTTGAATAGTTTGATTAGTTCATTAAAAGAGAAAGCCCCTGACATAAATCAAGGGCTTCTGAAGAGTGGGCGCTATAAGACTCGAACTTATGACTTCCGCCTTGTAAGGGCGGCGCTCTGACCAACTGAGCTAAGCGCCCAAAAACCGGGCGAAATTAAGACGCTTTTTTTACTTTTGAGTTAGTTTTTCTTGGCGTCCTTTTTTTCTTACCATTTAATCCTGGGATAGCAACATCTATCACATCCATTATTTCCTTAGCAAAATAGAAATTTAAATCTTTTTTAATATGATCAGGAATTTCCTCAAGATCTTTTTTATTATGATCAGGTAAAATAATATGTTTTATACCCGAACGGTGTGCTGCAGTTACTTTTTCCTTCACTCCACCAATAGGTAATACATTTCCTCTAAGAGTAATTTCTCCAGTCATTGCTACTTTATCTTTAACAGGTTTTCCAGTCATTAATGAAACGATTGATGTAAACATACTTACACCAGCTGAGGGACCATCTTTTGGGATAGCTCCAGCAGGAACATGTACATGTATATCTGTCTTTTCATGGAAATCATCTGGTATCCCTAGTATATCTGTATGGGATCTAACATATGTTAGGGCTGCAGTTGCTGACTCCTTCATTACATCACCAAGTTGGCCAGTTAAAGTTAATCCACCCTTTCCTTTCATTTTTGAAGACTCAATAAACAAAATATCTCCACCAGCAGCAGTCCATGCTAAACCTGTTACAACGCCAGGTTTTGTTGTTCTTTCTGCTAATTCTGAATAGAATCTTGGAGCGCCCAAATATTCAAGAACTTTTGCTTTAGTAACTCGAATCCTTTTAGCTGTTTTTTCAACTAAATCTCGAGCAACTTTTCTTAATACATTTGCTATTTCTCTTTCCAAGTTCCTAACACCTGATTCTCTTGTATAGGAGCGTATGAGTTCACTAATAGCCGCTTTATCTAGTGAAACTTCTTTTTTATTAAGTCCATTTTCTTCAATTTGCTTTGGAAGCAAATGTTGTTGAGCAATTTTGATTTTTTCATCCTCAATGTAACCACTGAAATCAAGTATTTCCATTCGATCTCTCAAGGCAGGAGGAATAGCATCTTGATAATTTGCTGTAGTTATAAACATTACTTTACTTAAGTCAAAGTCTACTTCCAAATAATGATCGCTAAATGAATCATTCTGCTCAGGATCTAATACCTCGAGCATTGCAGATGAAGGATCTCCTCTAAAATCAGAACCAAGTTTATCTATTTCATCAAGCATAAATACTGGATTATTCGTTCCAGCTTTTTTCATAGATTGAATCACTCTTCCTGGTAAAGCTCCTATATAGGTTCTTCTATGTCCACGAATTTCAGCTTCATCCCTAACGCCCCCTAATGACATCCTTACAAATTCGCGTCCAATAGCTTTTGCTATAGATTGTCCTAGAGATGTTTTTCCTACTCCCGGAGGTCCTGAAAAACATAAAATGGGACCTCTTACTCCTCCATCTGGGTTGCGTTCTTGTTTTAAATTTCTTACTGCTAAATATTCTAGAATTCTTTCTTTTACTTTTTCTAATCCATAGTGATCTTCATCAAGAATTTTTTCAGCTTTTTTTACATTAATCTGATCCGCACTGGAATTACTCCATGGTAAATCAGCTAACCATTCAATATATGTCCTAGATACAGAATATTCAGGAGATTGCGTTGGGATACGTGATAATCTTTCTAGCTCTTTCATTGCTACCTTCTCTGCCTCTTCAGGTAGCTTTGCAGCTTTTATTCTATCTTCAAGTTCTTTAATCTCAACTGTTTCTTCATCTTCACCAAGTTCACGCTTTATTGCTTTCATTTGTTCACGTAAATAATATTCTCTTTGTGTTTTAGAGATCTCATCATGCACCTCAGTCTGTATTTCTTCACCAAGTTTTATCCGTTGTATTTCTCTAGTAAGTAAAGTATTAGTTTTTTCAACCCTACTTTTAATATCAAGCTCTTCTAACACATCCTGTTTCTCTTTATTTGGTACAGTAAGTAGCGATACAGCTCTATCAGCTAAGCGTGATGGTTTCTGGATATTAGATAACATACCAGAATGTTCTTCAGTTAGATTTGGGGCAACTTGAATTAACTCAGAAAAGGTATTTCGTAAATTTTTAGCTAATGCTTCAACTTCTAATTCATCATCTATGGGTTGATCGCTAACTTTTTCAACTACTACCCTATGATATGGATTTGGCTCTCCAAAACTAATTAATTTAACTCTTTCAATACCTTGAACAATTGCAGATTTGCTATTATCAGGCATATCAAAAACTTTTAACACTACTCCCAATGTACCATAAGCATATAAATCCTCAGGTTTAGGATCCTCGATTGATCCATCTTCCTGTGCAACTACAACTATATGCTTATCACCATCTCCCAGATCCTCAATAAGTTTTAATGATTTTTCACGACCTATATATATAGGTATAACTTGTTGTGGAAATAAAACTGTATTCCTTAGAGGCATTACAGGATAATTATCATTATCAGAAATAGGTTTTGATTCTACATCTTTATCAAATCTCTCAGGCATAATTCTTCCTTAAATTGTTTAGATATAATTTACGCAAATAATGTACCAAGTAAAATTATCTGTTAATATGGCATATAAATAGATAATAAGTATGCCATATATTCCTTTTTATAATTTTTCATCCGATATTATCATATTTTAATGATTGTATAAAATACGAGAATTCTTCAACCTCATTATTAATAATCGCATTTGGCCCTGTCATTTTAAAATAATATAATCCATCCGATGTGTTTGCAATTGCTCCTAATAATCTATAATTATCCTTTGGATTTGTGGCATTACGAGAAAATGCCATTGTATTAGTATAGGTTCCTAAAATACTAATTATATGAAAATCAATCCCATTAATTACTTCATTAGTTAATTTAACATCTTCATCCAATAATTTGTATCCAAACTGTCCAGCCCATCTTTCCAAATTATCATCGATAGTTCCACCAATATTTTTAAAGACCGCCATTGACGCATCTGTATTGTTCTCCCCTACATGAAATTCCATTAATCGCATAGAACTTGATGGTTTTACAGCTGTCCAATTATCTGGCAATCTTGCAATTAAATTACCAATTCGTATAAAATCAGATTTTGCATTATTAATTAAATAGTTGTCATTTTCACTAGTGAGTGAATTTGGCTGCCCCTTGGATACCAATTGCACCAAAACAATTCCAGCAATAAAAGTCAATGCAACAACTATATACTTATTATTCATAATTATTTTTTGCTTTAGCATTGAATAATCTTGCCTGCTCATCTGCATGATATGAACTACGTACTAATGATCCAGATTCTACAACTGAAAACCCTAATTCATAGCCAATAGATTTATAATGAAAGAATTCTGCATCTGAAACATATCTATCAACAGGTAAATGTTTATTTGTTGGTTGTAAATATTGTCCTATAGTAAAAATTGAAACACCTATTCCAGCTACTTGCTTCATTGTATTAATAACTTCATCCTTTGTTTCACCTAACCCTACCATCATACCGGTTTTTGTTTGCATTCCTTCATCAACTGCAAATCTCAATACATTTAAACTTCTATTCCAATCTGCTTGACTGCGTACATTTTTACTAATTCTTTCAACGCACTCAACATTATGACTAAATATTTCAGGATTAGCTGAAAAAACTCTTAACAAAGCTGATTGATCACCTTTAAAGTCTGGGGTTAGTACTTCAACAGTACAATCATGAACATGGTGGTGAATTTGTTTTACTGTCTCTGCCCAAATAGTTGAACCATAATCTTCTTTAATATCATCACGATCAACTGATGTAATTACAACATGCCGAAGATTCATCTTTTTTACTGCGAGAGCTGTGCGTACTGGCTCCATTGGATCACTCCAAGTAGGTTTCCCTGTTTTAACAGAACAAAATCCACATGCTCTTGTGCACGTATCACCTAGAATCATTATTGTAGCAGTACCCCTATCCCAGCATTCATAAATATTAGGGCACCTTGCTTCTTCACAGACAGTATGTAAATTATTTTTCTTAACCACTTTATCAACAAATCTATATCCATCGCTGATCTGAAGTTTAATTTTAGGCTTATATTTTTTTTTCGCTTCTACTTTCATATATATTATACTTTCTGAAACAAGTAAATCATATATTTTCTATATTTTCTGAACTCATCACTACTCATTAAATCTAGTTGATCCATTTTCTTTGAGATCCTTTTTTCTAATAAAGATCTTAATAATCGATAAGTCTTGGGATTTTTACGTTTAATAGAATATTGAAGATATTCAGCTGTTGGAAAAATAAATCGATTAATAAAATTTAATGCAGCATCCAAAGTAGGCATCGTATTCTCTGTTTGATCATATTCTTTCAATAACTTGAACCCTGACGACTTGGCGGCATTAAGATATTCATCCATTCTGTGTGAAGATTTTAAATGAGGACTTTGATTATTGGAATTATATACAAAATAATCAGCTGCTAATAAATATCCCCCATCTCTTAACGCTCTATTCGCTGCAGAAAAACCTTCATTAATTTTAATATAACATGCACTTTCACTCTCAAGAATCAAATCATAAACTGTTTTGGACTTAAAGTCTTCAAACTTTGTTTTATAAAAACGCATTTCACCATTAAACTTTTTATTTATGAACTCCTCTTGATATACATCTGGTGATAACACATCAATTTCATAACCTTTTTCTTTTAAATATGCAGCATTCCCTCCCACTCCACAACCAACATCAATAATCTTATTCACTTCATTGGGTATAAATGAGGAAAGATGTTCAATATAACGCCCTTGTGCTTTTACTATATCTTCAATAGATAATAAATCAGAGTTTATACTTTCTGGATTATCCCAAAATCCATAATGCAGATATGGAGACTGAATTGTTTCAGAATAAAGTTTTAATACATGATCTATTGCCATTAAAAAAGATCCATCAAATCCATATTTTCAATTTCAAATCTAATTTTTTCAATAAATTTGCTCCCCTCAGCTCCATCTATAAGTCGGTGATCAAAACCCAAACTTAGAATCATCTGGCTCCTAATGCCAATTGCGTCTCCTAAGTCACTTTCTATAACAACTGGTTGTTTTTTAATCGCACCTACTCCTAGTATGCCTACATTTGGTTGATTAATAATTGGCGTTCCCATTGTAACATTGAAAACCCCAAAATTAGAAATTGAAAATGTTGATCCCTGAAGCTCATCAGGTTGGAGTTTATTCGAGCGAGCTCTAATTGAAAGATCATTAACTCGCCTGCACAATCCAAGAAAATTTACTTCCTCACAATTTTCTATGACCGGGACCATTAGCCCGCCATCTAAGGATACAGCTAAGCCAATATTTATATTTTTCTTATGTATTATTTCATTTCCTTCAATGGAAGAATTCATCAAAGGGAATTGGTTGATCGCTTTAACCACCGCGTTCACAATAAAAGGTGTATATGTAAGTTTAAATGATTCTTTATTAAAGAATGAATTTTCATTTTCAACTACATAATTAACTATATCTGTCATATCAACTTCTGTCATTACATATACATGAGCTGCAGTATCTAAACTTGTACGCATGTGATCAGCAATTCTTTTTCTCATATATTCCATCTCAACCACCTTATCACTCATTTTTATTTCTTTCAGTTCTTCAGATGGTCTTCCATCGCTTTTTAAATAAAATAAAATATCCTTTTTTGTCACCCTCCCGCTTCTACCTGAACCCTTAATTGATTCAAGCTCGTTCATTGTAATATTATTCTCATTGGCAATTTTCATAACTACAGGAGTAAAAAAAGATCGCTTGGGTTTATTTAATTTCTTTTTAGGAACTATGGGGTCTTTTTTAATATCAACCTTTGGAGTTTTAATTTCTTGAATATTTTCTTTTTCCGATGATGTCACATCAGTAATGATGGCATCAGATTTAGAGCTAACATCAGTATTTATCCTACCAATGACTTTTCCAACATCAATAACGTCATTTGGTTTAGCCAATATTTCTACTAATACACCAGCTGCTGGTGAAGGAATTTCTGAGTCCACTTTATCAGTTCCTATTTCTAAAAAGATTTCATCTTTATCAACTGTATCTCCAACTTTCTTGCGCCATTCAATTATTGTTCCTTCGGTAATTGATTCACCCATTTTTGGCATTATTATATCTACTAACATCAATACTCCAATAATTCTATTAAGGTTTCTTTAATATCTTCTACCTGTGGTAACACATCTCGTTCCAGATACATATTATAAGGTACTGGACTATCCTTAGAAGCAACTCTTCTAATGGGACCATCAAGCATTTCAAAACAATGATCGCTTATTAATGAAGATATTTCAGCGCCAGGTCCATTTGTTAGATTATCTTCATAGACGATTAAAGCCTTACCCGTTTTTTCTATAGAAGTTTGAATGGATGAAAAATCCAATGGATTCAATGTCCGTAAATCAATAATCTCAATCATCTCTTCATCAAGATTCAAATCATTAACGGCCTCAATACTCGATTGTACCATTGCTCCCCAAGTTATAATTGTTAACTCAGATCCTTTTTGAATTATCTTTGATTTACCAAAAGGAATCAAATACTCATCATCAGGTTCAGGGGACGATGCATAGCTTTGGCGATACAAACTCTTGTGCTCCATAAATATTACAGGATCATCCATTCGACATGCCATTTTCAATAACCCTTTCGCATCAGAGGAATTAGATGGATAGGCAATGTATATGCCTGGCATATGAATAAAATAACCATCAATCGATTGGCTATGACATAATCCTCCATGAATATATCCGCCTACTGGTACACGTATAACTGCAGGGCAAGACCACGTATTATTTGATCGATATCGTATTGTAGCAAGTTCATTCCGTATTTGCATCATAGCTGTCCATATATAATCACCAAACTGTATCTCAACAACGGGTTTATAACCAACCGTTGCTAAACCAATAGCTGATCCAATAATTGAAGATTCTGCAAGGGGGCTATTAAAAACTCTTTCCTTACCATATTTATCCGTTAACCCTTTAGTCGCAGTAAATACTCCACCTTTTGGATCTGCTATGTCTTGACCATAAATGAGCATTTTTTTATTTCTATCCATTTCTTCTGCAAGTGCGTGATTAATAGCATCTACAAAAACAGTTTTTTCATTCAAAATATTAGGATGACTATCAAAATCAGGAGAATACCCACTATAAATATGCTTAGTAGCAGATGTTGAATCAGGATGTTCTTTACTTTCCGCCCAATCCGCATCTTTCTCAACTTGATTCTTTAATTTTTTATCCAGCTTATCCAAATCTTCCTTTTTTATTATTTCATTTGCTATACATTCATCAGTAAACTTTTTTATTGGATCATTTTTTTCCATTTCTACAATTTCTTTTTTGGTACGATATTTTAAATGATCATCCGATGATGAATGTGGTTTTAATCTATCAACGTGGGATACAATTACTGCTGGGCCCATTCCCTTTCTAGCTCTATCTACTGCCTTTTTAAAAGCTAGATGTGTTTCAAAATAATCGGATCCATCAACATCAAATCTTGCAAGATGTTGATATCCTGAAACCATCGAGAATATAGATTCACCAGATATTTGTTCAGAAATATGCACACTGATAGCATAATCATTATCCTGAATATGAAATATTACAGGTAATTTTTCCCTACTAGACCAATTTAAGGCTTCATGGAAATCTCCTTGGCTTGTTGTTCCTTCACCAGATGAAACATAAACAACTTCTTTTTTCTTATTTAATTTGCATGCCATAGCACATCCAATAGCCTGCAAATATTGTGTTCCTGTTGGGCTTGATTGTGTTACAATATTTAAATCGCGCTTACCATAATGATGTGGCATTTGCCGGCCACCGGAAGATGGATCATCTGATTTTGCAAAAAAAGCTAATAAATGATCTTTCGCGGTCATACCAACCCCTATCGTAAATGCGCCATCTCTATAATATGGATAAAACCAATCTTTAGCTGATTGTAAATTGAATGCTGCCGCTGTTTGCGCAGCTTCGTGACCAGAACAAGCCATATGAAAAAATCCTTTTCCTTGTCTTAATAGAATTGCCATTTTTTCATCTAGCATTCTAGATAGAACCATATTCTCATAAACACGTATTAGCTCTTTTTTTTGAAATCCGTATAAACGAGCCATGATTATTTATCAGCTAAATGATTAATATTAAATTGATCAAGAAATTTGATCTTCAGGGCACTCTTAACTGATTCTTTATCAACATCCTCATTAAGAATTTTTGACATACTGGTTACTCCGTATTCAAAAATTCCACATGGAATAATACTTTTATAATAATTAAGGTCAGGATTGATATTTAATGAAAACCCATGCATCGTAATCCATTTAGAGACCCTAACACCTAAGGCAGCAATCTTCTCATTTTTATACCAAACACCAGTTAATTCATTTTTCCGATCAGCTTGAATATTGAATTCAGATAGAGTATCAATAATTATCTGCTCCAAAGTTCGCATATACCAACTTATACTTTTCTTATAGTCTCGCAAATCAAGAATCGGGTATCCAACTAATTGACCTGGGCCATGATATGTAACATCCCCACCTCGTTCTATATGAAAGGTTTTAATTTCTTCTGGATAGTTTTGAAGTATATGATTTTCATCAGCATTTTTACCAAGAGTGTATACTGGCTCATGCTCAACAAATATTAATGTATCATTAATTTCATTATTGGATCTTTTTTTAAGTAATGACTTTTGAAAATTCCAGGATTTCTTATAGCCTTGCATTCCCAAATCAAGTATTTCAATCTCTTTACTTCTTGAAGTGCTGTTTTTCGTATTAATCATTGGTGCACTCCAATTCCATATGCATCCAAAGCTGCTTCCATAATTGACTCAGAAAGAGTTGGATGTGGATGCATTGTGTAAGCAAGGTTCTCCCATGTAGCTTCAAGACTTTTTGCAATTACTAATTCCTGGATCAGTTCTGTCGCTTGTGATCCTATAATATGACATCCTAATAATTCACCATATTTTGAATCAAAAATAATTTTTACAAATCCAACTGGTTTGCCTACAGATAATGCTTTACCACTGGATTTAAAATAAAATTTTCCTACTTTAATATTAAAGCCTGCTTCTTTCGCTTGAATTTCAGTGAAGCCCAATGATGCAACCTGAGGCTGACAATACGTACAAGAAGGTATATTATTGTAATCGATCGGCTCAGTATTATGATCTACAATTTTCTCAACTGCAACATGACCCTGCGCAGATGCAACATGTGCCAACCAAGGTGGGCCAGACACATCGCCGATTGCAAAAATATTTGAAATATTTGTTTGTCCATAATCATCAATAGTTATTGATCCATTATTTATATTTATACCTAATAAACCTAGCCCAATATCCTCGATATTTCCTGTTATGCCAATAGCAACTAATACTACACTTGATTCAATAATCATTTTCTTACTTCCATTTTTAACATGTACTTTTACTTTTGTTTTTAATTTTTCAACTTTTTCAACAATAGTATTTGTATTTATCGCTATTCCAGAATCAATAAATTGTTTTCTCAATTCCTTAGAAATATCTTTGTCTTCCATTGGCAATATTCTATCCATCATTTCAATCAAAGTAATTTTTGTACCACACGAATTATAGAAATAAGCAAATTCACTACCAATAGCCCCACCTCCAATTATCACCATATCTTTAGGGGGTTTTTTAAGAATCATAGCTTCTTTTGAACTAATTATCTGTTTACCATCAAAAGTAACTCCTGGAACATTCTTAGGTCTACCACCTGTTGCAACAATGAAATGTTTTGATTTCACATTAGTAACTTTTTTACCCTTAGATACTTCAATATTATCCTTAGATGTAAAAACTCCTCTTCCTTGAATATGAGTAATATTATTCTTTTTCATTAAAAATGATATTCCTTTGGATAGCCTTTCAGAAATTTGACGACTTCTATCAATTATCTTACCATACTCAATTTTATATGAAGATATTTTAATTCCATATTGATCAGCATTCTTAATGGAATCAATCATTTCAGCACTTTTTAATAAAGATTTAGTGGGAATACACCCCCAATTAAGACAAACACCACCTAATTCATCTTGTTCGATAATTGCGGTTTTTAATCCTAATTGAGAAGCCCGTATCGCAGCGACATAACCTCCAGGTCCACCTCCTAAAATTGTTATATCAAATGAATTATCCACATTAATTAAATAATTTATAAAATATAAAATTAATCAAGTGCTGGACCTATTGATTAAAGATATGAATTCATTGCGTGTTCTTATAGATTCTCTGAATTTTCCTAACATCGTAGAAGTAGTTGCTAAACTATTCTGTTTTTCAACACCGCGCATTTGCATACACATATGCCTTCCTTCCATTACAATTGCAACACCGACAGGTTTTAATACAGTATGAATTGCCTCAGCTATTTGATTAGTTAATCTTTCCTGGACTTGTAACCTACGTGAAAACATATCAATTATTCTTGGTATCTTTGATAACCCTATTATTTGACCATCTGGTATATACCCAACATGCGCTTTTCCAAAAAATGGTAATAAATGATGCTCACAAAGGCTAAAAAATTCTACATCTCGAACAACAACCATATCCTTTGAAGATTCTTTAAAAATAGCGTTATTTACTACATCATCCAGATCCTGATTATAACCACGAGAAAAATATACCCATGACTTAGCCACTCGTGCTGGAGTTTTGAGCAATCCTTCCCTCGTTGGATCTTCCCCTACTTCCTGTAGCAGCTTTTCGATCAATTTTGTAATGTTTTTGTTATTATCAGTTGTCATTTTAATTCTCCATTACTAATCTGTTCCATTATCATCATTATAACCCTCCATGGGGTCCAGTTCTAAATAATCTGATAAATAGTGGACTGCTAAATAAAGCGGTCCGGTATCCAGTAAAGCAACTACAAGTTTGAATACATAGCCAGAACCTATAAAGGTCAATAGCTGTGATATGATCGGCTTTCCATCCTTAACGGGCAATGCGTCAGCAAGATAATGTGTAATTAAAATAACAGCAATAGTATCAACCAACTGACTTACCAAGGTTGATCCATTATTCCGAAGCCATAGGTGTTTCCCTTT
>Ga0209228_1001629_pt1 | contig 11215 bp, 13 predicted proteins | sample METZYME_3_150m_FD_187547 | JGI IMG/M metagenome (GOLD analysis project Ga0209228, IMG submission 187547) | Marine microbial communities from oxygen minimum zone in mesopelagic equatorial Pacific - METZYME_3_150m (SPAdes) (version 2) | ecosystem: Environmental > Aquatic > Marine > Oceanic...
ACACCATAAAATTCCTCATATTAAAAGTGTAATTATTGGTGATATGGTAGAAATTGGTGCAAATTGTACAATCGATAAGGGGTCAGTAAAAAATACTGTCATTAAAGATTCTTGTAAAATGGATGATCAAGTTCATATTGCTCATAATGTTACAGTCGGAGAAGGTTGTTTGATCTCAGGCGGTACATTTCTTGGGGGAAGTGTTACTATTGGTGCTTATTCAATGCTTGGTGGAAAGGTGGATATTGGACCGCATGTTATTGTGGGAGAAAAATCAATTTTTGCTGCAAGATCAGTTGTATTAAAATCTGTAAAAGGGAATCAGATGTATGCAGGAAATCCAGCAAGAGAAATCAAAGAAAAACAGAAACGTGATGCTGTATTTACTAAAGTAGAAATTTTAGAAAAGCGCTTAAAAAAATTGATTAAAGAATGACAAGAAAAAAGCAAAAGACAATTCAAGCTCCAGTGTCTTGTACTGGCGTTGGATTACATACCGGGGTAGAAAGTACTATCACCTTCAATCCAGCTCCTGAAAATTTCGGAATTAAATTTGTTCGTACCGATAAAGGAGACAAATATATTACGCCAGATTTAGATAATGTTATTGATTTAACTAGAGGGACTACTATTCAAGAAAATGGAATAAAAGTTCATACTACAGAACATGTATTATCTGCATGTGCTGGAATGGGAATTGATAACTTACTTATTGAATTAAATAGTAAAGAACCACCTGTGATGGATGGAAGTTCTAAAGATTTTGTTTCAGCATTAGTAGAATCTGGCATAGTTGAACAAGAGGCAGATGTAAATTTTCTAAAAATAACAAAACCTGTTGTATATACTGATGAAGAAAAAGATGTTGAAGTTGTAGGAGTTCCATATGATGGTTTTAAAACAACATTTACCATTCAATATGATCTTGAAGATTTAGATGTACAGTATTCATCAGTACACAATATGTCTCAGAATTATAGACACCAAATTGCTCCAGCAAGAACATTTTGTTTATTAAGTGAAATTAAAGGATTAACAAAAAAAGGACTTATTAAGGGAGGGAATTTAGGTAATGCTGTTATTATCGTAGATAAAGATATTGAAGATGACGAAGTGAAGATTTTTAAGGAAAGATTTGGGATTAAATTTTTCAAAGGAGATAGAGGCTTACATAAAACACAAGTATTGCGTTTTAGAAATGAACCTGTTAGACACAAAACATTAGACCTTATTGGAGATTTAGCGTTATTGGGTAAACCTATATTAGGACATATTACAGCTATCAAAAGTGGACATAAAGGAAATGTTGAATTTGCAAAATTATTAAGAAAAGAATTTAAAAATCAGTTTAAAAAATGAAAAATATTGATGAATTATTAAAAATTTTACCTCATCGTTATCCTTTTATAATGATAGATAAAGTAATTAAATGGGATAAAAAAAAATCACTTCAAGCTATAAAAAATGTTTCTATTAATGAACCCTATTTTCAAGGACATTTTCCAGGAAAACCGATTTTTCCAGGAGTATTAATTTTAGAATCAATGGCACAAGCTGGTTCGTTAATTGTATCAGATTTTGTGGATAATCCCTCTAAAAAATTAGTCTACTTATCTAAAGTATTAAATTTTAAAATTCATGAAAATGTCATTCCAGGAGATCAGCTTTCTATTGAAGCAAAATTGTTACAACATAAAATGAATTCCTTTAAATTTAGTGTCGAATGTTTTGTTGATAAAAAACAAGTAGCATCGGCAGAATTTTTTGCAACTGCAGTAAATAAGAGGTGAATTATTAGTGCAACTATACATCCAACAAGTATTGTTTCAAAAAAAGCAAAAATTGGTTCAAATGTAACAATTGGTGCCTATAACGTAATTGAAGATAATGTGATTATTGGCAATAATGTAATCATCGGTAATTTTAATACTATTGGTGAATATACTGAAATCAAGACCCATGCTCGCATTTTTCACAATAGTAGTGTTGGTGCTATTCCTCAAGATAAAAAATTTGGAGGAGAAAAAAGCAAACTTATTATTGGAAAACGTACAATCATTAGAGAGTTTGTTACATTAAATAGAGGAACTAAAGCAAGTGGAGAAACTGTGATTGGAGATGATGTTTTAATTATGACAGGTGTTCATGTCGCCCATGATTGTAAAATAGGGAATAACGTCATTCTTGTGAATTTAGTTGCGCTTGGAGGACATGTTGAAATAGATGATTGGGCTATTTTGGGAGGAGCAAGCACTGTACATCAATTTTGTAAGATTGGAAAACATGTTATGCTTGCTGCAAATTCTAAAATTGTCCAAGATGTTCCTCCATTTATTTTGGCTGGTAAATATCCTGTTAAATATACTGGCATTAATTCCCTTGGTTTAAAAAGAAGAGATTTTTCAAACAAACAACGTACCACAATAAAAAAAGCTTACCAATACTATTTCCGATCTGATTTGAATGCTTCAGTTTCTTTGAAAAAGATAAAAGACGAATTCAAAAAAGATAAAAATATTAAAGAAATCATTTCTTTTATTGAGAACAGTAAACGCGGTATCATTTAATTACTAAATGAAAAAAATTTCTATATTTGGTTCTACTGGATCGGTTGGAACACAGGTTTTATCTGTTATTAATGACCATCAAGACAAGTTTAAAGTTTCATGTCTTTCTTGCAAAAAAAATGCTGATCTTTTATTAGATCAAGTCAGACAATTTATGCCAATCAAGGTAGCAATTGATAAAATTGACTCTAGCCATCCTTTAAATGGTTTTTGCAAAAACCATAATATTGAACTTATTGTTGGTGAAGATGCTTCTCATACTCTTTCGCAATATAATGAAATTGATTTAACAGTTAATTCTATTGTTGGTAGCGCGGGATTAATCCCAACAATTAATACGGTATCTAATAATGTTGATTTAGCATTAAGCAATAAAGAATCTTTGGTATTGGGCGGTCATATTATTATGCCGCTACTTGATAATAATGATTCACAAATTATTCCTGTTGATAGCGAACATTCGGCTATTTTTCAGTGTTTACATGGCGAACCTGATAATTCTCTAAAAAAGATTATATTAACTGGTAGCGGGGGTCCTTTTTTAGAAAGATCACTTGATTCATTCGATATAATTACTAAAGAAGAAGCATTAAACCATCCAAAATGGAATATGGGAAATAAGATTTCAATTGATTCGGCTACAATGATGAATAAAGGATTAGAATATGTTGAAGCATTATGGCTATTTGGAATTAATACTGATCAACTGGATATTGTGATTCATCCGCAATCAATTATTCATTCATTTGTTCAGTTTATAGACGATTCTTACAAAGCACAATTGGGTATTCCGGACATGAAAGTGCCAATTCAATATGCATTATCGTATCCTGAAAGAATTCATAATAATTTTGGAACATTAGATTTTTCAGAAATCAATCAATTTACTTTTTCAATACCAGATATGAACCGATATCCATGTTTACAACTTGCAATCGATTTAGTGCAAGAAGGAGGAAATAGTGTTCCTATCATGAGCATTGCAAATGACCATGTTGTAGAGCTGTTTTTGAATGATAAAATCAGCTTTCTAGATATTCCTAAAACTATTGAAAAAACAGTAAAAAAATTTCAATCAAAAGAAGAGCCTAGCGCAAAAGATTTAATGCAATTAAATCAAGAAATCAAAGTATATTTGGATTCAAATTAATTAAATATGATTTATAGTATTTTAGCATTTATCGTTCTAATAGGGGTTATTGTCTTTGTACATGAATTAGGACATTATTTAGCTGCCCGCAGTGTTGGAGTAACAGTAGAAAAATTTTCTATTGGGATGCCACCGACCATTTATAATTATCAGCCTAAAAATTCCAAGACTGTTTTTGCTATTGGAGCTTTGCCTCTAGGTGGGTATGTAAAAATGAAAGGTATTTTCGATGAAAGTATGGATTCTGGTTTCACTGGTGCTGATGACGAATTAGAGTCAAAAACCCCTTTACAGAAAATATGGGTTATGAGTGCTGGGGTAATTATGAATATTCTCTTAGCTTTTTTAGTCTTTGTTCTTATTGGAACAATTAATGGAGAACCTGTTGTGGTTAACGATGATACAACCATTGATTATGTTGTTCCAAATAGCCCTGCGTTTGAAGGAGGCCTAAATGAAGGCGATATGGTGCTTTCTGTGAATGATGCCAATGTTAATACCTGGGAGGACTTTACTTCTATTATTAAACAAAGCCCCAATACAACCTTGTCTATGATTATTGTTAGAGACGGTAGTGAAATTCAAAAGAGTGTTACCCCATTGTCTGCACCGGATATTGCATCCGGAAGAGTTGATAGATTGATTGGAAAACTTGGGGTTGATAAAAAAAGAGAAATAAAAGATTTAAGTTTTATTGAATCATTCCAATATGGGTTTGATCAAACAATTTGGTCAATGATATTAATGACTACTTCTTTAAAAATGATTTTTACAGGCAATGTCAGTAGAGATGACGTTGGTAGCGTTATTATGATTGGACAAATGGCCGGAGAAGCAGCACAAGCTGGACTTACTCCATTTTTAATGTTGATGGCTCTTATTAGTGTCAATTTAGCATTTATTAATATTTTACCTATTCCTGCGCTCGATGGTGGTCACATTATGGTGATATTAATTGAAATGTTATTAGGAAAACCATTATCTATGAAAACAAGAATACGTATTCAATCTGTTGGAATGTATTTCTTACTTGCTTTGATGGCATTTCTTATTATTAATGATCTTTTAAGAGTGTTTTCTTAATACGATTTTAATTTTAAGACAATAACTCCACTTTTAAGCTTTATTATTATATTTACTGGAATGGTTCTATTGTTTTCCACAATAGCATAAGCAATTTCCATATCACCCTTATTTTTTAATGCAGATTTACCATTATGTATTGGTGTATATGTATATGCATCAAATTTACCGGCTGGAGTACGAATTCTTTCTTCTCCAATATTTTTTATTTCAACTTCTCTAACTCTCCCTTCATCAATTGTTAAAAATTTTTTTGAACTATTTTTTGGGATATTAATATCACGCATTATCATAATTAACCCATATGGATCTATTACTTTTCCTGGTAACATATATTCTTTATTGTTGGTTATTGCAATGTCGTTATTAATGATAGTAGTTGACTGTCTACGAAAATTTTTTTCTCTAATACTTTTTTCTTGTTTTATTAAAGAGAGATTATTTTTACTAATCCAAGTATTAATCTCATCTCTAATTTTGTATAATTGATCTCCAAGCTTTGATGTTTTTACAACAAACTGAAAATGATATGTATCTTCATTATTAATGATTTCACTTTTTTCAGTTTTTAAACTTGCTTTTCCTAATTTAAATGGGCCAAACAATACGTCATATTTATACTCTTCTCCAACCGCAATAGATTGAGCATAAATACTGCCAATCATTAATAATAAAGTGATTTTTTTTAACATCTATCTAATTTGTGTAATTGTTTTATTATCAAAAATATAAATTTTTGATGCAGTTTGATTTTTTATTTCGCCTGCATCAATTAGCAAATCAATTTCTTGTCCAAATTCTTCTTCAATTGAATTTGGATTATTTAAAGGTGGGTGATTCGTTCTATTAACACTAGTGCTTGTAATAGGTTTGTGATATTCTAATAGAAAAGCATGAAGAAATGCATGTTTAGGAATTCTAAACCCAATTTTTTTATTTTCTGTAATTAATTCACTTACAAATTCTGTTGTATAAGACATAATGCATGTATCGCCCTTTAATAAAATTTCATCAGTTTTTTCTTTTAATGACTCATCTAATAAAATATTTTCAGAAATTTGATTAAAACTATTAATAATGATTGTCATTGGGCCACTTCGTTTTTTTATTGCATTAATTTTTGTAATACCACTTTCATTATTTGCATCTGTTCCAATACCATAGATTGTATCAGTTGGATAACAAATTACCTCTCCGTTTGAAAGAGACATACTGGTTGCATTGATAACATCTTTATCATTAATTGATATACGTTTCATTGCGGTTTTGTTTTCCAGCGTTTATGAACCCAAAAATATTGTTCAGGATATTTTTTAATCCTTTGTTCAAGCATTGTAGTATATTTTTGAACTATATCTTCAGTAGCCATATTGCTTGTATCTATTCTTTCAAAATTAGCTTCGTGACCATCGGTAGTTTTTACCATTGAAAAAAAGATAAGTGGACTCCCCATTGTTTGATTATAATTTGCTGCTCCAGAAGGAGTAGAAGAAGATTTATTAAAAAAATTCACAAAAATACCTTTTTCCCCTGCATCCTGATCGCTTAGAAGGATAAGCATTTCATTATTTTGTAATGATTTTTTGACTTCACTGCTGGGACCTCCTTTATGCATCTCATTTGCTATATATGGTTTTCTTAATTCTAAAAAAAACTTCGAAGCTTCAAGATTATTTTGTTTATAGGATATTCCTGCAATATTCCTGTAACCTTTTTCTGCCATTGCAACAAATAATTTATGGAATGATCCAAAATGTCCTCCAACTAAGATAACTCCCTTTTCTTCTCTAAGTGCTTTATCAAGAACATCAAGATTATTGAGACGAACTTTGTTTAAATCAAAATGTGCATATTTACTGAGGAAATCGACAACTTCTTCAACATAAAATTTATAACATTGCTTAATAATTTGACTATACCATCTATCATCTTCTTCTGGAAATGCAATGCTAAGATTTTCTAAAGCCATTTTCTTTCTCATTTTTAGAATATGGAATAGTAGAAAATAATGTATTTTATAGTTAATTTTGAGGAAGAATTTTGGCAATTTTTCCAAACAAAAAGAATAAGATTTTAGAAACCAATACATTTTTTATAATGTAAATCTTTGTATAAGTAATGAAAACAAAATTTAACAAGCTCTGGATATTTATTTTATGTGTTATTTTTAGCACTACGTTTGCTGATAATCATAATACCAAAGTCTATGTCGTTCCAATTCAAAGCACAATCGATCTAGGCATTCCTGCTTTTGTTAATCGTGCCATTGATATTGCTGAAAATGATAATGCAGAATTAATTATTTTTGATATTGAAACTTTTGGTGGTCGAGTAGATGCAGCAACACAAGTGAAGGATGCAATTTCTAGTACAGATATTCAAACTGTTGCATTTATTAATAGACGCGCTATTTCTGCAGGTTCTCTTATTTCACTTTCTTGTAATAAAATTTATATGACTTCTGGAGCAACAATTGGTGCTACAAGCGTAGTAGACATGAGCGGTGAAAAACAAGCTGAAAAATCTCAAAGTTATATGAGAGAAGAAATGGCTGCTACGGCAGAACAAGCTGGGAAAAACACTACTATTGCTCGTGGAATGGTGGATGAAGAATTAAGTTTCGAATATCTTATAGTTGAGGGTGATTCTATTAAAGTAGATGATATAGAAGGCCGTAAAGAAGGAAAATTAATTACACTTACGACCGAACTTGCTCTAAAGTATCACATTGCTGATGGGACAAGCGAATCCATTGAAGATATTCTTTCAGATCTAAGTATAGAAAATTATGATATCATCACCTTGGATGAAAATTGGTCCGAAGATTTAGTTCGTATTCTTACCGACCCTATTGTTTCTTCCTTATTAACTACTTTTGGCACTATTGGAATTATTTCTGAACTATATAGTGCAGGATGGGGTATTGGAGGCACCATTGGAATAATTTGTTTAACACTAGCATTAGGGGCCGGTTATTTAACTAAGCTTGCTTCAGCTACAGATTTGTTAATTATTTTTTCAGGATTAGCCCTACTATTGATTGAGTTTGTTGCTATTCCTGGATTTGGTGTTTTTGGTATAGTAGGATTAATCATTCTATTTTATGGTTTATATTTATTATTGATTCCTGATGTCCCGGTAAGTGATGAAATATATTCAGCAGCATTAGATGGTTTTTCTTGGGCAATTGTTGGAGGTATTATCGTATTGATTATGTTAATTCGTTTAATATCACAATCAAAAGTATTTCAAAAATTGATTACACAAGATTCAAATAAAACTACTTTAAAGAAGAATTACGAGAAAAGATCGAAGGTGTAGTTATTTATGAATAAATTATAGAATATTTTTATAACAAGAAGGAGGAGTAATGGGACTTTATGTTGCCATACCGTTAGTATTATTTATTATCGTACTATTGTGGATTGTACCAGTTGGATTATGGTTACAAGCTATTTTTAGTATTGGAGGAGGACATGTAACAATTTTTAACCTAGTTGGCATGAGATTTAGAAGAGTGCCTCCTAGCATCATTGTTAATGGCTTAATTGCTGCTAATAAAGCTGGAATAGATGAAGTTTCAAGTTCAGATTTAGAAGTACATTATATGGCTGGAGGGAATGTTGATAAGGTTGTAGATGCATTAATTGCCGCATCTAAGGCTGGTATTGATCTTACCTTTGCAATTGCTACTGCGATTGATTTAGCAGGACGAGATGTATTATCTGCTGTACAAACTAGTGTATATCCAAAAGTAATTGATGCACCAGTAGATGGAAAATTATCAGCAGTTGCTAAAGATGGAATTGAAGTAAGAGCTCGAGCAAGAGTGACAGTAAGAACTGACATTCCAAATTTAGTTGGAGGTGCTACAGAAGACACTATTATTGCAAGAGTTGGTGAAGGGATTGTTAGTGCAATTGGTTCCAAAGAAAATTATGAAGCAGTTTTAGAAAATCCTGATTCAATCTCAAAAAATGTACTAAATAAGGGATTAAATCAAGGAACTGCGTTTGAAATTTTATCAATTGATATTGCTGACATTGATGTTGGTAAAAATATCGGTGCTCAGCTTCAAGCAGATCAAGCAGAAGCAGATTTGCGTGTAGCACAAGCAAAGGCAGAAACCAGAAGAGCAATGGCTGTTGCGCTTGAACAAGAAATGAAAGCAAAGGTTGTTGAAGCTGAATCTGAAGTTCCAAAGGCAATGGCACACGCATTCCGGGAAGGTAATTTAGGAGTTATAGATTACTATAAGCTTAATAATATTGCTTCCGATACTAGCATGAGACAATCAATTGCTGGTACCAGTGAAGAACAGGACAATTCCGAGGAATAATACAGTTTGGAAGAGTTATTTTATTGGCTTGTTATCTTAGCGTTTTATCTTTTTTCTGCATATAGAAGTCGAAAGAAAAAAGTAATTCCACCCCCTATTGAAAAAGAAATCGAGGACACTATTCCTGATGTTCCCCCACCTCAAACAAAAAGTGTGTTAGATTTTCTCAATGATGCATTTGAAAAAATGGAAACAGAAGTAGATGAAATTAAAATTCCTCAACCGGTTCAAGATCAATCTATGCATCATATTAAACCAAGTTTTGAAGAACATTTTGATGATATGCATGATATGAGTAAGGTGGATGATCGTCATTTAGGTCCTTTACAATCAAGAATTAAGCATACTCGAACTAAGTATGATTCATTTCATGACAAACCTAAAATAAAAATATTACAAGAAAAATATTCTAATAATCCATTAAAACTTGGTATTATTATGCAAACAATTTTTGATAAACCAAAGGCAATGCAACAATAATATGAACTTTCTTATTATGGGGCCACCAGGAGCAGGGAAAGGTACCCAAGCTAAGATTTTAGCTGAAAAGTACAACCTTATGCATTTATCGACTGGAGATATGTTGCGTCACGAAATTGATAATCAAAGTGATATTGGTTTAAAAGCAAAAAGTTATATGGATCAGGGTTTTCTTGTACCAGATGATGTATTGTTATCAATCATGGAAAACACTTTAACTACCCTAAAAGGAGTAGGAATTGTCTTAGATGGATTTCCTAGAACGATTCCTCAAGCCGAAGGATTAGAAGCAATCTTTAATAAACTTGATTTGCAAATTGACTATGTTATCAATGTTCATGTTGATAAAGATATTTTAGTTAATCGGTTAATCAATAGAGCAAAAAACTCTGGTAGAACCGATGATACGGAAGAGGTAATCATCAATCGTCAAAAAGTTTATTCAAAACTTACTGCACCATTAATTAAATTTTATCAAGATGAACTTCTTACCGTTGATGGTAAAGGAGCTATTGAAGAAGTCACCCAACGTATTTTAGAAAAGATACAATAATGATTGTTATTGGTATTACGGGAGGGCTTGCTTCTGGAAAAAGTGTAGCATCCAATGTTTGTAAGAAATATAATGCATATATTTTTGATGCAGACAAAGAAGCTAAGAAACTTTTATTTACTAAAGAAATATCACAAATAGTTTTAAATGCTTTTCCTGTTTTGGATAGCATTACTATTGAGTCGTTAGCAAAAGTAGTTTTTTCCAATAAAGAGTCTCAAAAAAAATTCAATCAAATCATTCATCCAGCTGTAAATAAAGAAATCTTAAAAAGAATTGAAAAAATTCGTAATGAAAACCACCACCCGATTTTTGTTGTTGATGCTGCTTTGATTATTGAAAGTGGTTCTTATCAATATTATAATGAATCCAATTTTTCTCTTATTCTAATTACAAGCCCTGAATCTGTTCGTATTGAACGTGCTTTAGCTAAAGGAAATTTATCATTAGACACAATTCAAGATCGTATTAAACTGCAATGGTCAGATGAAAAGAAAGGAGAATATACAGATTATATTATTGAAAATCATTCTTCTCTTGCTAACTTTGAAGCTGAGATTGAAAAACTAATACAAAAAATTATTAATGATACTAAATCGTAAATATATAATCATCATCCTATTATGTTTTATTTTTATTAATTGTTCTGGTAAGGATAGCATGATTACTAACCCTAATGGTTTTGTAGACCCTTCTGATAGTAGTGGCGGTAGTGGCGGTAACAATACTACTGAACTTGATGTACAGCTAATGTACCCATTAGATGACCAAACCAAGTTATTTTCAACAACTTGGGGAGCTCATCAACGTACCTTTATTGTACATGTACCACCAAACTTTGATTCAAACTATTCTATTCCTTTGTTATTTGTTCTTCATGGATATACTAGTAGTGCCAGTGCTATTCATAGTTATTCAGGGTTTGATCAAATTGCTGACCAAGAAAACTTTATTGCAGTTTATGTGCAGGGGACTACTGATCTTACTGGTACCACTGGTTGGGATGTTAATGTAGTTGGTACATTTGATGGTGTAGATGATGT
>Ga0209228_1001647_pt1 | contig 11123 bp, 9 predicted proteins | sample METZYME_3_150m_FD_187547 | JGI IMG/M metagenome (GOLD analysis project Ga0209228, IMG submission 187547) | Marine microbial communities from oxygen minimum zone in mesopelagic equatorial Pacific - METZYME_3_150m (SPAdes) (version 2) | ecosystem: Environmental > Aquatic > Marine > Oceanic | place...
AAAGGACTCTCCCCGATGGATTCTGGTGACATTGCCTGGATGCTGACCAGCACCGCCCTCGTCGTTTTCATGGTGCCGGGACTGGCTCTGTTCTACGGCGGGATGGTGCGGTCCAAGAACGTGCTCAACATGCTGATGATGAACATGTACTGCATCGGCATCGTGCCCGTGGTGTGGGTCCTGGTCTCGTACTCCATTGGCAACTCGCCCGACGGCGATGGTTTCTTCGGTGGCGACTGGATCGGCAACTTCGACTTCGTCGGCCTGAAGGGCATGGCCGGCGACACAGAGGGCCTGGTGTTCGTGGCCTTCCTCATGACCTTCGCCTCGATCACCCCGGCCCTCATCTCCGGGGCGGTGGCCGATCGGCTCAAGTTCTCGGCGTGGATCCTGTTCGTGCCCGTCTGGCTGGTACTCGTCTACAGCCCCGTCACCTACTGGGTGTACAGCGGCTGGCAGCACGGCAACGGCGCCCTGGACTTCGCGGGTGGAACGGCCATCCACGTCAACGCCGGCGTGGCCGCCCTGGCCTTCGTACTGGTCCTAGGGAAGCGGAAGGGATGGCCGACCGAGGCCATGCCGCCACACGACATGCCGCTGGTGATGATCGGCACGGCCATTCTGTGGTTCGGATGGTTCGGCTTCAACGCCGGCTCCGCCGGGGCCGCCAACGGCCAGGCCGTGCAGGCCTTGCTCAACACCTTCCTCGCCGCCGCAGCCGGCATGGTCGGTTGGATGGCCGCCGAAAAACTCCGCGACGGGCAGGTCACCTCGCTGGGTGCCGCCTCGGGCGTGGTCGCCGCCCTAGTGGCCATCACCCCGGCCGCCGGCTACGTGGGCGGCCTAGCCGGGATCGTGTTCGGCCTTGTGGCCGGCATCGTCTGCTACCTGGCGCTCACCCTCAAGACCCGGCTTGGCTTCGACGACAGCCTCGACGTGGTGGGCATCCACGGAGTGGGCGGCATCCTCGGCGGTCTACTACTTGGCCTGTTTGCCGATGCCAGTGCCATCCCCGGCGGGGGATTCGACGACGGCCTGTTCTTCGGCGGCGGCATCGAACTGTTCCTAGACCAGACGGTGGCCATCGGCTCGGTGGTCGTGTTCTCGTTCACCGTGACCTGGGTGATCGTCAAGGTATTGGACGCCGTGGTCGGCCTCCGGGTCGACGAGGAGACCGAGCTGGCAGGCCTCGACCAGCGGGTCCACGCCGAGTTGGCCTACAACTAGGGGCCGAAGGGTTCGGTGGCGGGCGAACGGCCACGCGCTGGCAGGCTCGGTCTCGTCACTACGGTTCGCGCCGTGCCCGCCTTTGACACGTCAGACCTGCAGGACGACCGGTCCCTCCGGGGGCCGGCGTTCTGCGCCGCGCTGACCCTTCGGTTCGACGAACACCTGGCCACCGTCTTCGAGGCTGCCGAGGTGCCGGCCGGGGTGGCTCTGGTGGCCATCGGCGGATACGGACGGGGCGAGCAGTGCCCGGGTAGCGACCTCGATGTAGTCCTAGTACACGTTCCGGGCCTGGACGTGGCCGCCGTAGCCGAACGGATCTGGTATCCGCTGTGGGATGCCGGCCTGAAGCTCGGACACCAGGTGGGCACGGTGGCCCAGCTTCTGGAAGTCGGAGCCGAGCACCTCGAGACGGCCACCAGCCTGCTGGCTGCCCGGGAGGTGGCGGCCAGCTCGGTCGAAGGGTCCGCCCTGGTCACTGAACTGGCCGATGGGGCGTTGGCCCAGTGGCAGGACCGTTCCCGGCAGAACCTCGAACAACTCCAAGGTGCGGTTGCCGAGCGGCACGCCCGGTTCGGCGAGGTGGCGTTCCTACTGGAGCCTGACCTCAAGGAGGCCCAAGGTGGCCTGCGTGACGTCCACAGCCTGCTCTGGGTGGAGCAGGCCACAGCGCCCAACCTTCGGGAGTCCGAGGCGGCTGGACTGGCTGCCGCCTTCGAGACGTTGCTGGCTGTCCGAGTCGAGCTCCACCGGCTGACCGGCCAGCGCTCAGACAAGCTTCTGCTGGAGCTCCAGGACGACGTGGCCGCCGCGCTTGGTATGGCCGATGCCGACGTACTGATGGCCGAGGTGTCGTTTGCCGGGCGGACCATTGCCTGGATCAGCGAAGGGTCGGCTCGTCAGATCCTTCGGGCTTCGCGTCGACGGGGTCCGATGAAGATGATCTCGGGCATCCGTCGTCAGGAGGTAGCGCCAGGTCTGGTGCTCGATGGCGGTTGCCTGGAACTGACCGACGACGCCGACCTGGACGATCCACTCCTCGTGCTGCGGTGTGCGGTGGCCGCGGCCCGCCACGAGGCGTACCTGCAGCGAAGCTCCCTGGAGTGTCTCGCCGACCGTGCCGTGCCCCTGCCCGTACCGTGGCCCGCCGAAGCCCGTGACCTGTTCGTGGACCTGCTGGCCGCCGGCTCGGCCACCGTCCCGGTCATCGAGGACCTCGACCACGTCGGGCTGTTCGTACTGCTGGTACCGGAGTGGGAGCCGTGTCGATCCCGCCCGCAACGCAACGCGTACCACCGGTTCACTGTCGACCGACACCTGATGGAGGCAGCAGCCGAGGCGTCCCACCTGGTTGACCGGGTGGGACGGCCCGATCTTTTGTTGGTGGGCGCCCTGTTCCACGACATCGGCAAGGGGTATCCGGGGGACCACACCGAGGTGGGCGCAGACCTACTGGTCGGCATCGCCACCCGCATGGGGTACGACAGCGACGACGTCGACCTGCTGGTGGCCATGGTCGAACATCATCTGCTGCTACCCGACGTGGCTACACGCCGGGACCTCGATGACGACGGCACCATCCGCCAGGTGGCCGATGCTGTGGGCGGAACGTTGCTGCTCCGCCTGCTCGGGGCCTTGACCGAGGCCGATTCGATCGCCACCGGACCGTCGGCATGGAGCAACTGGAAGGCCGGCCTGGTTAGGGAGCTGGTGGAGCGCACCTCGCACGTGCTCGGTGGTGGTGACGTTGGCGATGTGGTCGGAGGCTCGTTCCCCGACGCCGACCAGCAGGCTCTGCTGGACGACGGCACGTTCCTGGTGCGTGGCGAGGGACGGGAGCTCACGGTGGTGGCCACCGATCGCCCGGGAACCTTCGCCAGGGTGGCCGGGGTCCTAGCCCTCAACGGTGCCGACGTGCTGGGCGCCTCGGCCCACTCCGAGCACGGGCGGGCCCTATCGGTGTTCCGGGTCGGTTCGGTACTCGGCGGCGAACCCGACTGGTCCCGCATCGCCGAACAGGTCGACAAGGCCCTGGCCGGCCGCCTGGCCCTTACCGCTCGTCTGGGTGACAGGTCCCGGACCTACCAACCCATCCGTCTGGCCGCTCGTCCCGCACGGCCCACGGTGACCGTTGACAACCTCTCTTCAACCACGGCCACCGTGCTGGAGGTGACATGCCCCGACGGGGTGGGCGTGCTGTACCGGATCACCCGGGCCTTCGCCGAGCTGGACCTCGACATCGTCCGGGCCCACGTCCAGACCCTCGGCTCGGACGTGATCGACGCCTTCTACGTCCGGGACTCGTCGGGCGCCAAGATCACCGACCCCGAACACCTCGCCGAGGTTGAACTTTCGATACTGCGCTGGGTAGCCGTTGACTTCTGACCGGTGGCGTAACCCGCCTACGGTGGGCCTGTGACCTCCGGGGACAGGCGACCACCGAGTCAGGCCGACCTGCTGCGATGGGCCGAGGCCCTGTCGGCATCGGCCCGCACCGGCATGGGCTTCACCGAGTCGCTCTACGAGCGGGAGCGCTACGAGGAGGTCCTCCACGTGGCCGCCGAGATCCGGTCCCGGGCCGACGCCCTGTCGGGGAACGCGGTGGATCCCACCGATCTGGTCGAGGAGTGGTTCGACACCGTGGGCCGAGGCGTCAAGGGCTACGTCACCCCCAAGGTGACCGTCGGTGCGGTGGTCGGCAACGACGCCGGCGAGATGCTGCTGGTGCAGCGGTCGGGATCCGGCGTGTGGCTGTACCCGACCGGATGGGCCGACGTCGGCTATTCGCCGGCCGAGGTGGTGGTCAAGGAGGTCCTCGAGGAGACGGGCATCCACTGCGAGGTGGTGCGACCGATCGCCATCCTCGACGGGCTACGCCTCGGCATCACAGGCATTCCGCTGTACTCGCTGGTCTTCCACTGCCGGATGACCGGTGGCGAGTTGGCGGCCCACCCCTTGGAGTGCCTCGACGTGGGCTTCTTCGCCGAGGGATCGCTGCCCGAAGGCCATGCCCTGCCCGCCGAGTGGGTGGACGAGTCGTTCGCCGCCATCCGGGGCGAGGAAATGGACATCCGGTTCGACCATCCGCGAGAACCCATGTGGGAGGGGTCTCCGGAGGAGGGTGACGAACGCCAGGTCATAGAGCTGGTGTCCCGAGAACCCATGTGGGAGGGGTCCCCGGAGGAGGGCGATGGGGGCTAGTTCCCCTACTGCTTCCTGAGGAAGTCCTCGACCTCGGCCACCAGGCGGTCCGGGTCGTCGGCCGTCCCCTCGTCGAAGTCGGCTTCCAACTGCGCCACGTAGTCGACCGTCTCGTCGTCCTCGGACACCAACTCTGTGACCTGGCGTTCGTAGTCGTCGGCCAAGATCTGCAGGTCGGTTCGGGGCACGTCCACCTCGAATACCCGACAGAGGCGTTCCACCAGGGCGAGGGCCGCCTTGGGCGACGGGGCGTTGGAGACATAGGAGGGCACGCTGGCCCAGAACGATGCCGTCATCACGCCGCGCTCCCGTAGGCCGGAGGCCAGCACGCCCACGATGCCCGTCGGTCCCTCGTAGGTCGACGGCGAAAGGTCTAGGCGTTCGGCCAAGCGTGCGTCGTCAGTGCCGCCGTACACCTGGGTTGGCCGGGTGTGGGGCACGTCGGTCAGCAGGGCCCCCAGCGTGCAGACCATTTCGGCGTCCAGCACTTCGGCGGTATGGGCAACGTGGTCCACGAAGGTCCGCCACCGCAACTGGGGTTCGTGGCCGACGACGCAGACCAGGTCGTGGTCGGCATCGGGCACCCGGGCCACGTGGATCGATGTGGACGGCCAGACGATCCGACGAGCGTCGTCCTCGTCGAGGTAGACGCTGGGGCGTGCCACGGTGAAGTCGAAGAAGTCCTCGGCGTCGATGGTGGCCACGTGGATGGCCTCGTAGTGGTCCCGGATGTAACGGGCGGCCGTGGAGCTGGCTTCGCCGGCATCGTTCCAGCCCTCGAAGGCGGCTAGCAGGACCGGGGACCGCAGTTCCATGGGCATAGCGTCGACGTGCCAGAACAGGTGCGGTGCGGGGTCGGCTGGCATTGGGCCGAAGGGTAACCAGAAGCGGTTCGTCGCGCGCCCGAACCCACCTTGCCCCTCCCGCCCTCGGTGAGCGGAGTCGGAGTCCTAGGCTCGGCGGCCATGACCAGCGAGCAGCAGGCGATCGAGGTCCATGAGGCCACCGAGGTGGACGACGCGCTGATGGCCGCCATGGCCCGGCTGATTCCGCAACTGTCGAACTCCAACCCTCCACCGGATGGTGACGCCCTGGAGGCCATCGTCTCGTCGGACTCCTCGGTCCTGTTGTTGGCCGTGGATCCGGCAGCCCCCGGCGAGGAAGCGATCCTGGGGGCGATGACGTTGGTCCTCTTCCGCATTCCGACCGGCCTGCGGGCATGGATCGAGGACGTGGTCGTCGACGAGGCGGCACGGGGCCGCGGGGTCGGCGAGACGCTCAACCGGGCGGCCATCGAGTGGGCACGCGAGGCGGGCGCCACCACCGTGGACCTGACGTCGCGCCCGTCGCGGGAGGCTGCCAACAGGTTGTACCGGCGGCTGGGCTTCCGAGAGCGCGCCACCAACGTCTATCGGCTGGACCTGTGATCCCATCGGGGAGCACCGAGGCCGAAGAGCACCGGTACACGCGCCCCGAGGTCTGGTCGGATCCCGACCGCAAACTGTTTCGCCACCAGGTGGGGTTCACGTGCCCACCGCACGACTTCGATGCCGCTCCGTCGGACTTCCTGCGTATGGCGCCGCCCAGCGTCGGAGTGCACGGCCGGATGATGCATGCCCCGGTGTACGCCCACGAGTTGTCCCAGCGGGCCGACAACTTCCACCTACTGGAGGAGTTCGCTCGTTGCATGGCCGACAATGGCGCCGACGTCGTCGGCCAGGTGGGGTCCAACTGGGTGCATTGCAACGGTACCGACGCGGCGGACATCCGTTTGTTCTACGAGTGGATGGTCGACACCTACGGCATGCCGTTCCACGTGGCCGGCATGACCCTCGTAGAGGCGGCCTGCGAGCTGGGCGCCGAGAAGGTGGCCCTGACCGTCTACTACTGGCCGGACTGGCGTGACGGCCTGAACGGGTTCCTACGTAGCGCAGGTCTCGACGTGGTGTACGCCGGCAACTTCGTGGACCTCGGGATCTTCGACGACCAGAAGTGGGTGAACGCCCAGCGGTGGATCTTCGACGGCGAGGTCGCGGTGGAATCTGTGGTGCGAACCGTGGAACGGGCACCCGATGCCGAGGTGGTGATCGTCAACGGCATGCCCAACTGGCGGAGTGACGACGGGCATAACGAGCGGTGCCTACACCGCATCGAGGCCATGGAGGCGGCTGTAGGACGACCGGTGATCGCCTCGGACACCACCCTCTACTGGGCTCTGTTCCGTTCACTGGGGATCACGCCTACCTTGGCTCCCGGCACCCTGCTAGGACCACTCTGACCTTCCGGACCGGTCCGGCGGGCTGGGCCCGCGTCGCGGACTGACTGCTACGTTCCGCCCAATGGAAACCAAGCAGATGGCAGCTGACACGTTCGGACAGGTCGAACAGAAGCTCCGCGACCTGTCGCGGTGGATGTACGAGAACCCTGAACTGGGATATGAGGAGTTCGAGGCCTCGGCCCGGATCAGTTCCTTCCTGGGGGACAACGGCTTCGACGTCACGTATCCCACCCACGGCCTAGACACCGCCTTTGAGGCCACGGTGGGCACGTCGGGCCCCCGGGTCGTCATCTGCTGCGAGTACGACGCCCTGCCCGAGGTGGGCCATGCCTGTGGCCACAACATCATCGCCACCTCGGCGATCGGGGCCGGCGTGGCGTTGGCGCCGCTGGCCGAGGAACTAGGCATCCGGGTGACCGTGCTGGGCACCCCGGCCGAGGAGGGTGGTGGTGGCAAGGTCGAGTTGATCGAGGCCGGGGCCTTCGAAGACGCCGCGGCGTCGATGATGGTCCACCCCGGCCCCTACGACGAGTTGGACCCAGCGTTCCAGGCCTGTCAGCACTACGACGTGGAGTTCTTCGGAAAGGACTCACACGCCGCCTTTGCTCCGGAGGTGGGGATCAACGCCCTGGACGCCTTCGTGCAGGCCTACGTGAACATCTCCACCCTGCGCCAGGCCATGGTCGACGACGACCGGATCCACTGCAAGGTCACCCATGGCGGTGACGCGGTGAACGTCGTGCCGTCGTATACGAAGTCCGAGTGGCTGATCCGCTCGGTCAGCGTGGAGCGGTTGACCGAACTGATCCCCAAGGTGAAGGCGTGCTTTGAGGGGGCGGCGCTGGCCACCGGCTGCCGGTTCGAATGGCACGAGACGGCCCACCCCTACGACAACATGCGCAACAACGACGTCATGACCGACCTGTACGCCGCCAACTCCGAGGCTCTGGGTCGCCCCATGCCGACCAATGCTGAGCAGAGCGGGGGTTCTGGCTCGTCGGACATGGGCAACGTGAGCCAGGTCGTGCCGTCGATCCATCCCATGCTCGGCATGGACTGTGGCGACGCCGTCAACCACCAGCCCGAGTTCGCGGCGCGCACCGTCGAACCCGGAGGCGAGGCGGCGTTGCGCGACGGGGCGCTCGGCATGGCTTGGACGATCATCGACATGGCCGAACACGACGTCTGGGACCGGCTCTAAGGGCCTGCTTCACGAATGAGGTGCTCATGAACAGGCCGACGCCCGCCCTGCGGGTCACCGACCTGACGACCCGGTTCAATACCCAGGACGGCACGGTGCACGCGGTCAACGGCGTCTCGTTCGACCTGGCCGACGGCGAGGTCCTCGGCGTGGTCGGGGAGAGCGGGTCTGGTAAGAGCGTCACGATGATGTCGCTGCTCCGACTCATCCCAACGCCGCCCGGGGAGATCGCAGCCGGCGAGGCCATCTTCGAAGACGGCGACTTGCTGTCGATGGGCCTCGACGACCTGCGGGAGGTCCGCGGGGGCAAGATCGGCTTCATCTTCCAGGACCCGATGACCTCACTGAATCCGGTGGTCACCGTGGGTGACCAGATCGTGGAGTCCCTCACCGTCCACCAGCCGGCCCGCCGGTCCGTGATGCGGGCTCGGGCCCTCGAGTTGCTGCAACTGGTGGGTATCCCATCGCCCGAGGACCGGTTGCGTAGCTATCCGCACGAGTTGTCGGGGGGGATGCGTCAGCGGGTGATGATCGCCATCGCCCTGGCCTGCAATCCACGGATCCTGGTGGCCGACGAGCCCACGACGGCCCTGGACGTCACCATCCAGGCCCAGATCCTCGAACTGGTGAAGGACCTCCGGGCCAAGCTGGGCATGGCGGTCATCTGGATCACCCACGACCTCGGTGTAGTTGCCGGCCTGGTCGACAGGGTGCTGGTCATGTACGGCGGCCAGATCGTGGAGGATGCCCTGGTCGACGAGCTCTACGCCGACCCCCGCCACCCCTACACCCAGGGCCTGCTTGCCTCGCTACCGTCGGCAATTTCCCGGGGCCAGAGGCTGGTCAGCATCGTGGGCCAGCCGCCCGACATGCGACAGTCGCCGACCAGCTGCTCGTTCGCCCCCCGTTGCCCACACGCCTTTGACCGGTGCCACGGCGAGAACCCCCAACTGATTGCCGCGTCGGCCACCCACAAGGTGGCCTGCTGGTTGGACGAGGTCCCGGTGCTGGTCGGCACAGCAGGGGCGACCACTGGTGAAGGGGGCGACCATGACCGCTGAGGCGGCGGCAGCGGAGCCGGAGGCACCCGAGGTACTGGTCTCCGTCCGGGACCTCAAGAAGCACTTTCCGGTGACCAAGGGCGCGCTGCGTCGCAAGGTCGGCTCGGTGCGGGCCGTCGACGGTGTTTCGTTCGACATTGAGCGTGGCCACACCCTGGGGCTGGTCGGCGAGTCGGGGTCAGGCAAGTCGACCATCGGCCGGACCCTCCTGCGCCTAGAGGAGCCGACTGACGGCACGGTGGTCTTCGACGGTGGAGACCTGGCCGGCCTTTCGTCAGCGGCTTTACGAAAGGTCAGGCCACGAATGCAGATGGTCTTCCAGGACCCGCACGCCTGCCTGAATCCGCGGATGACCGTCAGTTCGATCATCGGCGAACCTCTGGTCGAACACCTTTCGATGTCGTCGAGGGAACGCAACGAGCGCGTCGAGGAACTGCTCGGACTGGTCGGACTGAACCCGGAGCACGCCAACCGCTATCCGCACGAGTTCTCCGGTGGACAGCGCCAGCGCATCGGCATTGCCAGGGCCATCGCCCTGAATCCCGACCTGATCGTCTGCGACGAGCCCATTGCTGCCCTGGACGTCTCCATCCAGGCCCAGGTAGTGAACTTGATGGAGGAACTCCAGGACCTGCTAGGCCTTACCTACCTGTTCATCTCCCACGACCTGGGCATGGTGCGCCACATCGCCGACCGGGTGGCCGTGATGTATCTCGGACGGATCATGGAGCTGGCCGATGTCGATGACCTCTACGAGCACCCGCTGCATCCCTACACCAGAGCCCTTCAGTCCTCGGCGCCCGTTCCTAACCCGGCGACCGAGGCCACCCGCGAGAAGATCGTGCTGGAAGGGGACATTCCCAGCCCGTCCTCGCCGCCGCCCGGCTGCGTATTCTCCACCCGGTGCCCGGAGGCGGTAGACCGGTGCCGCAGCGAGGTGCCGGTCTGGCGTGAGGTGGCGCCCGGCCACGGCGTGGCCTGTCACCTCGTGGACTGATGTCAGCCGGGACAAGGCCTGATTTGTCGCCTATTCGTAACGGGCAGGTGTTGAAACACCCGGGTCTGAGGTGATAGGCCTCTCAGGACTATTTGAAGGGGCTGGACCGGTGATCTGATGATCGACCCGGCTGGCTCCGTGATGAGGGGAATCACATTGAAGAAGTTCATCCGTCTGGTCGCTGTACTGGCGACTCTGACCATGGTCGCCGCGGCCTGTGGCAGCGACGACGACAGCGGGGACACGTCGGCAGCGACGACCATGGCCCCGGCCGCGACCGAGGCTCCGGCCGCGACCGAGGCTCCGGCCGCAGCGTTGTCCGAGTTGAACGTGGCGTACTTCCTGGAGTGGCCGACGGCCAACCAGGTCGCTCAGGTCGAGGAGACCTACGACGAGCGTCTCGGCATGACCGTGAACTGGCTGCCGTTCGGTTCCGGCGGTGACATGGCGTTGGCCATGGAGGCCGGCGACATCGACATCGCGTACAGCCAGGGCCTGACGCCGTTCGCCAACTTCGTGACCTCGGGGTCCGAATTGGAGATCGTCGGCGTGGCCGTGAGCTACGCGGACGCCGACAATTGCGTGGCGCATCCGGACTACGGCGTGACGGCGGCCAACGCGGCCGAGACACTGGCCGGGCAGAAGATCTACGCCCCGGTCGGCAACGTCACCCACTACAAGTTGTTGAAGATGCTGGGACACCTCGGGGTGTCACTGGACAGCTTCGAGCACGTTCCCTCCGACGGTGGTGCGGCAGCGGTCGCAGCCTTCGAGAGCGGCGACGTGGCCATGGCGTGTGCGTTCGGTGGCGGTGTGCTGTCGATGCTGGCCGCCGGCGGCAACCTGGTGATGACCGGTTCGGAGCAGGAGGCCATCGGCATCCGTGTCTTCGACATCATCTCGATCCCGACCCAGTTCGGCATCGATCATCCGGACGTCGTCGAGACGTTCCTGCAGGTGACCGAGGAGGCCAACGCGGCCTACGCCGGTGGCCGCCGTGCCCTGGAGGCCACGATCGCCGAGGCGGCGGGCATGACGGTGGAGGGCTCCAACGCCCTGCTGGACATGTTCTCGTTCCCGGATCGGGCGACCCAGTTGTCCGACGCGTGGTTGGGCGGGACCGTCCAGGACGTGATGAAGCAGCAGATGGACTTCTTC
>Ga0209228_1001649_pt1 | contig 11118 bp, 9 predicted proteins | sample METZYME_3_150m_FD_187547 | JGI IMG/M metagenome (GOLD analysis project Ga0209228, IMG submission 187547) | Marine microbial communities from oxygen minimum zone in mesopelagic equatorial Pacific - METZYME_3_150m (SPAdes) (version 2) | ecosystem: Environmental > Aquatic > Marine > Oceanic | place...
GCATGTGAATCATCTGAGTTCGAACCCATTGCAATAGGATGGCATCGATGAACAGCTTGGCTGAGTAATGAATCATCACTGCCAGAGCCAGCAATCGAAGGCTGCCGAACATCGCAGTCTGAGTGGAAACATGATCGGTCAGCAAGGCGAACCCAAAGGGTTCGAGAATGTAATACAGCGCGAGGACGACAAGAAGACCACCGATATTCGACATAGATGCATGTCCTCGCTCTCTCCCAATACTCCACATGACTGTAGCGAGGAAGACCAGTCCAGGGACTATTATCGCGAGGGTTTCAAAGTCGAATTCTCCCAAGAGCGAGAGAGGGATGTCAGCATTGTTGAGTTCTGTTGCTCCCTTTCCGACCGCTATCCACCAAAACAGTCCAGACATCATCAAAAGAACGCCAGAAAGCCAACCTCGATTGGTGATCATGTCGCGGATTTCATGTCTGTCTGAAGGCTGTAATCGCTGCAGAATCGATTCCATAAGTTCGAGAGCGTCATTCGTCGGAAGATCCTCCTTTGCTGCAGCAGCGAGGCCCTGTTGAGGGTTGATATCGCCGGAATCTACAGCGTCGTCGCCCAGAACCATCGCCGGAATGCCGCTCCGTCACATCATAAAGGGTGCGTCGAATCCAAGGCATGAAATGGCCGACTGGAGACCCATTCTGAATCGCCGAGACGATGGTTTTCCACGAATTATGGGTATTCTCAACATCACTCCTGACTCATTTCATGCTGATTCAAGGATAGATTCGGTAGTGGATGCACTTGCTCGCGGGAAGCGAATGGTAGAGGATGGGGCTGAATGGTTGGACATCGGTGGAGAATCGACTCGGCCGGGGGCTGAGCCAGTTGCTCCGGACGATGAAATGCAGCGCGTTTTGCCGGTTGTTGAGGCTATTCGCGCTGCGCTACCTGATGTTGGCATCTCAATCGATACGCGGCGTGCCAGTGTTGCACGTGCAGCTCTTGCGGCGGGTGCCGATATGGTCAACGACGTCAGTGCCCTTTCAGATGCTGAAATGCTCGATGTCGTCGTAGAGGCTGGCTGCCCTATCTGCTTGATGCATATGCAAGGGCTACCGGATGATATGCAGAATGATCCCGCCTACGGTGACGTGGTTGCCGAGGTGCGTTCGAGCCTAGCCGTATCGGCTCAGGCTCTCTTGGATGCCGGTGTCGACGCTGAGAGAATCATCGCTGACCCCGGCATTGGTTTTGGTAAACTACTCGAACACAATACAGCTCTGCTCGCAGCTGGACGTGGAATTGTTCCCGACGAGCGGATGTCAATGATGTGGGGTGTTAGCCGCAAGCGAATGTTCGCACACCTGCTCGGCAGGGACGAAACTCGCGAGCGGTTGGCGGGCTCTCTAGGAGTCGCCGCTCTGGCGCCCGCCAAGGGCGTTGACATCATCAGGGTGCACGATGTGCGCGAGCATGCTGACCTGTACGCGGCAATGCGAGCGGTCGAATGAGGGATTGTGATGGGAAAGAATGTCGTCGATATCGATGAGCGACTGCGCATCGTTGGAACGGCGCACGTGAGCAGCGCTTCAGTTGCGCTCGTTAACGCTCAAATCAAGGAATTTGAACCAGACTTGGTCGCGGTCGAATTGTGCGAATCTCGTCTACACTCACTGAAGCAGCCCGACGATCTCGACAACGATGACCTTCTGAAGATCATCAATGAAGGACGCTCCTCGATGATTTTGCTGCAGTCGGCGCTCGCAGCCCAGCAGCGGCGCATGGGCCTCGAGACAGGGGAAAAGCCCGGAGCGGAATTGCTCGCTGCAATCGAGGCCGCCGAGGAGGCTAATATTGAGCATGCACTGATCGATAGAGACGTTGTAATCACTCTCAGACGCGCCTGGCGAAAAATGGGTCTGCGCGAGAAATGGCGCGTTCTCAATGCTCTTCTCTGGGAGGAGGAGGATGACGAGGATTTCGACCTCGACGAACTCCTCGAAGATTCAGATATGCTGACGACGCTGATGGAGGAAGCGCGGGATGCCGCGCCGCGCGCTGGCGAGGTTCTGATAGACGAGCGCGACGCATATCTGGCCGGCCGCATTCAGCAGGTTCGCGGCAAAGGCAAGGTGCTCGCGGTTGTCGGTGCGGGTCACATCAATGGCATCATCGAGCACCTCGAAAAGCCTGCGCTGGAGACTACCTCGAGACTCGAAGAACTCAAGGCCGAACCGCCCAAACCAATCTGGCCGAAAGTGATTATGTGGGCGATTCCTCTGTTCCTCGTTTCGGTAGTAGGTTATCTCGCCTATAATGGCGAAATCGATGCATTGAAAGATACTCTTTGGTATTGGATGGTGGCCAATGCGGCCTTGGCTGGACTAGGAGTAGCCCTCGCCCGAGGCCACCCCCTCGCTATCCTCGTCGGAGCCCTCGCAAGCCCAATCACAAGCCTCAATCCAACGCTTGCAGCAGGCTGGTTTGCCGGTTATACTCAGCTCAAAATAGTCGCCCCCACCGGTGGCGACGCAGCCGAATTCCTCGCTCTGCGTGATTACGATGTATTCTACAAAAATCGAGTCGGACGAGTACTCCTCGTAACAGCACTGGGTAACTTAGGATCAGCTCTAGGAGCTTGGCTGGCTGGCGGCGCAATAGTTGGCCTACTATTCGGCTGATTATTGACCAGTCTGGAATTAGAAGAATGTTGCAGGTAATCCTGTAAATAACTCACAAACCCAGAAGCGACTATCAACCGAATAGCAGAGTGGATATTATGGACTTGGGTAAGAATCAATGTGCGGCATCTAGTCACAACGCCATCCCCAACGCGTGAGGTCTTTCCATGGTCAATTTTGGATTCGTCATCGACAATCGAAAGTGCATTGGCTGCCACGCCTGTACTGTCGCCTGCAAATCCGAACATGACATTCCAATCGGAGTCAATCGGACTCACGTCAAGTATATCGAGAAGGGGCAGTATCCTGATGTCACTCGAGAATTCTCAGTACATCGCTGCAATCATTGCGAGGACTCGCCGTGTACCACGATTTGTCCAACTACAGCACTCTTCACTCGAGAAGATGGCATCGTCGACTTCGATGATGATCGCTGCATCGGTTGCAAGTCCTGCATGCAAGCCTGTCCATACGACGCTCTTTACATCGATCCGAACAAGGGCACTGCGGCCAAGTGCAATTACTGCGCCCACCGAATTGAGCATTCTTACGAGCCCGCGTGCGTGATTGTCTGTCCGACCGAGGCGATTATCTCCGGAGACCTCGAGGATCCTAATTCGTCGATCTCTGGTTACTTGCGTGACCATGAGACGACCGTTCGCAAGCCGGAGAGCGGGGCGCGGCCGAACGTGTTCTATGTCGAGACGAGCGAAGAGATGCTCGACCCCCATGCTACCGAGCGTTCGGGCGAGTATCTCTGGACCGATCAGGCAGCAGGTGTTGGGCACTTCGCCAAGTATGCAGATTCGAGGCTGGGTGCTGCTGATACCAATTCGATGATTGTCCAGTTAGCTCTAGAGAAGAAGGCTCGTGCTGCGAATCCGCGTGATCGTGCAATCATTCGAGATGTGATGGAGCGGCTTGATGACCAAGCCGAGCGGCCCAAGCGCAGTTATGACCAGCCTTCGAAGGGTGTACTCTGGGGCTGGGAGGTCTCGGCTTACATCATCACCAAAGCGGTGGCATCTGGAACTTACCTAATCGCCATGCTGGCGATGTTCGCTGGCTTGTTGGAGATGACTGAAGAATTGTGGTGGCAGTTGGTCATCGGCTGCACCTTTTTCCTAGGTCTGACCGGATTTCTGTTGGTGAAGGATCTCGACCGACCCGAGCGATTCATCTACGTGATGTTGCGGCCGAATTGGGATTCTTGGTTAGTGAAAGGAGCCTACATATTGAGTGGCTTTGGCGGGATATTGGCTTGCAGTGGCGCTGTTCTCTTCTTCGACCTCGGCCATACCTACCTCGAATATCTGGCGGTAGCCGGTATCCCATTGGCGGTGCTGACCGGTGTCTATACGGCTTGGCTTTTCGGACAGGCAAAGGGAAGGAATTGGTCGGAAGATCGATTGCTCGCACCCAAGATGTTCGTTGAGATGGTGATTCTAGGAGTTGCTTCGCTGATTCTTTTGACTTCCTCGGAAATCATCAATTGGATAGGCGCGGGCATACTAATCTACGCAGTCTGCCGCCATGCGCACCGATTAGTTATCCAGCCGCAATTGGAGACTCTACACTGAGGTGAGATGATGGCGAAGACATTTATCGAGAATATTGCGCAAAAATTGCGAATCATTCCCGACCTCGACCGCGAGCACGCGAGCGGGAGCCTGCAACCTCTGCGAAAGTTTCCTTCAGCAGATGAGTGGCACAATTTCACTGAACTAGATGCGAATGCCTGGCCTCTTCGCCTCGAACGCAATTACTCCCTAGTGCCCACTACCTGTTTCAATTGCGAATCCGCCTGCGGATTGCTCGCCTATGTGGACAAGGATAACGGCGAGGTGGCCAAGTTCGAGGGAAATCCGCACCATCCGGGATCGCGTGGCCGCAATTGCGCCAAGGGACCGGCCACAATCAACCAGATTCATGATACCGAGCGCATCATGCATCCGCTTCGCCGTACTGGCAAGCGGGGAGAAGGCGGTTGGGAACAGATCTCTTGGGACGAGGCGCTCGACGAAATCGCCGCTAAGATTCGTTCCTCACTCAAGCGCGGCGGGGTCGACAAAGTCGTCTATCACGTAGGAAGACCCGGTCACGAAGGATATGCAAATCGAGTCCTCAAAGCCTGGGGAGTAGATGGCCATAATTCGCATACGAATATCTGCTCGGCTGGAGCTAGAACCGGCTACTCCCTATGGCAAAAGCACGATCGCCCAAGCCCCGATCACACCAATGCCAAGGTCATCCTACTGACCTCATCTCACCTCGAAACTGGTCATTACTTCAATCCGCACGCGCAGCGTATTCTCGAGGGGATGATGGAAGGAGCGAAACTCATCGTTATCGATCCTCGACTATCCAATACAGCGGCTATGGCCGACCATTGGCTTCCAACATGGCCGGGCGGCGAGACCGCGCTCTTCCTCGCTTGGGCGAAGATGATAATCGAGCGCGGGCTATTCGACCGCGAATTCATGGAAACCCAAGTCAATTGGGATTCCTGGATGCGAGCAGTCCACCCGAACGAGCCGTGCGAGTTCGAGCGATTCATCGAACTACTTGGTGAAGAGTATGCAGAATACACTCCTGAATTTGCAGCCGCCGAATGTAGGATTCCAGTCGAGCAAGTCATCGAGGTGGGCGAAGTTGTAGCAAATGCAGGCACTCAGCTTTGCACGCATGTCTGGCGCAGCGCAGCGATTGGAAACCTCGGTGGCTGGCAAGTCAGCCGCTCACTGCATTTCCTAAACGTGCTGACAGGCTCAGTCGGAACAGTCGGCGGAACAAGCCCCAACTCTTGGTCGAAATTCAAGCCGTCTCTCTTCGATGTGCCACCAGACCCCGACGGCTGGAACGAACTGCACTTCCCACCAGAATACACCCTCTCGCATTACGAAATGAGTCACATCCTGCCGCACCTCATCAAGGATGGTCGCGGAACGATGGATGTCTACTTCACACGTGTTTTCAATCCGGTTTGGACATACCCCGACGGATTTTCATGGATTGAGATGTTGGAAAATGAGGAGGCAGTCGGCTGCCATATCGCGTTGACACCCACATGGAATGAGACCGCATTCTTCGCCGACTACGTCCTGCCGATGGGTCACGCATCCGAGCGGCACGATGTCAATTCATACGCCACATCTTCTGGTAAATGGGTAGCATTCCGCCAACCCGTTTTGCGTGAGTACGCAAGGCGTCAGGGGCGAGAGGTGGAATTCACCCACGAGGTCAATCCAGGTCAAGTTTGGGAGGAGGATGAATTCTGGATCGAACTTTCTTGGCGCATCGACGATGGCACTATGGGAATCCGCGAACACTTCATGAGTCCGTATCGCGAGGGTGAGAAAATAACCGTCGATGAGTACTATCAGTATCTTTTCGAGCGCGTTCCCGGACTACCTGAAGCGGCTGAAAAAGAGGGTACCAACGCGCTCGGTTACATGCGTCAACATGGTGCGTTTTTGATTGAAGAGGCGACTTATGAGAAGCATAAATCGGAGGGCTGGCCAACACCGAGCGGAAAACAGGAATTCTATTCTGAGACGATGATTGAGTTCGGCTACCCCGAGCATTCGATTCCACATTATCGCCAGAAATCTCACGTTCATCCAGAGAATTTGAGCGGTGAGGACGAGTATTGTTTACTCCCCAACTTCCGCTTACCGCAACACATCCACTCTCGCTCAGCCAATGCAAAATGGTTGGTTGAAATAGCCCACAGGAATCCGATTTGGATTCATCCGAAGGATGCGAGGAAACTCGGTGTGGCTGAGGGGGATTTGCTGAAAATTGAGACTGAAATCGGTTGGTTTGTCGACAAGGTTTGGGTTACTGAGGGTATCAAACCCGGTGTTGTCGGTTGTTCGCATCACATCGGGCGATGGAGACGGAAGCAAGACCGTGGAAATCGCTTCCTGACCAATACCGTCGCCATTGAAGACCAAGGTAATGGGAAAATGAGAATGAAGACTGTTAGTGGGGTCGAACCGTGGAAATCTGATGACCCCGATACAAATCGCATCTGGTGGCGTGATGGAGGAGTTCACCAGAATATCACCCACGCGGTTCAGCCTGACCCGATATCTGGTGCACACTGCTGGCTGCAGAAGGTCAGGCTGTCTAGGCCCGGTCCCGGTGAGGATTACGGTGATATCGAGGTAGATCGGGAAAAGTCGTTTGAATATTACAAACGCTGGAATGAATGGGCTAAGGATCGTGAAACTCACCCTCGAGGTGAGCGACGACCCCTCTGGATGAAGCGACCCTTATCTCCCAAGAAGGAACACTGGTACATTCAGGACTAAGCTAACCTTCCACTGTGTTGGCATCGGTTCCCCATTTGACCTTCTCCCATGCCCTCTCGTGCATGTAGTAGAAGGCCATCTTCAGAGGGAATTCGATGACAATGAACCATCCGGCCGTCTCAACTGCGGCATCAGGGTTGAGAGCTGCTGCAATCGCAGCTCCTGTCAGGGTTGCAATAATCCTCCATACAAACGTTTTCGCCAATACCCTATTCCTAGTGTAAGTGTTCATGTCCCGCCCCCTTTGGGAAGGCTATTCACCTTACCTCTTTCCAAGTGAGGAATTTGCTCACTTATTCAGAAATTGACTGAACTCAGATCGCTTCAATAATCAGTGCGATTCCTTGTCCGCCACCGATACAGGCGGTGGCGATTCCGAATTTCTTGCCCTCGCGCTTGAGTGTGTGCGCAAGAGTCAGTGCGAGCCGGCTACCTGTCGCTGCAAGAGGGTGACCGAGTCCTACTGCGCCGCCGTTGATGTTGACGATTTCTTGGCTGATTCCGAGTTCCTTCATACAGGCGACCGCTTGGCCAGCGAAGGCTTCGTTGATTTCCCACAAGTCGATATCCTCGACTTGCATGCCTGCTCGCTCGAGGGCAAGTTTGCTTGCTGGGACTGGTCCATAGGCCATGATTTTCGGATCAAGTCCAACGATTCCCCAATCGACTAAGCGAGCCAAGGGTTGGTCTCCATCTGCCTTTGCTTGAGACGCTGACTTAACGACGACCGCTGCAGCACCATCGACTACGCCCGAGGCATTTCCTGCAGTTACGAGTGAGGTGGGGCCAAAGTGAGTTCGTAGACCAGCCAATGACTCCTCACTTGTGCCGCGGACGAAGTGGTCCTCATCGGCTGCTGTCACCATGCCATTAGGTGTCTCGACATCAACAATCTCATTTGACCAGACGCCGTTATCGACACTATTCTCAGTGCGGGTGTGGCTGAGGGCTGCGTAGGCATCAGTTTCCTCGCGGGACACTCCGACCCGCCTGCACAACTCGTCGCTGGTCTGGGCCATGAATGAGTCACAGGTGGTGTCAAGCAGGTTAGTGAAGAGGTAGTCCTCCATGTCCTTCTCCAAAGCGTAACCAGCGCGAGGAGGTCGACCGAGTTTGAATGTTGAGCGCATGTGGCGCAGAACATGTGGAGCCTGGGACAGATTCTCCATTCCCCCCGCGACGACCGTCTTGGCCTCGCCGAGCTTAATCATCTGGGCTGCGGAGATAATCGATTGAACTCCCGAACCGCACAATCGGTTGAGTGTCAACATGGGAACCTCATGAGGAATGCCGGCATTGAGTCCGGCATGGCGCGCTCCGAATATCGCTTGGTCACTGGTCTGGAGTGCGTGTCCCATGACTACATGATCGACCGATTGCGGACTTGTTCCAGTCTTCGATAGAGCGCCCTTGATAGCGATTGTACCGAGTTGTTCAGCACTAACTCCTGCGAGGCGGCCACCAACTTCTCCGTCGCCTCGCTTGCCTCCGAGCCATTCGCAGAATGGTGTTCGGGCTCCTCCGATCAGCACGACTTCTTCAGTCATTGAAGCGGGCCAATCAACCAACGTTCATGAGTCTGACTATCCCAAAGGGATAGGAAAACTCACCAGTGGTCTCATTCTTCGTTTGACATCGAACCGAGGTATTCGGGTAGATCTACACCTGCGTTCGATGCGATATCGTGCAGTGGAGGTAGAGACTTCACGAGATTGGAGATGAAGTTCGAAGTCGAACTGCCATCTCCATCGCCGCCTGAATCCCATACAGTGATGCTGTCAATCTTGAGGTTACGAATTGCTTCGACCTGAGCTGCAACCATCTGGTCAAGCTTCTCGACCATAAGCAGAGTTGCGACAGCCTTGGCATCGCCTCCGGTGCTACTAACCAATCCCTCGTAACCCGCTGCCTTCGCTTCGAGGACTTGCTTGACACCAGACGCTTCAGCCTCGTAGATTGCCAGAATTGCGTCTGCTTCACCACCGGCGACACGTCGTTGACGCTCGGCCTCGGCTTCGGCTGCAATTTCGATTTGCTGCTTCTGAATTTGTTCGCGAACGATGTCGCTGGCGCGCAATCGCTCCTCCTCTTCGGTGTAGCGAGCGCGCTCAATCGCTGCCTGCGATTGCGCTGTCGCAACATCGGCACGCTGCTTAGCAGCGGCCTCAGCCTCAGCGAGGTCAGCATCGGATTGAGCCACCTCGGCCTTTGCTGCGTTCTCACCAGAGATAGCGAGAGCCTCTTGCTGACCGACGTAAACACGCTGATCGGCTTCGGCGGTCTTGCGACCCTTCTCGGCCTGAGCAAGGTTCTCTGCAACCTCGATCTCTCGTGCCCTGTCTGCCTTAGCGGCACCAACGGCACCGTCCCTTTCAGCAATAGCTACATCGACTCGAGCATTCTCGACTGCAGTTGCTGCAGCCTTCTTTCCAATGCTCTCGATATAGTCAGACTCGTCAGTAATATCAACGAGGTTAACGTTGATCAGATAGAGACCAATCTTTTGCAATTCTGTGTCGACGTTTGTCCTAGTTAAATCAAGGAAAGAATCTCGGTCTTGGTTGATTTGCTCGATTGTTAGTGAAGCAACAGTTAGACGTAGTTGACCGAAGATAATCTCCTTTGCCATCTCTTCAATCTCAGGCTGCTTGAGGCCGAGCAAACGCTCGGCTGCATTAGCCATGATGTGCGATTCAGTCGAGACACCGATGGTGAAAGTCGAAGGAACGTTAATTCGAATATTCTGCAGAGAAAGAGCGTTTTGAAGATCAATGTTGATGGTAATTGGATTCAATGAAAGGAAGGCGTAATCTTGTATTAACGGCCATACAAGTGCAGCACCTCCATGTATCGTCCGACTTGCTTTGCCTTTGTCGGTACGACCGTAAACAACCATGACCTTGTCCGGAGGACAGCGCTTGTATCTCTGTGCAAAGAATATCACAATTGCGACCAAGAACAGTAAGGTCGCGAACATCATTATCGTAAGAAAAACACTTGCGTCATTATCTGCCATAGGAACTACCAACCCGAGACAACCGATGCTGATTGATTAAGGCTATGCCGGCACAATCCAAGTTCTCTAAGCGTCATTTGACTCAAACGCGCTTGACCACAAGGGTGGATGTGATGGTGTCAACCACCTCGATGAAATCACCGGTTGCGATTCCCTGACCATCCTCTGATTTGGCATTGTAGGTCTTCAGGGCCCCTCCTAACTCGATCTGAACCTGACCCACACCGTCCTCAGGTATGCGCAAGTAAACCGATCCTCGGACACCGATAGCTTCGGAAATCTCTACGTTTCCACTCGCTTCAAGGGCGAAAAAGACCTGGAAGATTTTGCCTGTGCCGTACATCGAGGCGCCGCCGGCAATACCGCCAGCGGCAATGGCAAGAGAATCGCTGCCATCCGAATTCATTGTGTAAAGGCCGGCAAGTCCGAAGAACATCATGAAGGCCATGACACCTTGGAAGGTCATCGCGTCGAATGAGCCGTCTGAACTCATCACATCCATCTCGAGTCCGAACAATCCCTCGAAGACACCTTCAGCGACTCCTCCAAGCAGTAGTAGTACGAACCACAGAAGGAAAAGAACTCCACCTATTAGGGCCGAAGCAGAGAAAATCAACTCCAAAGTAGAGGTAGTTTCTCCGAATACCAACGCAATCAAATCGAAGTCGCTTAGGCTGACCATCAATTTATTCACGACGGATGGATGCTATCAGTCCTTCGCCGACGCCGAAGAGAGGGAATTGATTCATCGCCGTCGTAACCACTCGGCGAAAGCTCGATCAAGATTGAAAGCAGGACCGACCGCAAGCCCGGTCAGAATAGCGGTCAGAAGTTTATGATCGGTAATCGACCACACCATCAAAGCGAAGATGAGGAGAAAAGTTGGTATTGCCATTCGTCTGATGAAAATCTGGTATCCGCCGAGCATATCGTAAGCGGGATTGTTGATGATGTCATCAACACGATCGGATAGATCATGTTTCTTTGACAGTGCCCTCACCTCAACCGGACATCCAGACTAGGGCGCTTAGCAATGTAAGCCCTATCGGACCGGCATACCAGAGTAATTTATTCGCGGTAGGAGTTGTATCCTTCAGCTCCAATTGACCGGTTTGGTCATTGCGGAGCAAAG
>Ga0209228_1001654_pt1 | contig 11078 bp, 9 predicted proteins | sample METZYME_3_150m_FD_187547 | JGI IMG/M metagenome (GOLD analysis project Ga0209228, IMG submission 187547) | Marine microbial communities from oxygen minimum zone in mesopelagic equatorial Pacific - METZYME_3_150m (SPAdes) (version 2) | ecosystem: Environmental > Aquatic > Marine > Oceanic | place...
GTGGATTCAGTTAGGCATTTCAAAAAAGATGGCCATATCGTAGTTGTCCTTCTCGGGACAGATTCAATTATTGAAATGGATAATTGGATTGATCCTAATGCACTCCATTCGGAATGCGAAGTGGTTGGGTTGACCAGACCAGGGATCAAAACGGATAGTTCAGAGGCCTACCTGATAAGACAAGAAAGATACTCAATAAGAACCATTGAAGCCAACTCATCTTTAATTTCATCAAGTGAGATTAGAGAACTTATACAAAAAGGTGCTGACGTACAGGATATGGTCCCTCAGTCAGTCTATGAATACATTCAGAAAAAAAAGCTATATCATTCACAGGTTTGAATATTTATAGGACAGGTGCCGTTTTGAAATGAGTGATATACAAAGATTATTGGAAGTTGCTAAGGAAAGAAAAGCCCTATTGTTTGGTGATTTCACCCTCTCATCAGGAGCCAAAAGCAACTACTATTTTGACGGTCGCTTGTTAACGCTTGATCCTGAAGGGTCATTTTTAACAGCTAAGTGCTTGCTGCCGATTTTATATGAGTCCAAAGTAGATGCTCTGGCAGGCCCCACTTTAGGCGCAGACCCAATTGTCTCTTCCGTTAGCACTATGAGCTATATCGAGGGAAGGCCCGTCCCTGCCCTTATTGTCAGAAAAGAAAAGAAAAGTCACGGTGGTGGAAGAAATATCGAGGGACATTTTTTTCGAGGCCAAAGGGTTGCCGTGGTAGATGACACTTGTACAACAGGGGGTAGTCTATTTCACGCAATAGAGGCCGTAGAAAGCGAAGGGTGTGAGGTTGTTAAAGTATTGTCTATTATGGACCGAAGAGCCGGTGGCAGTGAAGAACTTGAACGTAGAGGATACGATTTTCAAAGCCTTTTTGTTGCTGACGATAAGGGGGAAATTCATATCGAAGGGATAGGATCATAAAAGCATATTGATGTCATCCCTGTTAAGTAGAATTCAAGATAAACCTTCCTATCGATGGTGGATTTATGCCGCAATCGCAGTAGGAACCTTCATAACTGTTGTTGAGCAGTCTGCAACTTCTATTGTTGTTCCAAGCATTGCTGAGCATTTTGGTGCCGATATTCCTACCGCCCAGTGGATGGCCATTGCTTACATGCTCAGCGTTAGTGCTTTGATGATGCCAGCAGGAGCTATTGCAGATTCCATAGGTAGGAAAAGGATTTGGGTTTGGGGTTTGCTCGTTTTTGTGTGTGCTACTTTTATGACTGGATTGTCCCAAGAATTTTGGATGGTGCTTGTAGGGAAAATTTTTATGGGAGCCGGAGCCTCTGCGCTGCAGGCCAATGGCATGGCTATGGTCGCTAGTTCTTTTCCTGATGATGAGAGAGGCAAGGCCCTTGGATTACACATGACTGTTGTTGGATTAGGAGCGATTGGTGGGCCTGTAATCGGAGGAGGTATTGATAGTTATTTTGGATGGAGGGCGATCTTTTTCTTTATAGCAATTGTGGGAATTATTGCGATGTTTGTGGCGATGGCCGTATTGACTTCAGACGATAAAAAAAGTAGTGAGAAAGGGGAGGCGATTAGGTCCTTCGATTGGGTTGGGACAATGATTTCAGCTTTGTTTCTTTTGTCTCTAATGTTATCGATAACGTTTCTTAATAAACTAACTTTATCTTCCCCATATATTATTTTAGGGTTTCTTTGTTCCATACTGCTGTTTCTTGGTTTCCTCTATAGAGAGAAAACCACAAATAACCCGATGCTTCCATTGAATTTATTTAAGTCAGTATCTTTTTCTCTAGGATCGTCCTCTCGATTTATATCTTTTGCTGCGGGCTCTAGTACTTTTTTCTTAATGCCATTTTATTTGGTTTCAGGGCTGGGCTTAACAACCGTATTGGCGGCTTTATATCTATTGCCAGGGGCAATCGCTTTAGCTATTTTCGGGCCAATCAGTGGGCGTTTAGCTGATAAGGTCGGGACAACCATTCCATCAGTTATTGGGATGGCCTTTTCTTCGTTAGCGATGTATTTATTTTCTGAAGTGAGCCTAGATTCGCCGCTTGCTTTGGTTGGAATAGCCTCAGGACTGTCTGGTATGGGCATGAGTATTTTTATGGCTCCCAATACTAGTGCCATTATGGGAAGCGCAGGTAGAAATCGTTATGGTATTGTTTCAGCATTTCTAAATTTGACAAGGAATGGTGCTCATGTTGTTGGAATCGCGATTCCAACAGCCATAGTAGTGTCGGTCATGGCGGGATTGGGGTATGACGCGGATTTGTCAGATCCAGAGAAGCTTAAGGATATTGGTTTGAGAACTGCATATGCGGCCGCAATGGGAAAAGCCTTCCAACTTTCCACAGTTCTAATGATTTTCGCGGGGCTTCTGGTAGTTATTGAATGGATTCTTAATAAGTACAAATCTCAAACTCAGCCATTGCGATAGGAACCTGTGGAAAGGGGGAAAAATAGAATGAGGTTGATTTTAATTAGGCATGCGCAATCTGTAGCTAACGCTGAAGGACGCTGGCAGGGGAAGATGGACTTTGATCTTTCGGAAGCCGGTATAGATCAAAGCCAACGGCTGCTAAAAAGGTTCATCGATGAAAACCTTGATCCAACACACGTTTATTCAAGCCCACTAATAAGAGCTTATAAAACTGCGGAGATATCGCTTCCAGGAAACGTTATTCATAAGATTCCCGATCTAATAGAAAATGATGCGGGAGTTTTCTCTGGCAAAACATCAGAGGAATTATCTGGTGAATATTCAGTTATTTATGAAGAATTTCGAAGGTCAAGGAATTTTGATTTAGTACCTAAAGCCGAAACTAGGTACCATATTAGGCGAAGAGCTGAGACAGCGGTGGGGTTCCTGATTAAAGGACACAATTCAAAAGATTTTGTTATTGCCTATTCTCACAGTGGCTTTCTTGTACATCTGGTAGGTGTAATCCTTGGAACCAACCGAGTCTGGAATCTTCGAATTCCCAATACAGCTATTTTTGATTTTGAAATTGATCCAGACAACTGGGATGTAGGTAATTCTATGAATACGGATCGAAGAAGATTTCAAATAAACAGATTCGCGGATGCTTCGCACCTGCCTTAATTAACTTGAATCAGGGAAGGTGTGGTTGCTCGTTGAATCTGATTATTTTCCAAGAAGTAGGATTGAAACGTTCTCTGGAGGAATCTGACCATTTATGTATATCCAATTGAAATTCAAATATGGCTGTGTTTTTTGTACCTATTCCCCATAGTTTTGGGGATTCAAAAATACAACTTATGGTATGTTGAATTATTCCCGCATGACAGAACATAACAACAATGTCTTCGTTGCTGTGATGGTCTAATGCAAATTTAAGAATTCTATTTCCCCTATTCCTTCTGTCAATTTCTTGTTCAGATTCGTCGATAAACGACCAATCCCTACTGTATTTGAAATTATTGGCCTGCTCAGGGTATTTTGATTCAATTTCTTCCCAGGTAAGGCCTTCAAATATCCCTGCGCCAGTTTCCTTGAGATCCTCCAAAGTAGTGAACGGGAGATTCCAGTGGCTGCCAGCCAGATTTGCTGTGTCTTGCGCTCTTCTTTGAGGGCTTACATAAACATGAGAGGGAATATAATTTTCTTGCTTGAACCATCGACCTAGTTTTTTCGCTTGAGATTTTCCCTCTTCGGTGAGGTCGGTAACTTCAAGATCTTTTGAACCTGACCACCGCATCACAAGGTTCGCCTTGGTTTCGCCATGTCGGATTAAAATGAGTCTCATAGAGAGAGACCCCTATCGCTAGTTGTAGAGTAAATGAGAAATCACTTTTGTTAGCTTGTTAAATTGTTTCTGATGGCCAAGACGTCACTTCTAAGTTTGTGGTCACTGTTGATCAAAGAGGCAACTCTATCATGCCCGTGAATCACCGTGGAATGATCTCGCCCTCCAAGGATTTTCCCTATCGCAGAAAGGCTTAAAGAAGTTTCTTCTCTTAAGAGAAACATTGTCACCTGTCTGGGTAGCAAATACGATTTCGATCTTCGAGGCCCTATGATTTCATCAGAAGTAACACCAAAATAATTTGAAACCTCCGAGATAATAGTGGAGTCAGAAATAGGCTTCTTGGTGTTAACTTGAGAATCTCCTATCATTCTTTTGACCGATTCGATTGTAACTGGTTCATCTCGAAATTGAGCCCAGGCGACTACCCTGTTCAATAATCCTTCAAGTTCCCGGATGTTTGATTGAATTCTTTCCCCTAAAAATTCGATAACATCTTTAGAAATTTCATACCTTTTCTGTTGTACCTTTCCATTTAAAATCGCAACCCTCGTCTCTAATTGGGGTAATTGAATATCTGCTACTAGACCACCAGATAACCTCGATGTGATACGCGATTCCAAAGTTTTCAATTCACTGATGTGTCTATCGCTTGCAACCACTATCTGTTTGTTTTGAACGTGAAGAGAATTAAACGTATGGAAAAACCCTTCTTGAGTTTGTTCTTTTCCAATGAGAAATTGTATGTCGTCCATTAATAGAACATCTACTTTGCGATATTTTTCTCGAAACTCTTCAGTTTGCCCATTTTGAATTGCCATCACGTATTGGTTAGTAAATTCCTCTGACGTCACGTAAAGCGTAATGAGTCCTTTCGCCTTGGTTTTATGTCCGATTGCTTGTAATAGGTGTGTTTTCCCTAAACCTACCGGTGAGTGAATTACCAATGGATTGAACGTATCTCCAGGATTTTCTGAGACTGCTTTGGCTCCTGCAAATGCAAGTTGGTTAGAATTTCCTACGATGAAATTTTCAAATGTGTATTTTGCATTGAAATCATATAGTCCTACATGTGATCTCAGGTGGTTTTCGGAAACATGTTCTTTAAACAAATCGTCGCCACCAGTTGTATATTTGGCGGTTTGCGCCTTCCTATTATCTGAGTTGGTGCTTGGGTCTTCGTTATACGGTCGATCGTTTGAAATTTCGTTAATGACCGTAAATTTCAGTTTTATCTCAAATTTCACTATCGTTCTTAATTCTTGTTCCAGCATGTCTAGCATGCGATCTTCCAAGTATTGAGCTGTGAATGCATTTGGGGTTTCGACAGTGAATTCATCCGAGCTGCAGGAAATTCCACGCGTGCTGCGAAGCCATGTGTCATAGCTTGGTTTTGGAATCTCAAGTTCTACTTTCCCTAGAACAGACTCCCAAATTTTATTAGCCTTTTGAATATTCTCTCGATCCATAAATTTTTACACAAAACCGCCTACAGCATTTAAGCCCTTTTGTTCAAAAGGCGAACCTGGAGATTTTCCGACTCTTCCACTTCGTCCCCCAACACTACCTATTTTGACACTACCTTCGATGACAATCGAACCGTGTAAGGTAATAACCCGGAAAATTTATTGAAGAGGTTATTTCGTATGATCCAGTAACTTTTTTTGGCCTCTCCAGCACTCCTGAAATTCAATCAAAATTGATTTCCGTTTAAGTTATATGTTGTACACCCCATATTTAGTACTGTGCAAGGGGGGAGACGATGAATTTCAACGTCAATTTATTTCCAGCCATTAAAGGCCCAAATTATCGTTCATGAAACACAATTCATGCGTTAGTCACGATTCCAACAGGTTAAATCATATTTAAAAAAAACTTTCCGTAAGTTTCCGGATTAGGGAAAAATTTTTCCTATTTTTAAGACACCATTTTCTGAGTATAAAACTAAGGCAGTAAATTGAAACATCAAGATATACCTGATAACTAAGGGTAAATACAAAGAAAGGAAACTGGGGAATAATAAATTTCAACAAGACATGGCTATTAAAAACTCAATACGAGGTTGACCGTAGTTTTTGACTTTTGGGTGCCGGGCAGGCTGTATAGATTAGAACTAGTTATTAACGGCTCTATGGTTGGAATGGGATGGTTATGGAAGTAACTGTCTGCCCGGCGAAGGTTAATATTTATTTCAATCCCTCACTAATTAATTCTGAAAGCTTTGTCATCATTTGAAGGTATGATTCTCCCTCTAGCACGTACTCAACCTGCAACCCTGTTATAACTTCAACATTTGCATCTTGCGATATCTGCGTTGTTACTTTTTCTTCAACTCCAGTCTCCATAAAAATACCTTTAACTTCCTCCGCTTTGAGCTCGTCGACTAATTTTGCTATGGCAGCCGCAGTTGGCCCGGACTCCGTACTTATTGATGGAATTACTGCCCCTATGATCTCAAAACCATATCTATCTCCGAGGTAGCCCAGAGCTTCGTGAGAAGTTACTAATTTACGGTCTTTTTCAGGAATTTGTTCAAACGCTGAAGCTATCTGTTTATCAAGGCTAGAAAGTTGGCCTTTGTAAACAGATGCATTTTCCTGGTAGAAAGCAGCCGAAGCAGGGTCGATACGGGAAAGTTGGGCTGTGATTTCATCTACAGCTATAGACACCCGGGTTGGATCTAACCAGAAATGAGGATCCAAGGCTCCATGATCGTGTTCGTCGTGTTCGTCGTGTTCGTCGTGTTCGTCATGTTCGTCGTGTTCGTCGTGTTCGTCATGTTTCTTGTATTCGATCGGGTTGACTAGGGGGCCCAAAAATATATGCGTGGCAACCGGATTCAATGAATTTTCAAGAAGGGACGAAATGTTTTTGCCTTCTAGAGTTAATCCTATTGAAAAAACCAATTCGGACTCAGAAAGTTTGGCTACCTCTTTTGGAGTGGGTTGATATGTGTGTGGATCTTTACCTGCCGGAGCTAGATGTTCAACGATTATTCGGTCTCCTCCTACATTTCTAACCCAGTCACCAACGATGCTAGTTGATGCGAAGACCGGTATAGCAATTTGCTTATTGGTTTTTTCCTCTACAGCAACCTCTGTATTGGATTCTGCCAAGCTTTCTGGTGCAGGCGAACTTTCCTGATCCGTATTGCAAGCCATACTAAGGTAGAGAGATCCCAACAGCATGAAAATAGTAGTTATAAAGAGCCCCGTGGATCTTCTATACTGCGACCTTGACGCATTAAACATATAAACTTCCTTCTTTTTGTCTCTATTAAATGAGACTAAGTATCAATTAATAGCTCTATTGTAAGTAACAGATATATTCGATGTCAACCATAATTACGAAGGAAAACATCTTTGAAATCTTAGGATATTTTTAAGATAGTGAGATATTCTTTAAAAAGGACAAAATTGAAATTAAGGATGAAAATTTGAGGGAAATGAAATATCAATTGCCTGAGACAGAATCCGGTAAAGATGTGTGGCAATTAGCTAGAGAAATATCTCTGTCCGCCGGCGAAATACTACTTGATTGGTGGCCGAAGGCCAAAGAGGTATCTGATGAGGGACAGAATGACATTGTCACAAATGTAGATCGAGAGTGTGAGGCCCATATAAGATCTGCTATTAAAGCTCATTTTCCTGAGCATGGCATTTTTGGAGAAGAAGAGAAAGGAGACGATCCGACAACAGGATGGACGTGGATTGTTGATCCTATAGATGGGACTCAAAACTATGCCTGGGGAATTCCTTGCTTCTCTACGGTAATTGCAATTGCAAAAGATGGGGAGGTTGTAGCAGGCGTTAATTTTGATCCAATTAATAATGAGATGTTTCACGCTGCCAGAGGAAAAGGCGCTTTCCTCAATGAAGAAAAGATTCAAGTTAGCGAAATCTCAAAGTTTGAGGACGTAATTTTGGTGACGGACCCGGCCTATGGGCCTGCTTCAGGGACTACAGATACTTTGCAAATGTTGAGAAAAATTTGGCCATCCCTAAAAACCGCCAGGATGATTGGCTCATCCGCTTTGTCGATATCTTATGTGGCAGCTGGAAGGATGGATATTTTTGTCCATCATCGTCTTCAACCTTATGACCAAGCTGCAGGAATGGTATTGATGGAGGAAGCAGGTGGCCTCATGACAGACAGGCAAGGAAACCGAGCTGAACTCTACTCAGATGGAGTAATAGCCTCATCGTCAACAATCCACCAGGAGTTTATGGAAAGGACTAAGCATTTACAGTGGAGAAAACCGTCAAGTAGAGCCCTTAACCCGAGGGAGAGGTAAAACCAAATATGACCAAGACTACTAGCCTGTTGTTAATAGCGTTATTGCTATTTACTGCTTGCGGGACAAAAACTGACACCGATCGTATAAAGATGACGGCAAATTCCAATCCTAGTCCTGAGACACTGGAAAAATCTGTTCAAAAGGAAAAAACAGGGAATAAATCTCCGGGATTGCTCAGTACTGCTAGCGAATTAATTACTACAGAAATTGAAGACACTGACCCGTTACAAGCAATCATCCCTTCTGAAGCCTCATCAGAAGCTATTGTGGATTTGATATCGGTTTCTCGGGATGGGGATACAATGACTACGGTTGAAGCTGTCCGTCAATTGGGACCTTCGGTGGTTCAAATATCGACCGATACAGTTGCCATTAGTTTGTACAATCGAATTGTTCCACAAACGGGCGTCGGGTCCGGGATAATAATTGATAAGGTAGGCAATATACTCACCAATAATCATGTGGTGGAAGGCGCAGACCTTGTAACGGTTACCTTAAATGACGGTCGTTCATATCCTGCAACCTTAGTTGGAAGCGACAATATCACGGATTTGGCCGTTATTAAGATATCTGCGGCCAAATTAAACCCAGCAAAATTTGGGAGATCTGCTGATTTGCAGGTTGGCGAGGATGTTATTGCTGTAGGCCACGCACTTGGCTTAAAAGGGGGACCTACAGTGAGTAAGGGGGTAGTTAGTGCACTGGAGCGCACTATTCAAACTGATGCCCAAAAAGCCATGGTTGATCTTATACAAACGGACGCTTCAATTAACCCTGGCAATAGTGGTGGTCCTCTTGCCAATAGTAAAGGAGAGGTAATAGGCATTAATACAGCGATCATAGATGATAGTAACGGGATTGGATTTGCTATAAATATTGACGATGCTCATGTTGTTGTTGACCAAATCCTCACCTCAGGGGATGTACTACGAGGATTTTTGGGTATTACCCCATTCAATGTGACTGATTCAATAAGAGAACAAATAAATTTACCAGTCGCAGATGGAGTCATCATCGCGGGTGTGGTTAGCGGCTTCCCTGCTGAAAAGTCAGGACTTCAACCTGAGGATGTAATCGTTATGTTGAATAAGGTTTCAATAGAGAATGCAGGGGACCTTTCAAAGTTTCTTTTGAATAATCCTCCTGGGTCTAAGGTTGAGGTTCGGTTTTATAGAAATGGTGAGCTTCGGAAGGTGGATATTGTTTTAGCTGACAAACCAGATTAGATGATTTTTAAAAAATAAATGACGATTTGTTATAGCGGCTTTCAAGGACTACTGCTCCGCTCTATATTGAGTGATAATTGAATGAAGGCTTTATTGAGGAATCACCATCTGTTGCGAAAAAATATGTTTCTAAAAATAATAGGACTTCTGAGTTTGCAGGTTGTATTTCTTAATGCCGCTTGCTTCGCTTCAAATACAGACTTTATTTCTGCTGAAGAAAAAAAAGTAAATAGCCTGAATTCAGTTCTTATGTGCCCGGTTTGTCCTGGTGAATCCATAGATCAATCACAAAATGAAATTGCTACAAACATGAGAACAATTGTGAAAGATTTTGTGGCAGATGGAAAATCCGAGGAAGAAATAAAAGATTATTTCGTTGATAAGTACGGCCCTGTCATTTTGCTGGAACCAGCTACATCAGGAATAAGTATGTATGCTTGGATTGTACCTCCAGTTGCTTTGGGGTTCGCCATTATTGTTGTGATAGTTGCTATAAATGTGATGCGAAGAAGACAGAATGTTGCCGGCGCGCGCAATACCTATGGATTAACAGAGGAATCTATTTCAGAAAAAGAGAAAGAAAAGTATTTTTCTGTGATAGACCGAATATCTAATGAATGATTATGAGCTCAAATTCCCTGAAAATGGTGTTTTTTAGATGGTAGAACTTGGACAAATCGCGCTTATTCTTTCATTTATGATTGCCGGATATTCAAGTGTTGTAGGGTTTGCTGGCGGCATGCTGAACGGTAGGGATCTTGCTGCAAGCGCCCGGTGGGGATTTTATTCTATATGCCCGTTACTTTTATTGGCCACGGCTTCCCTAATATATGCTTTTGTCACAAATGATTTTTCGGTTAAATATGTTGCTGAAAATAGTAACCTTGCAATGCCTAAGGCTTATGCCTGGGTTGCTTTTTATTCAGGGAATGCAGGTTCTCTTTTATACATATCAGTCGCCTTCTCAATCATGGCAGCCATTGCAATAAGAATTGTAAACAGTAAGTTGCCATATACATCCCCCTATGCTTTGGGTGTAATGAGCATGGTTCTGTTGTTCTTTTTGGCAGTTATTTTGTTTTTGGCCAACCCCCTAGAGCGTCATCAAATTCCTCTTGAGGATGGCCAAGGAATGAATCCCCTGTTGATTCATTTTGGAATGTTTATACATCCACCATTTCAGATGCTAGGTCTGATTTCAGTGGCATTGCCGTTTTCTATTGCGATTGGTGCTTTATTGGCAGGGAGAGGAGGTCGTGATGAGTGGGTTGATCAAGGCAGGCTTTGGGGAATGCTCTCATGGTTATTGCTGACGACAGGATTACTACTAGGTGCATGGTGGGCTTACACAATATTGGGCTGGGGTGGATATTGGGCTTGGGATCCCGTTGAAAATTCAGCTTTGATGCCGTGGTTGGGGATGACAGCATTTGTGCATTCAATAATGGTACAAAAAAGACGCGGGATGTTTCGGATGTGGAATATGGTGTTGATTATTGTGAGTTTTGCCATGGCTCAGATGGGGATGTTTATCAACCGGGGTGGCCCTGTACCTTCTGTACATTCGTTTGCTGAATCTACAATGGGATGGATTTTTCTTGCGGTGATGGCAGCTACTTTGTTTATTTCTTTGTCTATTTTTATATTTAGATATGACACTTTGAAAAGCCGATCAGGATTGGATTCAATGATTTCTAGAGAATCTGCCTTCTTGGCTCAGAACGTGCTTTTTCTGCTTATCGCTTTCGTGACACTTTGGGGCACGATATTTCCCATATTTTCTGAAGCAGTAG
>Ga0209228_1001659_pt1 | contig 11045 bp, 8 predicted proteins | sample METZYME_3_150m_FD_187547 | JGI IMG/M metagenome (GOLD analysis project Ga0209228, IMG submission 187547) | Marine microbial communities from oxygen minimum zone in mesopelagic equatorial Pacific - METZYME_3_150m (SPAdes) (version 2) | ecosystem: Environmental > Aquatic > Marine > Oceanic | place...
CTTCGAAGAGCGCTTTTTAGCCCTCAATAAAGATTGAACCGGTTCCGGCGCACGGACCGCGCAACGAGGAGGTCGTCTCATGGGAGACGTGCAGGATACACAGTTGCAGACGGAAGAACAGGGAGTTTCACGGCGTAGCTTCATTAAAGGAGTGGTCGCCAGCGGCGCTGCCGTATCAGCGTCGAATTACGTCCTTCGCAGTGGGCATGGTGTTGCGTTGGCCCAGGCTCCTGGGGCAGTCGAACGGCTCGTAACGTTGACCGTCAATGGTCAGCAGCGCCGTGTTGATGTAATTCCTCAAGAGACATTGGCGATGACGCTCCGGTACAAGCTTGGTCTTACCGGAACAAAGATTGGGTGTGACCGCGCCGAGTGCGGTGCGTGCACAGTCCTGATTGATGGCGTGGCCCATTATTCCTGTTCAACCTTGACTCATCAGGTTCGCGGGCGTGAGGTGATGACGATCGAAGGACTGGAGAGTGCCGACGGCACGCTTCATCCGGTCCAGCAGGCCGTTGTTGATCTCCAGGGTTTCCAATGTGCGTTCTGTATGTCTGGGTTTGTCATGAACATGGTCGAGTTGGCCAATGACAACCCGAACGCTACCCGCAAGGAAGCGGCGGAACATCTCGCTGGCAATATCTGTCGGTGTGCTGATTACAACCGGATCCTCAATGTCGCTGAGCGGGCGATGGAGTACACGCGTAACGGGGTGAGGAGCTGACCATGGCTGATTACAAGATTGGTGCTGACGATCGTTTTAAGCTGGTCGGCAAAGACTACATAACGCCCGACCTAATTGCGAAGGTTACCGGCCGTTCCAAATACGCCGAGGACTTCCGTGCTGAGGGTATGTTATTTGCGAAACTGCTTGTGAGTCCTATGCCGCACGCGCGAGTGCGCCGTCTGGACACGAGTGCGGCGATGGCGATGCCTGGTGTTGAGGCCATCCTTACGGCTGACGACCTTCCGGAAGCCGAGGCTCCGCAAATGGCCGGGTTAACGAATGAGCCGCATTATGAAGGCGACCCGATTCTGGCCATTGCAGCCGTTGATGAAGAAACAGCTGCGGAGGCAATCGAGGCGGTTCAGATCGATTTCGAGCCACTGCCGTTCGTACTCGATCCGATGGATAGTCTTCGTCCAGATGGTCCCAATGCTCGTTTGGATGGGAACACGATGGCCGGGCGAGACCTTCAGACGATTAAGTGGGACAACGTCGACTGGAACGAATTTGAGAACGGTGTTATGCCGCTCGGGGGTGAAGTAACCGACGAGTGGCAGGTCGGTGATGTTGAGGCCGGTTTTGCTGACGCGGATTTGGTGTTGGACGAGTCGGTGTTTTCGGCGTCGCTCTCGCACCAGCCGCTTGAGACGCGAACCGCGATGGCCTACTGGCAAAACGGAAAATGCTTCATGCATTGTTCCACGCAAAGTACAGCGCGGACTGAAGGTGGCATGGCGCGTTGGGTTGGTGTGGATCCTGAAGACCTTGTGGTTATTTCTGAGTATTGTGGTGGTGGGTTTGGCAGCAAGATCTCTGCTTCGATGCAGGCTCGCATTCCGGCGTTGCTTTCGAAAAAAGCCGGCAAGCCAGTCCAGCTTCGTGTGACGCGGCAGGAAGAAAACTTCTTCGGGGGCGCGCGTCCCGGCATTCAGGCGCGAGCGAAGTTCGGGTTCAAGAGCGACGGAACCATTGTGGCCATCGATTTGCTGCACGTCCAAGACGGTGGTCCGTATAACCGGTCGGGCGACTTTATGTCGGCTGCCGACCAGGCGTCACTCATGTATCAACCCGACCATATGCGGCTGCGCGGCTTGACGGTCTATACCAATACGCCGCCCCGTGCAGCGCAGCGTGCGCCTGGTGGTGTGCAGGCCGTAGCAATGTTTGCGCCGATTATTGATAAGGCGGCGAAACAGCTTGGTGTTGATCGACTTGAAATCATTCGTCTGAATGCTCCTGAAGGGCAGGCATTGTTTGGTCGTCCACGTCAGGGTCAGCAAGGCAACGTGTCCAGTGCGTTTCCGAAAGAGGCAATCGCGAAGGCGCGTGAGGACTTTGATTGGGCCGGAATGCAAGCCCGCAGCCAGCAGCGGAATGGGACGAAGGTCACCGGCGTCGGTGCTGCGATTAGTTCCTACTCAGCTGGCGCGTCTGGTATCGATGGGTTGCTCGTGATTCGTCCGGATGGAAAGGTTGCCATTCATACGGGCGTTGGTAATCTCGGGACGGAGTCCTTCTCGGATACATCGCGGACCGCGATGGAAGCCTTGGATACCCCGTGGGAGCAGGCCGAGGTTATCTGGGGTGATACGAGTAAGCATCTTCCATGGAGTGCGATTCAGGGTGGCAGTCAGACTACCCATGCGCATACTCGTTCCAACTGGGCTGCGGGTCTTGAAGCAAAGAAACGACTTCAGGAAATTGCAGCAGACCGGTTCGGTGGTTCCGCGGAAAGTTTCCAGGTTGCAAACGGCCGCGTTTACAGGGGCGGGCAGGGTATGACGTTTGCGCAGGCAGCTGAACGCGCCATCGAGATGGGTGGTGTCTATGACGGCAGCGAGTTACCGGAAGACATTAATGAAATGACCACTCGGTCGGCAACTGGTCTGCAGGGTAGCGGCCTTGTCGTAGCTATTAAAGATAACTACGAAACTGGTGGTCGGAACATGTCCTACGTCATCGGTTTTGCGGAAGTCGAGGTCGATGTCGAGACTGGTGCTGTGCAGCTTGTTGACTACAAAGCATCAGCCGAAGTCGGTACTGTCTTGCACCCGACGAATCTTGTGGCTCAGGTTCATGGTGGTGGCGTGCAGGGCTTTGGCGTTGCGTTAGGTCAAAAATGGGTCATGGATCCGCAATGGGGTCTCCATGTCGCGAAGCGGTTTTATTCGAACCGTCCGCCGTCCATTCTTGACGTTCCTCATGAGAAGGAGATGGATTTCTCGTCTCCGAATCTACCTGATCCGTTTAGTCCGATCGGTTCTCGTGGTGTTGGGGAGCCGCCGGTTGGTGCAGCCGCAGGAGCGGTGCTGAACGCGATTGCTGACGCTTTAGGTGACGATGTTTATTTCAATCGCTCGCCGATTATGCGTGACATGATTCTGACGAAGCTTAATAACGAAACCGGGGCACATAACCCTCTTAAGACACACGTCTAGGTCCATTACTTAGAGGATTGGTACAGGAGAAGAACCAATGGCCGTGATTCGCGACAAGATGCCGGCATTTCAGCTTTTCCAGCCTTCCAGTACTGAGGAAGCGTTGGGAGTGCTCGACCGCTATGGGGCAGAGGCATGGGTACTGGCGGGAGGGCTCGATTCTTGGGACTGGTTCAAGGATCGTGTTCAGAAGCCAGCCGCAGTGGTTGATCTCGGAGGCATCGCCTCCTTGCGTGAGATCCGATCCACCGATGGTGGTGTAGAAATTGGTGCAATGGCCACGCTTCGAGAAGTCATTCGCCATCCCGATGTTTCAGGTCAGTTTGGAATTCTCGGTCAGGCCGCCTCAAAGGCTGCTTCGCCGCAGATTCAAAACCAAGGGACGCTCGGTGGCAATGTTGGCCAGGATACTCGTTGCTGGTATTACCGCGATGGGTGGAGCTGCTACCGTGCGGGTGGGAACATTTGCTATGCGGACACGCCTACAGCAATGAATCGTGAGCATGCGATTTTGGGTGCGAGTCGGTGTGTGGCGGTGAACCCGTCGGACACGGCTCCCGTGCTGGTCGCGCTTGACGCAGAAATGGTGGTTGTTAACGCCAGTGGCGAACGTGTTATTCCTGCACAGGATTTCTTTATTGGGCCAGCGGTGGACATCGAGCGGATGACTGCCCTTCAGCCTGGGGACATCCTTACGCAGATTCGTATTCCATCGACATGGGCGAATGCTCGTTTTTACTTTGAAAAAGCTCGTGATCGCCAGGTATGGGATTTCCCGCTTGCTAACGTTGCGTCAGCTGCGAAGGTCAATAATGGCGTGATTGAAGATATCCGAATCGTTGCTAACGGGGTTGCCCCGTACCCAGTTCGGTTTATTGCAGCTGAAGATGCGGTGCGTGGCCAGCAGGTTGGTGACCAGGCTGCAGATCAGGCTGGACAGATTGCGATTCGCGGTGTCAACCCGCTTGCGCACAACGGCTACAAGGTTACGTTGTTGCGGAATCTGGTGACTCGCTCCGTTCGCGGCGAGGCGTAGTACATGGAATTGTTTCAGTGGGGAACTAATCCCTGGGGTCAAGAGATCCTTATCAGGGTCTCTTGGGACCTGCTCTACTTGTCATTCTGGGCCGGTATCGCCTTCATCGTTTTTCATGTGATCTACTCGGCTGTCTGGCTTCCGAAGTTGGCTCGGGAAGCGTCCAGTGGCGAAGGCTCCGCAGCCGTCGCGGGTGTTCCTGACCGGATTGAGCGACATAGCCTCGCGGCTAGGTTGTTTCATTGGGTCATGGCGGCTTCGATGTTGGTATTGCTGGTTACTGGGTTTTTTCCGATCGTTGGGATCCAGTTTCCATGGGTAACGATTCATTGGGTTGCCGGGGTTGTTTTGACAATCTCGATCATCTATCACATCGTTCATTCCACGTTCTTTCTTGATTTTTGGTCTATCTGGATTCTTCCAGCAGATTTGGCTGAAGCGGCTGCGCGAGTGAAGCGTCAGCTTGGTCAAGGTGATGGCGGTGAGATCAAGAAGCACGGTAAATACCCGTTAGACCACAAGCTGTACCACACATCAGTTATGCTCGCCGGACTCGCCGTCATAGCGACCGGACTTGTCATGATGTTTCGTATTGAAAATGCCCTGGTTGCAAGGAATGCGTATCTCCTCGCAGAGGAAACCTGGGGTTTGATGTACATGCTTCATGGACTGGGTGCAGTGTTGTTCGTCATGTTGACCTTAACGCACATCTATTTCGCTGTTAGACCGGACAAGATCTGGCTGACTAAGTCGATGATCTTCGGGTCCGTTAGCCGCGATGAGTACTTGTCTCATCACGATCCAGAACGCTGGGACGTCACCACGAAGTAACCAGGTAACGACTATCTGCTTGATCGAAAGTGGGTAGCCAGTTCATCTTCACATTTCTCGTACGACTGCAGAGAGGAAGGTTGAATCATGTCGCAATCCGCGACGGATGAACTTCAAGCGTCCGTTAACATCGTTGAAGAAACGTACGAGTACTGCTTGGCGTACGCGGCTAAGGGGGTCACGGCTTATATGGCCAGGACGGCGGATACGCAGGCGCGTGAACAACTCGCAAAGCTCGAACGGGTCCTCCCAAGCCTTGGAGATGTTTTTCTGAAGGTCGTTGAGGATCTTCCAGAAGACGGTCGTGGTCAGTACAAGGGTTTTATAGAGGTGCTCCGCAGGGACGCGGAGTCCGGAAGGGCGGCGGTGCAATTGGTGCTGGCCCAGAAAAACATTACGTCGCAGATGGTCGATAACCTTAACGGCATGATTCATCTCAGGGCCTTACTCACGGATGTGTTTCTGATTGATGAGATGCTCCGACCGGAAGCTGACCAGCCTCTTCACATCCAACCAGCCGAGTAGGATGCTGGTTGTCCGTTGACCTCGGCGAGTATACGCCGGTGGTGAAACCGGTCCGATGGAACTACAGAATAAAGTTGCATTAATTACTGGCGCTCGAAGAATCGGCGCGACGCTGGCCGTTGACCTTGCGCGGCATGGTGTTGATGTGGGTTTGTCTTGCCATCGGTCGGCTGACGCGATGGAAGCGACGGCGGGGCGGGTGCGAGAAACAGGCCGACGTGCACTTGTGATAAAAACTGATATCGGTGAACCGGCGGAGGTGCGACAGTTAGTTGATCAGACGGTGAAGGCGTTTGGGCGGCTCGACATCCTGATCAACATGGCTTCTGTCTATCGCCAGGGTTCTTTTGACAACCTGACGACAGATGACTGGAATGCGTCCCTACGGGTCGATTTAGCTGGTGCGTACGAGTGTGCGCAAGCTGCTGTGCCGCACATGCGGTGCGTCGGTGGTGGGCACATTATTTGTTTTTCTGACTGGACCGCGGCAAGCGGTCGGCCACGGTACAAGGGCTATGTTCCGTACTATGTTGCGAAGCGCGCGGTGATGGGACTGACGGAGGCGCTTGCTCTGGAACTTTCTGCGGACAACATTTTAGTTAATGCAATTGCGCCGGGCCCAATCATTCCGCCGACAGAATTGGATAGTCCAGAAGTTCAAGAGGTTGAGCGGGTTACGCCCCTCGGCCACTGGGGGGGTGCGGGTGCAATTAGTGAAGTCGTCATTGGACTGCTCAAGACCGAATTTGTAACGGGAGAGACGATACGCGTGGATGGTGGACGTCACATTCGGTAGGTAAACAGAGGGTCACAAATATGCCGACACTGATATCTAAACCGTCGATTGTTGAAGCGGTTGGGACAAAACCGAAGCAGATCGAGGAGTACGCCGGTCGTGTGAATTCCGGTCATGAAGGTGTGAGTGTTGCCCGTATGACTTCTCCAGAAGGATGGGAGGAGCCAGGACAACGCCCCGAGTTCGAGGAAATTACTGTTGTGCTTCGGGGGCTGCTGCGTGTGGAATACGAAGGTGGACATCTTGATGTCAATGCGGGCCAAGCGGTTGTTACGGCATCTGGTGAATGGGTTCGATACAGTAGTCCAGCTCCGGGTGGGGCAGAATATATGGCGATATGTCTGCCGGCGTTTTCTCCTCGCATCGTGCACCGAGATCAGTAAGAGAAGATTTGGTACTAGCCCAAATCAAGTCCTTAGAGAATACGTCCAGTCGATTGTGCAGCTTCAAACAGAATTGCTTTTTGAGTTGGCGCGGTTGCGCTGACCGGTAGGGACCGCGCAAGAAACTTGAGCGTGTCGATACTGGCGCTTCGATAATAAAACACGCCAAAGGTCCCAGCTAGTGATAGCTGGAGTTGTTGGGCCGTGGCGATGAACTGCTCCGCTGCCGCTCGATCATGGTGTGAAACAATCTGTGTTAGAAAAAAGTCTGCAGTTGCATCTTTTTCGAGTAAGAAATTTACTTGCGCGTGGGGTCACCATGCGGATTGGCCCATCCACCGAGAGTCAGTTGAGATTGTCTTCGTCTTGCGTTCCGACGGCTCCGTCCGCGAGAAATGAATAGGTGCCCTAGTCGTGCGAGAACCTCAACGGCATGGTAGGGGTCGATCCAGGCTTTCATTTCGGTCCTCGGGCCTAGTGTTGCACGAGGAGGTCGAAGTTCAGCGGCAACGAGACCGTTGCCCTGTTATAAAACAGTTATGAAATCCAAAAGAACCGGTTACCGTACAGAATGATCGGTATTTGCGTCAGCAGAATGCCCTGGGGTTAGATGTTCGAGAACAAAACCGAGCATTTTTTTGCGTCTATGGTACTCAAGTGCCGGTGTGCCAAGACGGTGTCTTGATTTAGGATAAATCATCATTTCAAAGGGCTTGCCGGCATCCTGCAAGGCGTAAGCAAATTGCAATGTGTTTTGCATATGCACGTTTTCGTCCATGGAGCCATGTACAAGCAGTAGGTCGCCATGCAGACTACTTGCATTGAATCGTGGCGAGCTTTGTTGGTAACCGTTGCTGTTGTGTTCCGGCGTTCTCATGTAACGTTCCGTATAGATGGAATCATAATCTCGCCAATCAGTTACCGATCCACCAGCAATTCCCATCGACCAGCGTTTACTGTGGGTCAGCGCATAGCTGACCATATATCCACCATAGCTCCAGCCCTCAATGCCAATCCGGTCGCGGTCAACAAATGATTGTTCCAGCAACCAATCAAGACCGTCTTCGAGATCACGCAGTTCCAGTTCTCCAAAACGTTGGTATACAGGCCAGGTGGAGACCGCACCTTTGCCGCTTGCGGTACTGTTGTCGAGGACCCACACCACTATGCCGTGCTGAGCTAGAAGCTGCCAAAAAAGAGTCTCAGCGCTCCAGGCGTTCCGAACTCGTTGTATATGAGGTCCCCCGTAGATATGTTGATAGACGGGATATTGATGCGTCGGATCGAAATTTGGTGGCTTGATCATCAGTGCTTCCATTACGAACCCGTCTCTATTTGTGACTTGATGAAACTCAGGCTTTGGTAACGTGTACTCTGGAAGGTGCGTGGCGGGGTTGTTGGCAATGGTCCGAACATAGGCACCGGTACTGTCGTGTAATCGGATCTGTGGTGGCGTTGCGATGTCGCTCCACCTATCGATATAGAGTGTGAAGCTCGGATTGAACTGTGCGGAATGCGTGCCTGTGGTTGTCGACAACAGGCGACGATCACTTCCGCTGAGGTCAATGCGATAGATATCAAGACCAGTATGGCTACGCTCAGTGCCAGAAAAATAAACGATGCCGTCTTTGTCAACACCGTGCAGGGCACGAACTTCCCAGTTGCCGTTGGTGATTTCCTTGAGAACTTGGCCGGTTCTGTCGATGTGGTACAGATGACTCCACCCTGATCGTTCGCTCGTCCACACGGCGGTGCCGTCATCGAGCCATAGTGCTGGTCCAAGAACATTGACCCAAGCCTCAGATGTTTCTCTGAGAATTCGCGTAACTGCTCCATTCGATCTATTTGCAGTGTTCAGGTCGAGCCAGGTTTGTTCTCGGTCTTGAACTTGGAACACGACATCGTTGCTGTCTGGTGTCCAACCGACATCGACGATAAGTGGGTCGACGGATTGATATTGTTCCAGCCTCGCCCATGTTGTCTGTCCACCCTTGGCACTCACAATGCCAAGCTTGACAATAGGATTGGGGTCGCCAGCTTTTGGATATTCCCATGTCTCAATACCAGGGTGGTACGGTATGTGGTCGAGCACAGGAAAGCTAGGGACCTCACGGTCGTCGAGTTGGAGATACGCAATATGTGTCGAGTCAGGACTCCACCAATAGCCTTGGAAGTTACCGCGGCCATAAATTTCTTCCTGGTACACCCAGTCTAGTAACCCGTTGCGAACACGGGGACTTCCATCGGTTGTGAGCGTGTGAGTTCTTTGCTGCGCGAGGTCAACAACGATTAGATTGTGGTCCTCAATAAAGGCGATAAAGTCCCCGTTAGGACTCATCGACAGTTCTGATTTTTCGCCGACTGATTGTGTCAGTGCTCGGATCCGATTGCTGTCGATATCAAAGCGATACAGGGTGTTGGCGTGGGTGATGATCATTGAGGCTAGAGATGGATCCACCAGGTGGTTCGTTGATCTTGCAAGGTCTCCCGCGTCAGCTTGAGAGATGCCTGGTAGCGTTTCAAGTGCTTCTTCCAATGAATCCACATCAAGCAGAGCCGTGCGGTCCCCGCTAATTGCATCAACGCGTACGAAAGAGCTTTCGAATGGGTCACCCGGAAGACGCCTGGCGATGTAAGTGTCATTGCCCAGCCAAGTAAGACCCGTTGGGAGGGTGCCATCAAAGTCGACTTGCCGATCGGGGTCGTACAGGTCGGCGACCGTAAGCATTTTTTGTTGCGCATGTGCTAACGGAGTCAGGCCACCGATTGTGGCAATTATGATCACGGCCCCGGCGACAATATGCTGGGCTGGCAATTTAAGAGTCATCTCTTTGTTTCCTTGATCGGTATAATCCCGGAACACCTCCATTTTACTTGTGTCTGACGTTCATGGAGGTCGAAATACACGTTTTGTTGGTTATGGAGGTGAGATGACCTGGCAACGACGGATGATGCTTTTTATTGTGGTGTTGGCTCTCAGCACAGGGTGTGGGTCAAATACAACTGAAACGCCGGAATTGGCTGCTGAATCAGAAATGGACGATCGTCAGTATCAGCTAGAGCGGATTGATGACGTGTCTATTGCGCAGATTTACGCAGACGGATTTTCAGCTCTTCCACTTCGGCAAAAAGTGTTGGTTTGGCACCTTTATAATGCGGCACTCGCTGGCCGAGATATCTACTATGACCAACGGTATGCGTACGGACTTGAGATGCGTGAAGTGCTTGAAGAAATTCTTACACACCCCGGTCGTCTCAACTCAGAGACACACGATGCGATTCATCGCTATACGAAATTATTCTGGCTGAATACTGGCCCGTTCAATAATTTGACAGCCCGGAAATATGTTTTGGATATCGATCGGACGGCCTTTAGGGTAGCTGCTCATGCAGCAGCAGAAGATGGTGCAGTATTTCCACTCAAAGAAGGAGAGTCACTTGATGACTTGTTGACTCGTCTTGAGCCGATGTTTTTCGACGAATCGTTCGACCCGATCGTGACAAATAAGACACCCGCTGACGGGATGGATATGTTGCTTTCCAGTTCAAATAATCTTTACGACGGTGTGTCGATGGAAGACGTTGCGAATTTCGACGAGCAGTACCCGTTAAATTCTCGGCTGGTCAAGCGAGAAGGAAGTCTCGAGGAAGAGGTCTATCGTGTTAATGGGGACGGGCGATACGCACACCAATTACGAGAGGTGGTTAGACATTTAGAGGCAGCGGTTTCTTTCGCTACACCAGAAATGGCAACCGCACTCAAGGCGCTCGTGCAATGGTATCGGACGGGAGAGCCAACGGATCGTCGCGAATATGACATTGCATGGGTAGCTGATCAGTCATCGCCAGTGGACACGATTAACGGTTTTACCGAGGTGTATATGGATGCTCGCGGTGCGAAGGGCTCGTGGGAAGCTCTTGTGTACTATGTCAATCAAGAAAAAACGGCAGCAATCCAAACACTTGCTGATAATGCACAGTGGTTTGAGGACCACATGCCGTGGGACCCCCGCTACCGTAAAGAAGGCGTGCTTGGAATTACAGCGAATGCTATTGATGTTGTCGTCGAAATTGGTGATGCAGGTCCAATAACACCAATCGGAATCAACCTTCCGAATGACCAGAGTGTACGGGAAGCATACGGTAGCAAGTCTGTTTCATTGTCGAATGTGACAGAAGCGTACGAGCGGTCTAGGCCGGACGCGTACCGCAATGAATTTACCTGGGATGATGACGAAGCAGCACGTTCAGCAGAATGGGGCAGTTTCGCGGGTGAACTGACGACCAATATGCATGAAGTTATTGGTCA
>Ga0209228_1001663_pt1 | contig 11031 bp, 10 predicted proteins | sample METZYME_3_150m_FD_187547 | JGI IMG/M metagenome (GOLD analysis project Ga0209228, IMG submission 187547) | Marine microbial communities from oxygen minimum zone in mesopelagic equatorial Pacific - METZYME_3_150m (SPAdes) (version 2) | ecosystem: Environmental > Aquatic > Marine > Oceanic...
AGCAAATGTCATAAAGCCATACAAAGATGATTCACTTCTGATACCTGTTTTAACTTCACCGTACTCAATGGTATCAGGCAACATAGACCAAAATAAAATGCCACCTGCTCCTGAACCTGCCCCTATCAAAGCAACTAAAATTAAAAGTTCTAGAAGGGTTTGAATTGGATAGATAAAGAATAACAATAAACAAAAGAAAGTGATGGTAGATGAGACTAACCAGGTCTTTCTCTTACCAATTCTATTAGATATCCACCACCAAACAGGTATAGAAGCAAAAGAAATGATCCCGCTTGTAAATAAAATAGTCCCTTGATATTGATGTAGATCTAAAGCGTATTTTGTAAAGTAAACTAGGTTGTTCCCAAAGAAAATAGTAGTAACACCGACTATGAGCGTAGCAGAAAAAACCAGCCAAAAAGGCTTATTCTTTCCAATAGATTTAGCGGTCTCTATTAAACTTCCACTAACTCGATCAATTCCTTGGCTAGCACTGGGCTCTCTAACAGTATAAAGAGTTACAGCATGAATCATCATGGCAACAACTCCAGCAATTAAAGCCAAGTAAATAAATCCTTTAGCTTCATCCCCTTCACCAAACATAAAAATAATTGGAAAAGCACATAGAGCCATTAAGTTTGTACCCGTTTGGGCTCCAAGCATTCTAAATCCAGTAAGATTTGTCCTTTCTTCGCTATCTGCAGTTATCCTGGGAGTTAATGAAGAAAAAGGAACGCTAACAATGGTAAAGCAAGTTCGGTGTAATAAATTTATTAATAAAAGTATTACGAAAAGAGCCGTCCCTTCATATGGTGGTACCCAAAATAAAAGAAAAAAGGAAATGGCTAAAGGCAGATTACCAAAAAGAATATAAGGCCTATAGACACCCCACTTTGTTCTTGTCCTTTCAGCTAAATACCCCATAAATGGATCTGTAAGAGCATCCCACATCATTCCAATCCCGTATATAACTCCTGCAAGTGCAGGAGAAATGCCTACTACATCTGTATAGAAGTAAAGAAGGTATAAACCAACTCCACTCCAGTATAGGCAAATAGATATATCGCCTATTCCGTAGCCAATACGAGTTTTAAGAGTTAGCTTTTGTGCACTCAAAATATTCAGTTATTAAGAGAAACCAATCCATCTTCCTGAAGCTGCTACCACCGTCCAGATAGAGAATGATACAAAGCCTATAAGAATCAAAATTGTTCCTTCTTTTTTAACAATTAAAGGGTTGCGTACAAAGTAAACAAAAAGCACCCCAATTACAAGACCAATCATCTTTATCCAAAATGCACGACTGTAATAACATTTAACTGCTTCAGAGAGAAAAAGTGGTACACCAGTTAGGATTAAGAGTGAGAGGCCTAAAATAAAAAAATTTTTGGTTTGTTCTAATACGTAAATTTTATTAGTGCCTCTAAAAATTAATTTCATTAACTTAAAGTCCATTATGACAACAGATCCACCTAATATACCTAAGCCAATTAAATGGAAACTTTCTATAACTGGAAAAAGCCATATAGAGCTCCTTACATACTCCCCTATGAAGGTATCTTCTAATACATAGAAAATATCTATTAACTCTTTAGAAACCATCTATTCCCTCAAAAAGACTGTAATCAACTTCACAGCTAGTTAATTCATTAATCCATCTAGGCTGAGGCTGTCTGTCGCAATCAAACCAATTATATGCAATCATTCTTCCGCTAATTATCACCGAAGACCATAAAACTAAAGATGTTATAGCGCTATTCTTCATGGATTTAGGTATAGAAGAATCTTTATCCCAAATCTTTGCTTCTTTAGACATTCTTCTATGAAAGAAAAAAGCATTTATTCCCGCAATAACTATTAGGAGCATTTTTATTCTGAAAAATATATTTTGGTAATTCCTAACTGGAATGGCATAAAATAATAATAGTCCTGTTACGGACATAACTAAAAATCCAAATATAGTTAACGGTAAAACTTTTCTATTCATTTCAGATATAGAAAGATTTTTGAATACTTTGCCAGTTAACCTTAAATCAACAAACAATAACGTTCCGAAGAACAAACAAATAGATAAAACGTGAGTTGATTCTATCCAAGGGTAAAGGTACAAGGACTCATGTAACGCTATACTCCATTCTGTTTCAGACAACCAAACGGCGAAATCAAGCATATTTCTTATTCATTCATATAAACTTGATGGCAAGCCACGCATACTTGATAAAGTTCAGCCCCTATCTCAAATAAAGCATTAGCGTCTTTTTTTTCCGCCGCCTCAAAAGCTTTCTGCCCTACTCCTTCAAGAAGGCCCGCAAAAACTATCCATTCATTTCTATTTTTAGATCTTGAAGGGATGCTAAGCAAAGAGGCGCTCTCTGTTATAACCTTTGCACCATATAAAACTCTTTCCCATTCTTCTTCGTTAGTTGGTTCTAGACTAAACTCACCCTCTTCCGTTATAACGTAACCGGAAGACTCCCAAATGGCCTCGGAGGCAGGGGTTAAGAGATGAGCCATAAAATCATGCATATCGCTATGCTCATCTTCGCTTGCTACATTAAAAGGAGAGAAAGTTAATGTGAAAAATAATAAAACTAAATTCTTCACCTTTCTTTTGGATCCGAACCATCTCTGGGTGCTCCAGTTCCTGAAGAACCCATAAACACTTTACTGCCATCAGGAAAAGTTATATCTCTCCCATTAGCTATGCACCTAGGAAGACAAAGTTTCCCTTTGCTTTGATAGCCTCTAACGTTAATCACAGTTCCTGGTTTGATAGAATTTTTAGTAAGTCCATTTCTAATCAGAGTATTTGGAGTGCCTCCTTCTACCATCCATATGGTTGCTTTTGATTCTTTTAGAACTTCAACATGCACCCATGCGTGAGGGTTAATCCATTCAACTTTTACCACCTTTCCTGTGATGTTAATAGGTGCATTAGCATCAAATTCTGCTGTAAAAGCATGATGGCCATAAATTGTATAACTAAATGAGAAGAGAATTAAAAAAACAACGTAACTAAATATATTCCTCATAATTATTGCTCCTCTTCAGCTCTTGCGCCTGCCAAAATATTAGCCATGGCATAATTTCCTTCATGACATGCGTATTCATAAATTTTTTCTTGGGATGCTCTTAAAGGCATCTCGCCTTTCCAAACATCTTTGTAAGCTTCATCATCATTAACCTCAAATTGATAAAGAATTTCATTCTTCCCTACTCTGGTAAATTTTTCAGTAATTTCAGCTCCTTCAGATATTAATATCTGATGCCTTATCGCTGCTCTAAATTTTTGTTGTGGGTGATGATTTTTCGTTTTAACCACTAAAGTATTGCCTTCCCAAAAACCTATAGAGTCTCCTAGCCACCTTCTCATGTTATCTGGATTAAACTCAGAATTAAGTCTGATAATTCGAGCGTCATGATTCATTTCAACCATAATCATGACATAACCAGGAGATTGGACTATTTGGTAATTATTATTGTAAAGAACGTTTAACATAGGCGGTCCTCCGCTAGACCCAAACCCGACAATGCACCTTTCCCCTAAAGATCTTAATTCAGGGTGATCTGCCTGCCTAAACATTCTTGCTATAGCTATAGCTTCTTTTCCCCAACCTATCCATCGTCTAGGTAATTTTCCATCTTCAGGGTAAGTAATAATAGAGCTTCTATAATCGCCATTAATTTTAAATAACTCTGTTCCAAAATCCATCCACGCTGTGTTATATCCTCCGACGTCTGCACCAGCTTTCGGTGTCTCTCCAGGTTCTAAATAATTATCTTGAGCATCAACAAATTCTTTTGTCATTCTTTTCGCAATCAAAGCATCTCTTTCATTGACGATTAGGGATTTATATTCATCAGGCCTTTCAAGAGTAGTTAAGCTAGCATTTGTCCAAGTTCCTTGTAAATCAGGATCTCCAAACCAAGTTTTCGGTGTCTCATATTCAGCTCCCAATAAGACTAAAGGCAAACCTATCATGGTTATAAAAAGAAATTTCATTAGACTAGTCTTTTGCTCTCCATTGACCATAAATAAGCTCCTCAACAAACTCCACACATTTAAACTGCTGTAATTCTGCATCCCTTCCTACCTTCTTATAAAGCATCATTTGTATAGTCCAAGGTCGAGTAAAGATCTCAGAATCTTCAATCGTTGCTTCATATTGCATTGTGTGTTCATTCATTAAAGTGTACTTTTCAGTAACCTTTAATTGATCACTGTGAAAGTTTCCTGATCTATCCAGCCAAGTCTGACCATTAAAGCCTTTTGTTTCTACTACAAAAGAATCTTCTTCCCATTGCCCCCAAGATTGACCCATCCAAGAATCAACTGGAGGTTCTCCAGGATCTTTTAAGTAAATATTTCGAGTAGCACCTGCGTATTCATAAGCTATAAAGAAGCTAGATTCACTATGAAATATTTGGAAAGGATATGGCATGTAAGTAGCTCTTGGTACTCCGGGTAAATAACACTTAATTTCAGGGTCTCTTTCTAACCAATTATTTTTATTTTCATCTCTTTGTTTTAAGGCTTTCTTTGTGTAAGGTATTTTACCGCCAACAACGGCACTCAGTCCTGCTGGCACAGAACCCACAGCACCTAAAGCTAAAATATCAGGATGAGGAACAGGCACTACAGGACCTTCTACTAACTGCATTGCTGCTCTTGCAGGATGAGCTTCTAAATCATAGTTTGCTGTATTTAAAACTTGCCAAACTCCATTTAAATCAGGCTTACCATTTGGCCCTTTAGGTACTTCTTCAGAAACACCATAAGAAGAAAAACAAAATATGAATGTAGCTATAAATGTATTTAAGGTTCTCATTAAATAAAGTTTATTCCTTTTCTGGAATTTCTAAAACACCTAAATCTTTAAGATATTTTTTGTTTGTGGTTTTTTTAGTAAAAGGTTCAGGGTTATCTCTAAAGCTTTTTAAAGGCTGACCCAAGCCCTTAATGCCTCTTTTTCTCACTCTATCCACTTTATTCGTATCAATTTCAATCAAAACAATATCTTCAGCTTCACTAGATTCATTCAATACTTCCCCTTCAGGTCCTAAAGCAATAGAAAGTCCTCTACCTTGTTTTCCACCTGCATTAACATCAATGTAATAACATTGTTGCTGTATAGCCGTTGCTCTGGCCATTATTTTTTCTTCATCTCGGTCACAAGTATCCGTAAGGCTTGGATGTAATATTACCTGCGCACCGTTCATGGCAAGCGATCTACTGGTTTCCGGAAACCATAGGTCATAACATATATGCATACCAAAGATACCAACTTCCGGTATCTCAAAAACACATGGTTCTACCCCTGACGTTATTCCTGTTTCATAAGGCAAGAAAGGATAAGTTTTAGTGCAAGTAGCTACTAGATCACCTTTAGGAGAGATCACGGGAGCAATGTTTTTCACTTCATCTTTAGTATGATCATAAAATGAACCAGGGATATACCAAACACCTAATTCTTTTGCGATGTCCTGGAATTTAGGTAGTTGTTTTTCTAAAGAATACTCCAATGAACGACTTGAACCACCAACAGCTAGTTCGCTCATAACAATCATCTGAACCCATGAGTACCTTTTAGCAACTTGGTAAGTCTTTTCTACAACTAGATTAAAGTTGTCTGAATAGTCTAAATCTAGCTGTAATGCAGCTATTGAGAATGGCTTCATAACAAAACTTTACCATAATGTTTAAATTATTAGGCTTTGTTATTTGATTATCAGATTTCTGATCTCGATAGAGTCTGCAGATTTCTCAGACAAAATACCTGAAATAACAATAAATTTTAGGTTTTTATTAGGGTTGAGTTCTTTTTTTATGATCTTTAATGCAGAGTTAACATTTTTTTCATGGTCTGAATGCATTTTCGAATAAAAAGAGTTTACGGAACCTGCTAAAGAAAGCTGCTTTAAAGTTTTTTTATTACTACTAAATGCGTAAACTGGAATCATAAAAGGTTTAGCATTTGAAACTATTTCCGCTGTTTGTCCAGATCTAGTTATGGCAATAATCCCATCAGCTTGGATTGATTCTGCCATTGATTTAGCTGCAATACCTAAATGCTGCCAATCCGTATCTACAATTAACTTAGATTCATAACCTAAAGTTCGATATTTTTCAGTTTGATTGGCTATCTTAGAAATAAAATCCACACACTCCACAGGATATTTACCTATGGTTGTTTCTCCAGAGAGCATAACAGCGTCAGCACCTTCATATATTGCATTAGCAATATCAGTTACCTCAGCTCTAGTTGGCGTTGGATTTTCAATCATCGACTCCAAAAGATGGGTTGCTACTATGGATCTAACACCATACTTGGCACATTTAGACATTATCTTCCTTTGTATATTTGGTAAATTGAATAAATCTGTTTCTATTCCCAGATCTCCTCTTGCAACCATCACTCCATCAGAAGCTTTTGTGATTTCATCAATATTAGCTAAACCTTCACTATCTTCTATTTTAGAAATTATTTTTACTTTCTTAATTTGCTTTTTTAATAGCAGTCTTAAATCTTTAATATCACTTGCTGACCTTACAAACGACAAAGCAATAAAGTCCACATCCTCTTTTAGACCGAAAGCTATATCATCCTTATCTTTTTCCGTGATTGAAGGAAGATTTATCCTTATTCCAGGAAGATTCACATGTCTTTTGCTTCCTAACTTCCCTCCATCTATTACCTTGCATTCAAGTTCATTTTTATGTTTCTTTAAAACTTTAAAATTGAGCAGACCATTATCTAATGAGATAAGTGTTCCAACTTTTACACTGTCTATAAGCTCATCATAATTCACTCGAATAGATGTAGTCTCTACGTCAACTGCATCTCTCACGGTAAAGGAAACTAACTGTCCTGGAGTTAAATCTACTATAGAAGTTGAATCACCAGTCCTAATTTCAGGTCCTTGAGTGTCTAGTAATATGCCAACCGGTATTTTTACTTGTTTATTAAGTCTTTTTATTCTTTCAATAATTTTCTTAGCTGACTTATGGTCAGAATGCGACATATTTAATCTAGCAACATTCATGCCTGCTTTATAAAGTTTCTTCAGGTTAGAAAAACTTTCAGTAGCGGGTCCGATAGTGCAAATTATTTTAGTTCTTTTCATAATCAATGAAGGATGCGGATTCTACTGAAGTTATTTAAGAAAGCCACAAAAAAAACGGGTCCAAGAGGACCCGTTCTTATTGAGCTAATTGGATTAGAACTTATATCTAAGATCTATACCCATAGTTCTTGGTGAAAGAGCACCTGCCGTTTGAGCAAAGTTATTTTCATGATCGCCTGTACCTAATGAATAATATTGATCATTATCCATTACGTTATTGACGTAGGCTCTAACACTAACCTTACCGTCTTCACTCCACCATGAAGCACTTACGTTAGTTGTGTCTCTAGCATCGATCTCATCAAGTTCACGTTGAATTCCTGAAGCAGAGAATTCACCTGTGTATGAGTAACTAGCTAACAACCAAATTGGACCCCATCTAGAATCCACTTCGTAAGTAGCTCTAACAGTATATTTAAGCTCAGGGATACCTTTTAGAGGTCCGCCCTTCAAGTTTACAGTGTAGTCTTGTGCTTGTGCTTCTGTAATAACACTACAACCCACGTATCCTTGTTCACAGCTTCCAAAAACAGGTACTGGATTAACAGGATCATCAGTCATAAAGACTAAGTAATCTTCACCGTATTCAGTTTCAGTAAAACTGAAGTTACCTGCTATAGTCAACCTATCAGACGCGGCGTAGTTCATTTCAATTTCAAAACCTTGGTTAGTTATTCCATTAGCATTTGAAACGAAATTAGCTCCCGATCCTCTGATTGGATCAAATTGCTCTAATTCATCTTGATAACCGTCGTAGTCGTAATGATAAATCGAAGCGAATATTTGAAGAGTATCGTCAAGATGTAAACCTTTATAGCCAAATTCTACAGCGCTTACTTCTTCTTTGTCATAAGAGACTAGCACTTGACCGGTTCCATTTGGTACGCCATTTGCATCCCTAGCGTCATCACGCTGTCCTGAGATACCTAAAGCGTAACCACCTGACCTGTAACCTGTGGTTACTGACCAGTAGTAAAGTTGGTAATCATTAGGAGAATAGTCCAGATTTATTCTAAAGTTGGTATCACTCCATGTATCAGAATTACCTATTTTACTTGTATAGCTATAAGGAATACCTTGCCCTACTCTTAAAGGAGTTGCACAAGTTTCTGCTGTAATAGCACAAGTAGGTGTTAAAACATCAGTTGTATCCAAAGACAATGGATAAACCGCACCAGCCGGTACCAAGCCTAAGGCTGCATATTGAGAGTATAAAGCTACCAAGGCAGGATCAAACTTAAACACTGCATTTCCCATTGCAACGTTAGTGTGAGCCACAGCAGTAGCGTCAGGACCAAGTGGAATGTAAGGTTGTCCTGCTAACAGGTTCACAACCGGTAAGAATCCAGCTACGGCATTAGCGTATAGCTCAGCGTAACCTCCTCTTACCTCTAATGCTTCCTTCTCATCTTCCGCGTATCTAGCTCCTAAAACTAACGCAAACTCATCATTGATTTGCCATGTTCCTTGCGTGAAATACGCTACAGCATCTGTCTGTACTTCATTCTGATGACGGTAAACCGCTCCGGTATTATCTCCTGACCACCTTCCAGAAATAGTTGAACCTAAAGGAGCATCCCCATTTCTTACATGGGGTGTTAAGGCATCATTTGGCCATCCTAATATAGCCATGACACTTGGTGCAAAGCCTAGTGGAATACCAGTTAAAGCAGTTACAGTCGATAAAGGAGTATCCAATAATCCGTAATTAGCTGCATTTAAAATGTAAGGAGAGTTATTATTTAATGAATAATTTTGCTGTCTATTCTCATCCATGAAAAATACACCTGAAGTCACTTCTACGTTTTCACCCAACATCCAGTTGATATTAATTTCATGAGTTATCATGTGAACATCTTCTAAAACTGTTGATCTGTAGTCGGAGAATTGAGAGTTATTCGTGTCATCTATGTCATAGTTGAACATGTATTCAAAGTCTACCATTCCATAAAGATAGGTTAAGGTAGTGTCTTCATTGATATCCCATTCGTATTTTCCTTGAATACCTCTTTGATCAAATTTTACGTGCTGAGAGTCGCAAGCAGGAGGTCCATAAGGGAAATCTTCACAATTTGTATCGTGGTTATTATCTACTTGAAAAGTTCCTACGATATTAGGAGCATCGCTTCTTCCATACATAGGATTTAATCTCCAAGGGAAACCAACTTGGTCCACACCTGCTCTTCTAGGAGCACCGTAAGCAGTAACACCTGTAATTGTATTAACAAATTTGATGGCGCCTGGAGTAGTCGATGTAACCTTTCTTAAACCGTATACAGCGTTTGCAGTATCTCTTGTACCTCTGTTAGCTCCGTATCCTTCATTAAGAAGAACTCTGCTATTAATAATACGATCAGCTATTCTGTCATTGGCTCTGATTTGAAAGTTCATGTCATCGTTAATATTCCAAAGCAGAGTCATCACGATGTTTTCATCATCCCATGAGTTAGCGTCTGGTCCAGTTCCAGGGTTTTTCTGTACTCCGTCTCTTTCTACCGAACTAGCATTGAATCTATAAGCTAGGTTTTCTGTTATTGGAGCTGAACTTAGTAGGAAGTATTGTTCCATGCCGTAATCACCAAGCACTGTTCTAACTTCACCTTCTCCAGTAAAGCTAGGTTTCTTAGTTAAGTAGTTGATCGCACCACCTATTGAGTTACGTCCGTATAGAGTTCCTTGAGGTCCTCTTAAAACTTCAATACGTTCTACGTCGTAAAGGTAGCTCTCAGAAGCAGCAATACCAAAGTCAGGTGAATAAACACCGTTGTAATAAGTCGCTACGCCTGGGTCCCCACCAAGAGCCCTAAAGTTTCTTCCAACTCCTCTAATTCTTACGTCATAAGCGTCTCTTGTAGTAGCAGGCAATTGATCCATAAGATCATCTGCACCTTGCATACCTAAATCTTCTAGCAAAGAAGAATCAAAAGCCGTAATTGACATTGAAGTGTCAGAAACGGTGGATGTTCTTTTCTCCGCAGTTACAGTTATTTCTTCAATACCGCCTCTATCTCTAGCATTTTCTTCCTCTTCATCAGCTGAAAATAAGTTGCCAGAAAGTAGTAATGAAGAACCAAAAATAATATATAAAATTGATTTAATTTTCATGTTTTACCCCAGAAACCCCTCGGTCTATAGTTCCAAGTGGTCATTTTGTTATAAAAAGTTACTTTTCTGTAGCTACTATGCCCAATTTAGAGCATTTTCGCAAACTTTTTAAGAGTTAGTTGGGATAGGTAAGAAGCCTTATTCTATGCTTCCATTTCGTCTGATCTAGAAGTAGAACTATTCTCTTCAGGTGCGTTAGAAAAGATGTAATATCCCACTATAGCTAACAATAAAAAGTTGTATATCGTTGCTCCGTAGAATTTAAAATTTATCCATAAATCCATGTCCTCCATCCGAATAACGTATAGATTTAAAAATCCTAAAAGGATCAAACCAAAAGCCATGTAGTAATTGGCCCTTTTCCAAACTATATCTTCAACATTTTTTAATTGTGGACCAGCTAAAGAAAGCATACTTTTTAAAATGTCTTTTTTGCCCAGGAATCTAGAAACTATAAGGATTAAACCAAACAGCCAATAAACAACGGAGAATTTCCATTGTAAGAATAAAGGATCTCTAAAAAATAAAGTCATAGAGCCTAAAGGAATGAGTAAGCACCAAGACCCAAATAAAAAATCTGGTATCTCCCCGTTAACCATCTTCTCTAATAGAACTTGCAAAGTAACAAAAGACATAATCGCAGCTGTAAGAGCTAAAAAATCGCGTGTGGGATACCAAGTTCCAGCCATGATAATTATCAAAGTTAAAGGATTATTTAATATTTTTAGCAAGCTAGCCATTTATATTAATACCTAAAGTGTTGTATTTGCTCCCCACTCTTACCAATTTCAGTCATGGAGT
>Ga0209228_1001669_pt1 | contig 11022 bp, 8 predicted proteins | sample METZYME_3_150m_FD_187547 | JGI IMG/M metagenome (GOLD analysis project Ga0209228, IMG submission 187547) | Marine microbial communities from oxygen minimum zone in mesopelagic equatorial Pacific - METZYME_3_150m (SPAdes) (version 2) | ecosystem: Environmental > Aquatic > Marine > Oceanic | place...
TATCCGGGAAAGCCCGCTAGCGTCGAAAACTACCAACCACGGCACCTCCATGCCACGCTTTGGGCGTGCTTTCCCGCATCGTGGGATGAAAGTCCCGATAGAGCGCCGGGTTGACCCGAGGTGACAGCCGTACCATGGCCAGCGTCCAGAGCATCCAACGGGCCTTCAGGCTTCTCCAGGCCCTGGCCGACGAGCCGGCGGGCATCACCGAACTGTCCCGCCGCGTGGACCTCCCGACCAGCACTGTGGCTCGGATCCTCGCCACCCTCGAAGAGGCGGGTGCGACCGAGCGAATCGATGACGGCTCGACGTACCGGATCGGACCGGCGGTCCGCACCATGGGTGCCCAGGCCGACCCAGGGCAAGACCTCTATGCGCTCGCCCGACCGCACATGGTGGACCTTGTCGATCAACTCTTCGAAAACGTCGGCTTGTCCATTCCCTCGGGGTACGAGATGCAGTATGTGGGCCAGGTCAACTGCGCTAATCCGGTACAGATCCGGGATTGGACCGGTACCAGTCTGCCCATGCACATTGTCCCCTCTGGACTGGTGGTCCTCGCCTACTGGCCCGATGGGGCCATCGACCGGTTCCTGGGCCGGCGCCTCGACCGCTACACGGCCAACACCGAGACCCGGCCGGAACGGATCCGCAAGCGTTTGACCTCGATTCGCCGAGATGGATACGTGTGGTGCCACGAGGAGTACTCCGAAGGCATCAATTCGGTAGCAGCCCCCATCTTCGATGACGGGTTGGGCGTCGTAGGAGCGCTGCATTGCCACGGGCCCAGCTACCGGTTTCCCGACGAGTCGATGCGTGATATCGCCGCTGGCCTGGTTAAGGCAGGCGCGGCCGCTGTCTCGTCCGACTTGGGACGGCGGAGTTGAGCCGATCGGGGTAAGAGGCAGGAGACCATCCCCGGGCCGATCGGCTAGCCTGCCCCGGTCCGAACCTCAGAATCGGGCTGCCGCAGGCCGACGGATGGGGTTTGACGGAAGCGTCGGGCGAAGGCCGTCAAGGAGCGAATCGTGAGTGAGTTCCCCGAGCGCGCCAAGGTCGTCGTGATCGGTGCTGGCATCGTTGGCAACTGCCTGGTCGGGCATCTCTCCGACCTGGGCTGGACCGACATCGTTCAGGTGGACAAGGGCCCGCTGCCTAACCCCGGCGGTTCGACCGGTCACGCCTCCAACTTCATCTTCCCCGTCGACCACAACAAGGAGATGGCACTCCTCACCCTCGAATCGCAGCGCCAGTACGAGGAGATGGGGACCCAGACCACCTCGGGGGGTATCGAGGTGGCCCGTGACGAGGTGCGCCTCGAGGAGTTCCGCCGCCGCATGACGTCGGCCAAGGCCTGGGGCATCGACGCCCGGCTGCTTACCCCGGCCGAGATCGCCGAACTGGTCCCGTTTATCAACACCGACGTCATTATCGGTGGCTTCTACAGCCCCGGAGCGTCCGTGGTGGACTCGCTTGAGACCGGCACACTGATGCGTCGGAAGGCCCAGCAAGCAGGCCACCTACAGGTCTTCGCCAATACGGAGGTACTCGACCTCGAAACGGTCGAAGACGCCATCGGTATTCCCCGAATCGACGCCGTGGTCACCAACCGGGGCCGGATCGTAACGGATCACGTTGTTATCGCATGTGGTGTGTGGTCCAACCGTCTGGCCAACATGGCCGGTGCCACGATCCCCCTCACCCCGACCGTCCACCAGATGGCCGACGTCGGACCGATCGACGTCCTGGCGGCTACCAACAACGAAATCGGCTATCCGATCGTGCGCGACATGGACGCGCTCTGTTATGAGCGCCAGACCGCCGGATCGATGGAGGTCGGGTCCTACGCCCACCGACCGATCTTCCACCACCCCGACACCATCCCTTCTAACGAGGAGTCCGCTCTCTCGCCCACCGAGTTGCCTCTCAGCCAGGACGACTTCGACCCGGCGATGGAACAGGCCATCGAGTTGATGGAGGTGCTTGGGGACGCCGAGATCAAGTACGCCATCAACGGACTCCTTTCCCTCACTCCTGACGCCATGCCGGTGATCGGTGAGACAGTCGAGGTCGAGAACCTGTGGTCGGCTGCCGCGGTATGGGTCAAGGAAGGGCCGGGTATCGGTCAATTGGTCGCCGAGTGGATGACTTACGGCTACCCGCATCTGGCCGACCCGCACGGCTCCGACATTGCGCGCCTCTACCCCGAGGAACGCGACTACGACCACATTTGTGCCCGCTGCGGCGAGCACTTCAACAAAACCTACGGGATAGTCCACCCCCTTGAACAGTGGGAGTCCGACCGGGGTCAGGCCAAGAGCCCCTTTTATTCCCGCGAGGAAGCCCTCGGGGCGGTTTTCTACGAGGCCCGGATCTGGGAGCGACCCCAGTGGTACGAGCACAACGCGCCGTTGGTGGAAAAGTACGGCATCGCCGAGCGGGACACCGAATGGGACAGCCGCTGGTGGTCGCCGATCATCGACGCCGAACACCTGGCCCTCCGGGAGAGCGTCGGCATGGTTGACCTCTCCGCTTTCCAGATCTTCGATCTGACCGGCCCGGGTGCGGTGGCCTTCGCCGACTACCTGGCCGTCAACAAGGTGGACGTGGATGTCGGACGGGCCGTCTACACCCCGTGGCTCACCCCGGGCGGCGGGTTCCACTCCGACCTGACCATGATGCGTCTGGATGATGACCACGTGCGTGTGGTCACCGGCGCTTTCGACGGCGGGCGCGACGCCTTCTGGATACGCAAGCACATGCCAAGAGACGGATCGGTCACCGTCACCGACGCCACCCGCCAGGTGTGCACCATCGGCCTTTGGGGTCCCAACGCCCCGGCGGTGCTCGACCCGCTTACCGAAGCTCCTCTCGACCAGCAGGGCTCCCCTTACGGATGGGTGGTCGACGCTGAGGTCGCAGGCGTGTCCTGCCAGTTGTTCCGTATCTCCTACGTGGGTGATACCGGCTGGGAGATCTATACCTCCTGGGAGGACGGGCCCACCCTCTGGGATGCCCTGTGGGAGACCGGTAGTGACCATGGCATTGTGCCCGTCGGCATCGGCGTCTACGGCCTCACCGGTCGGATGGAGAAGAGCTACCGGCTTATGGGGGCCGAACTGGAGTCCGAGTACAACCCGGTGGAGGCAGGACTGGCCCGCCCCCGGGTCAAGGCCGCCAACTTCATCGGCAAAGATGCCTACCTGGAGGCCCGGGAGACCGAACCGGCCGCCGTCCTGTGCACTCTCACCGTAGAGGACAACACCGACTCTCAGGGCCGACGTCGGTTCATGCAGGGGGGCAACGAGCCGATCCTCACTCCAGGCGGGGAGCGCATCGTCGACGCCCACGGCCGTGTCTCACGGGTAACTACTGCCGGAGGGGCGCCTTCGGTGAATGCCTACGTCCTCATGGGCTACCTGCCTCCCGAATACGCAGTGGTCGGCACTGACCTGCTGGTCATGTACATGAACGAGACCTTCCCGGTGAAGGTCGCGGTAGCAGGCCCGGGTGGGATCTTCGACCCCGCCGACTCCCGGATGAAATCCTGACCGGCGCCGTGCAGATCCTTGTCTGCGTCAAGCGGGTACCGGCTCCCGGAGCCCGGATCAACGTCACCGAGGACGGTCAGGGGGTCGACGCCGCCCACCTGGGCTTCACCACCAGCCCCCATGAGGAATGCGCCGTCGAGGAGGCCGTGCGGATAACCGAAACCCGGGGGGGTGAGGTCACCGTCCTCACTCTCGGCCCACCCGAGGCCGAGGAGCAGCTGCGGTACGCGGCCAGCGTCGGCGCCCACCGCTTAGTGCTCATCCCCATCGAGGACGTCGACTGGGATCCGCAGCGCACCGCGGCCGCCCTCACCGACGCCATCGGCGGCCTGGAAGCGGCCGACGGAGCCTTCGACCTGATCCTGTTCGGTAACGAGTCGGCAGACGCCGGGGGTTTCCAGGTCGGGGTACGGGTCGCCCACGCCCTCGGCCGACCCATTGTCAACGGCATCAAGAGCGTCGAGGTGGGTGAGAGAACCATCAGTGCCCGACGGGAGATAGACGGCGGCTTCGAGGTCTACGAACTCCCGATGCCCGCTGCCCTCGGAGTTAAGGAGGGCATCAACCTGCCCCGCTACCCGACTATGAAGGGTCGTTTGGCTTCGAAAAAGGCTGAGGTGGGCGGAGTGGCTGTCGACTCCTCTGACGGAGGGCAAACCAGGTTGCGTCTCTACCGGCCGGAGGAGCAGGTCAGCAAGACGGTGATCCTCGGCACTGGCCCGGAGGCCGCGGGGGCCGTGGTCGACCTGTTCGAGGAGCTCGGGGTGCTCCCATGAGCTTGCTCGTCCTCTGTGACCACGACCGGGGCACCCTGGCTGAAGCCTCGCTGGAGGCGTTGACCTTCGGGCGGGACCTGGCCGGGCGGTTGGACGTTTCCTGGGGAGCGGTCCTGATCGGCAGCGGCGCCGACCAGGCGGTCGGCCACCTAGCCGCCTACGGGGTAGGGACGGTGCACCTGGCCACCCATGAACTGCTCACCGACTACGGCCCTGAGGCGTGGGGCGAAACCCTGGCTCAACTGGTGCGTTCCACCGACACCACCGCGGTCACGGCCTGCGGTACGGACCGGGGCAACGAGGTCATGGCTCAGGTAGCGGCCCGCCTTGACGAGCCGTTCGTGGCCAACTGCCTTGAGGTTCGGCCTGGCGACGGCTCATGGTCGGCCACCCGTGTCCAGTGGGGAGGTTCGCTCCTAGAAGACGTCACCGTTGATGCCGGTGTGCGCCTGTTCTCCGTGGCCCACCACGCCCAGGACGCCACACCGGACAGCGCAGTCGGGGTTGGCACGGTTACCCCATTCAGCCCTGACCTAGACGCCTCACTAGCCCACAGCGTGGTCGCCGACCGTGTGGTCCGCACACACGGCATCACACTCACCACCGCGCCGGTCGTGGTTGGAGGGGGTCGGGGCGTTGGCTCGGCTGAGGGCTTCGGTGCACTTGAGGAGCTCGCCGGGGCGCTGGGCGGCGTGGTCGGCTGCTCCCGGGCGGTTACCAACAACGGCTGGCGACCCCACAGCGACCAGGTCGGCCAGACTGGCACCCGAATCGCACCCGATCTCTACATCGCTAACGGAATCTCGGGCGCCATCCAGCACTGGGTGGGCGCAATGGCCTCCAAGAACATCTTGGCCGTCAACACCGACCCCGAGGCCAACATGGTGGTCAAGGCCGGATACGCGGTGATCGGCGACCTCCATCAGGTGGTCCCGGCCATAATCGAAGAGATCAGACGGCGCCAGAGTTGATCTCTCGGTCGAGGCGACGGAGAAACACCCCGGAGCGAGGCTTGGGTTCGAAGTAGGACGACTTAGGAGGCATCAACTCACCGGCATCGGCTACCGCCATCAACTCGGTCACCGACAGGGGGTGGGTGACGAACCCCACACGGCCGTCCTCGTCGCACCGTCCGGCCAGGGCCTCCAGGCCAGCCGGATCTGGGACGTAGTCGAGCATCGGGTCGCTCCCCGGGTCGACGATCCCAAACACCGGGCCCAACACTCCGTCCTGGAGCCGGGCTACATCCAAGAGGTCAACCGCACGGTCACCGACGGCCGCCGGAAGGACCAGCGAGTACCAGCGGCCGCCCAGGTAGACCCCCACCCGGCCAGGGCGATCCGGCCGTGCCGCCTCAGCGCCGTCCCGTTCTTCGATAGACCCCACGGTCCATAGAGCCTCCAGCAGGTCCCCTGGTAACCGCCGGAGAGCGTCACCCACCCGGCGGTGGAAGGGCAGGACCAGCATCTCCTGGTCGGGGAATAGCACGGCCTGGGTCCAGGCCAACGGTCCGGGTGCATCCTCAGTCGCCTGAAGGGCCTGGGCGGCCGCGGCCATCCGGTGGTGCCCGTCAGTGACGTAGAGAGTGCGGTCACCGATCAGGTCGGCAAGGTGTTCAGCGTCGGACCCGGTTACCGCCCAAACGACCTGGTCGACCCCCTCGCTTCCCGAGACCAAGACTGGCTCAGCTGCACAACACCGGGCCACCTCGGCATCGAGATCGGCGTCGGCGCGGTAGGCAAGGGAAATCGGACTAGATGATGCGCCCACCGTGACTAGGTGTCGGGCCATCAGCTCGGTCCGGTCGGGCCGAACCTCCTCGTGACGGAGGATCCGATGATCCCGGTCGCCCACTACAGGGACGAGGCCCACAATGCCAGTCTGGCTGTGGCGGCCGGTCGGCCGATCGACCTCCAGCCGGTAGAGGAACAGCGCCGGGTCTTCGAAGGAGCGATACGCCCCGACGCCGTAGAGCCGGTCCATGGCCGCCGCACACTCAGCCAGCAGACCGTCCACGTCGTGGCGGCGCTCCTCGGGAACGTCCTCCATGGAGCGGGTCACGTTCAGAAAGCTGTAAGGGTTGGTCTCCGACAGGGCGGCTCGCTCATCCGGGCTATAAGCGTCGTAGGGCCCAGTGGTGACCCGCTCGGCCCATTCGGAATGGACGACCAGACCGGGAAACGGGTGGAGAACGCTCACTGGTCGCGTCGGGTGGCCTGCACCTGGATCACGTGGTCCAGTTGCGAGAGTTGCGACACGACCTCCTCGGTGATCTCCCCCGATACATCAACGATGGCCACCGCTGCATTGGAGCCGTTGAACACCTTGTTCTGCATGGTCTGCACGTTCACGTGTGCCTCCCGTAAAACCCCGAACACGGCGGCCAGAACCCCGACCCGGTCGTAATGGCGCAGTGTGATCGTGCTTGCACCGACCCGGTCGTCAGCCATGTTGACGCAATTGAGCAGGCTGCCTCTCCGGTAGGCGTCGATCACCCCGACGGTGCCCGCAGAGGTGGCGTCCTGGGCCTGTCGGGTGGACGCCCCCACATGGTGGGTGCCGACCACCCCGGGATGACGGGCCAGTTCGGAGTCGAACTCTCCGGTGCCACCGTCCGGTTCGCCGACGAATACGTCAAGGCCGGCCCGGATGCCCTTGGACTCCATAGCGGCCACCAGCGCTGCCTCATCGATGGTGTCGCCGCGGCTGGTGTTGATCAGCACGGCACCGTCTTTCATCTGTTGCAGAAACTCCTCGTCGACCAGCCCCACGGTGTCCGGCCCGGCTGGTACGTGGATCGACACCACGTCGGACTCGGCAAGTAGTTCGTCAAGGTCATCAACCAGGCGGATGCCGGCGGCCCGGACACGGGCCTCCACCTCGGGCCGACGGCCTGGTTTACGTTGCGCGATGATCCGCATCTCGAATGCCCGGGCCCGCTCGGCCACCGCTAGACCTATCTCGCCTACCCCGACGATGCCAAGGGTCCGACCATGGAGGCCTTCGGCAACGCTGTAGGCCTTCTTGTTCCAGCTACCCCGGCGGAGGTCGTACGTCGCATCGGCGATATGCCGATCGATAGCGACGATAAGGCCGATGGTCAACTCGGCCACCGCCACCGAGTTGGTGCCCGGCACGTTGCACACGTAGATCCCCGCATTGGCCGCGGCAGCGCAGTCGATCGTGTTGGTTCCCGCTCCCGATCGCACAATCAGCCCGAGCCGGTCCGATCGGTCGATCACCTCGGCGGTCACTCGGGTGCTCCGTACCACCAGCACATCGAAGCCCTCGATGGCGTCGGCTAGATGGTCGGTACCCAGATTGGGATTCACGACACACTCGTCGCCCTGGTCCCGGAGCAGATCTACGGACGCCTCGGGCAGCGCATCAGCGAACAGGATCCTCATGGTTCCCCCTTCGGCACGCCATCGCCGGCACCCAGGGTGCGGGCGAAGGGGCAGCCGTCGCGGCTTGCTTCTCCCTCCAGCCTACGCGGGGGTTGCCTGGGTCTCAACGGTCGCCGGTGAGCGGGGTGGACAGAACAGGCGACAGAAGGCCGCCCCGACAAACAAAGTGACGGCCATGAAGGCCCAGGTCCGCCGGTAGGCGACGACCGGTCCGAGGTGTACAGCGGCGCTGTAGACAGCGACCGCGACGGCCACGCCGACGGCAAACCCCAACGTGGAGGTGGTTCGTAGGGTGGCGCTAGCCGTGGCGAACCGGGCCTGGGGCACGTCCCTAAGGCCCAGCGAGGCGAAGGAGGCGAAGGAGCAGGCCACGCCCACCCCTAGCATCAGCAGAGCGGGCAGCACGGTGACCACGTAGTTGGGTTCGGCCTCGGCCCGGATCCACAACCAGGTCGGGTTACCGGCTGTGGCCAGGCAGCCGATCACCAACAGTCGGCGATGGCCGAACCGGTCGGCAATCGAGCCGATTGGACCACTGATGATGGCGGCCAGTACCGGCCCGGCCACGACTCCGAATCCGGCGGACAACGGCGACCACTGCCACCACTCCTGGAGCAGGAGGGTGTTGAACAAGATGACGGCGATAAACGCGGTGGTAAAAAACAATTGGCCGGCTGACGCGGACCAGAACGATCGGAGTCGGAAGAGGCCTAGGTCGAGAAGAGGGGCCGGGTGGGTGGCCGACCGCACTATCAGGAGCCCCAAGAGGGCCACGCCGACAACGGCCACCACCACGGTCGTGGCTGAGCCGTAGCCCCACTCCCCGCCCTGGACGACAGCCACCAGCAGCAGGGCCACCCCCAGAGTGCCGGCCGGAACCCCGACCAGGTCGAAGCCCCCCTCGGCGTCCGGGTCGAGAGACTCGGTTACGTAACGCGGGGCTAAGACCAGAATCAGCGCCCCGATGGGCACGTTGACCAAGAACACCCATCGCCACGACAGTAGGTCTAGAAGGATCGCTCCGGCCGAGGGGCCTAGGGCCGCGCCAAGTGACGCAGAGGCCCCCCAAACTCCGATCACCATGGACCGGCGATCCGGGGGGAAAAGGGGCAGGACCATCGACAGTGACGCCGGGCTGAGGATCGAAGCACCGATTCCCTGGACGACCCGAGCGGCGATCAACCACCCCACCGCCGGGGCAATGCCGGAACCTAGAGACCCGACGATAAAGACCACCACTCCGACCATGAATGCCCGGCGGCGACCTTTCCGATCGGCCAGACGACCAGCGATGAGTAGAAACGCCCCAATGGCCACTGAGTAGCCAGAAAGCACCCAGGACAGACCGGCTTCGCTGGCACCGAGCTCGCGGCGGATCGACGGAAAGGCCACGTTGACGATCGACACGTCGATCACCGTGAACAGGGCGGCCAGCGTGGCTACCCCAAGGGCTAGCCACGCTGACCGGGGGACAGGTGCTACGGGAGTCACAGATGAGCGGCTAGCGCGAGACGGGGCCCGGCCGCAAGCGGCCGGGCCCCGATCACACTCGAATTGCGGCCGGACTTACTCTCCGCCCGGATTCAACACAATGTCGCGGGGACTCCAAGAGCCCTGCATGGTGCCCGTCGGATCAATGCCCTTGGCCCTCAGGGTGTCCTGAGCCGCCGAGGCGTAGGTCGTGGTGTACGCACCCGAACCAGGATCGCTCTTCAACACCCTTTCGCTAGTAGCCACGGAAATCGTCTGATCCCAAAGGTCCTCGTCCATCATCCCTACCCCGCCATCGGACGGCCAGATCAGGTTGTTGATCTCATTCATCTGCCACGCCTGATGAGACGCGCCGAGCGTCGAACCATTGTCAAGAACTATGTCCACACAATCCTCGAAGTTGTCACGGCAGTGGATCCACCCCTCAAGAGAGGCGGCCACGAAACGAGTGGTGAGGTCCTGATAACCCGGATCGGAAAGTCGGCTGCCACTGGCCCAAATAGCATCTTGGAGCATGGCCGTACCGACGTCATTCCAGTCGATAACCGACAGGTCGGACGCCTCATAGAGGGCGCCGGTAGCCGGGTTCGCCGACTCGAGAACCTGCGCGTACTCGTTGTAGATCATCGCCTGGGCAGCGTCGATCTCGCGGTTCAACAGGGCCAGCATGTTGAAATCTTGCTGCACCATCGTGAAATCGTTGTCAGGATCCAACCCGGCTTTCCTTGCCCCGGCTACAAGTTCGAACTCGTTGCCCCATCCCCAGTTGCCAATGTTCTTGCCGGCGAAGTCGGCTGGGTCGTCGATGCCCGAGTCGGCCCAGGACACCTGGAGGGTGGCGGACCGCTGGAACACCTGGGCCACATTTACGATGTTGGTGCCCTCTTCATTTCCTACCAATGCCTTGGGGACCCAGGAGATGGCAAAGTCCACCGCACCGGACGCCAACTGCTGGTGGGGCGCTATGTCCACACCACCCTCGACGATGTTCACCTCGAGGCAATAGTCCTCATAGATCCCTCGGTCGACAGCCGCGTAGTAGCCCGCGAACTGGGCCTGGGTAAACCACTGCAACTGCAGACTCACCGCGTCGACCGACTCGCAGTCGCCGGTTCCCACCGCGGCCTCGTCGGATCCGCAAGCTGTCGATAGGACCGCCACCGCGGCAACCAGCGATACGACCCCTTTCATCCACCGATTCTTCATGTCTGTCTCTCCCTCTCGAGCTCTTCTGTGATCTCCTCGTCCCCTGCGAAGCGCCAGGGCATGCTGACACGTTCGACCACCAGGGCCACGGCGAACAACACTAGGCCGATAACTGACGCCATGGCGATGGCGGCCCAGGTCACGTCGTATCTAGCCAGTGCTGCGTTAGAGGTGATGACGTTGCCAATCCGGTCCTGGGGGCCACCGAAGTACTCGGCCACGATCGCCGCGATAACCGATAGCGGTGCGGCAAGGCGCAGGGCGTTGGCGAAGAACGGAAGGGCGTTGGGGATTCGGACCTCGCGCAGGATCGCCCAGTCACCTGCCGCGTAGGAACGCATTAGTTCGATCTCGGCCGGGTGAACGTCAGTGAGACCACGGGCTGTGTTGATGAACACCGGGAAGAAGACGACGGCCACCACGACCGCCTGGTTGCTTAGTGTTCCGGTGATCCCGAACCAGGCGTTAAAGATGGGGGCGAGGGCCACGATGGGCGTGGCGTTGATCGCCACTGCTAGCGGAGCCAGTCCGTCGTGAAGAACCCGAAACCGTGTCGTGAACACGGCTAACAAAACACCGAGAAGGATCCCA
>Ga0209228_1001670_pt1 | contig 11017 bp, 6 predicted proteins | sample METZYME_3_150m_FD_187547 | JGI IMG/M metagenome (GOLD analysis project Ga0209228, IMG submission 187547) | Marine microbial communities from oxygen minimum zone in mesopelagic equatorial Pacific - METZYME_3_150m (SPAdes) (version 2) | ecosystem: Environmental > Aquatic > Marine > Oceanic | place...
TGCCGCAGGCCTCGACAACATCAACCTCGACCTCATGTTCGCCATCCCCGGCCAAACGATGGACATTTGGAAATCGACGATGACCGAAACGATCGCGATGGGCAGCGAACACCTCTCCTGCTACGAGGTGATTTACGAGGAGGACACGCCGCTCTATGAGCAACTACAGGCCGGCGAGTTCGACTTGGACGATGAGTTGGCCTGTGCGATGTATGACGAGTTGATCGACACCGCCGCCGGTGCCGGCTTCGCGCAGTACGAGGTGGCCAACTTCGCGCGGCACAACGGCGAACCAAGTGCCGAGCTGCCATCGCGCGCCTGCCGGCACAACGTCAACTACTGGCGCGGCGGCGCGTGCCAGGCGCTTGGGCCAAGCGCGTCAGGTTACGTCGATGGCCGCCGCATCCGCAACATCGCCAACACCGAGCGCTACTGCGAACAGCTTGCGCTTGGCCAACGGGCGCACGAGTCGGTCGAGCAACTTTCACCCCTGGCCAGCGCCGGCGAAACGGCGGCGTTTGGTTTGCGGATGAATGCCGGTTGGCCGTTCAAGTTGTTCGAGCAAGCCACCGGCCACGACCTGCGCGCCGGGTGGGTCGCCGACATGCAGCGGGCGGTCGAATCCGACTGGGGCGTCCGCAGCGACGATCGATTCCACCTCACGCGGCAGGGAATGCGCTTCGCCGACACGGTGGCCGAGTGGTTTATTCGGCCGGAACCGTGACGGCTTGCACGGCGTGATACTGCCCGTGCGGCGGCTCGTCGATACGCGTGGTTTGGCCGTTTGGCCAGTAGATTTCGACGAACTCTGCCGCCGCTTGGCCAAGGCCGAAGTGGGCGATCGGCGCGTGCTGTGAACGGTACGAGTCGCCGTTGACGATGACACGCCACTGGTCGCGCCCGCCGGCCCGAAGCCGGATCTTGGTTCCGTTGAGCGACGGGCAGCCAACGCTGCGGGCCAAGCGAAAGCCCACCCAGCGGTTGTCGCCCGGCCAAAGGTTGCGCGCCATCAGCAGCCCCTGCGTCGCAGGTTCCGGCCAGACGGAGAAGTGGGTGAAAATGAGGTCAAGCCGCCCGTCGCCGTCGATGTCGCCGCTGGCAACGTTGCGCGAGTCGATCTCATGCGAGGCGTTCATCAGGAATGCGACATCATCGAGCGACTTGTTTTCGCGGTTGAGCAGCAGTCGGTTTTTCTCGTAGCCGCCGTACGAGTAGCCGGCACCGTACAACCGGCTGGATGTACCCCGGATGTAAACCTCCATCGCGGGGTTCGACTCGGAAGTGGCGTGGTAAATGTCGTGGCACCAAAACTGCCGCTCGTAATCCTTCACCGACTCGCGGCTCTTGTGGCCGTTGGCGATGAAGAGATCGGTGTCGCCGTCGTTGTCCGCGTCGAACGACGTCGCGCCCCACGACCAGCCGGTGTTGGCCACGCGATCGCCCATCGGTCGCTGCTCAAACTTATTCCCATCGCCGAAGTAAAGCCGGTTGCCAAACGTTAGGTCGGCCAACCGCTCGGTGTAGTGCGGGTGCGTCGGCGGCGCGAGCTTCATCGACAACAGCCGCTCGACGGCCCACGAGTTCATCCCGATCATCAGTAAATCCATTCGGCCGTCGGCATCGTAGTCGGCGAAGGTGTGTGCCATACCGAAGCCGTAACGATTATCGACAAGCCGATCGGTTGCATCGGTGAATTTCCCCGAGCTATCGTTGAGGTAAATATCCACACCGGCGAAGTCGCTGACGACGACCAGATCCAAGTCGCGGTCGTCGTCGATGTCCGTGAACGACGCGCTGTACGACCGGCGATGGCGCTTGGCTACAAGCCCGGCGGCGACGGTACTGTCGCTCAACCGGCCGGTGCCGTCATTGAGCAGCAGATAGCCAGGGAAACCGTCGTTGGTATCGTAAATCGGCGTCGGCATTTGGCCTTTCACGTAAGGCAGTTTGTACTGCGACAACCACAGGTCCGCGTCGCCGTCACCGTCGATGTCGCCGGTGGTCATCACCATCGGGTCGAGTACTTTTTCCGGTGCCTGCCAAGCGAGACGAGCCTCACTTTTGAACGTCCCGCCTTGCTCTCCCTGAATGAGATAAATGCCATTGTGCCCGCAGGCAACGACGTCCACCACGCCGTCGCCGGACAAGTCTTCGAGTGTGACGTTGAACACAGTTTCGCTGAACTTCGGGCAGAGCGTCTCCGCCTTGAAACGCCCCTCGCCGAGGTTGCGGTAGATGCGGTTTTTGCAGCCCAGGATCACCTCCACCCGGCCGTCGCCGTTGAAGTCATAAAGGATGAGCGGGTCGATGAAGATGTTCCCGTCGTTGGGAGTGATGTCCTGCCTGTTGGCCGGGTTGAATGTTGGCGCACCGGTACGCTCGAGCCACTCGAGTCCGGTGAGGTCGATGCGATCCGGCTGGGGCAGGGTCTCCGGCGTCAGTTCGGCCGGTTGCCACTGCACCGTGATGTCACCGCGCAGGATGCCGCGCTTGGCCAAAGGACCGTTGACGAGGTGCAGTGAAATCCAAAAGACTGACCTCGGCCCGCCGACGGCTTGAGGGTCAAACCGGCGATGACGCCACTCGCTCTGCTCGAGTTGCCAGCCGGCGGCCTTCCAGCGGCCAAGCGCCTGAGTGAACTGATCGGCGGACCAAGCCGGCCCGCCCTTGGCCCGGCGGACGCGGCGGATGCCGGACTCCCACGGCTCGGCCGTCTGGGCCTGGCCAAGCTGCATCTCGCGAAACGGCATGCCGCCTAGCAGTTGAAACGGGTCGGCGCCAGTCCGGAGGTTGTCCCAAATTTGAATCGCCACCTCACCGTACCGGCGCGCAGCCATCTCGTCGGCCCACACGGTGGCGTCCCAATGGCGGTGCTTGGCCTCGATGGCGGCGACCTGTTGCATCACCTGTTCATCGACAAGCCCAGCCGCTTGGCTTGGCTTGGGAGCGGCAGCGGGAGGTGGCCCGGTTGGAATGAGCAGCACCGCCGCCGCGCCGACGAGCAGCACGGCGAGCACCAACGCCAACACTCTGCCGGGGCGGAACAACACGCCGGGATTGTCAGCACATCCGGCCCTTTTTCAACCGAAATAAACGGCCAAGCGACTTTCGTTCCCTTGACACCAAACTTTTCTCTGCGAGGATGCATCCCCTTTTTTATGGCCGAGACCAATTCAAACGATCAGATGGAAAAAATCGTGTCGCTCTGCCGGCGGCGCGGATTTATTTTCCAATCTTCGGAAATTTACGGCGGACTCAACGGGTTGTGGGACTACGGCCCGCTCGGTGTCGCGCTCAAGCGCAACATCAAGGAGGCGTGGTGGCGCGACATGGTCACCGCGCACAACGAGCGCGTGCAACCGGAAGGCGCGCCGAAGCCGTTCCAGATGACCGGCATCGAGTCGTCGATCATCATGCACCCGCGCGTGTGGAAGACGTCCGGCCATTACGACCTGTTCAGCGACATGATGGTCGATTGCCGCAAGAGCAAACGCCGCTACCGCCACGACCATATTAAGGGCGCCTGGGTGGAGCACGACGGCCAAAAGGCTTTCGTCACCTGTGTCACCGACGGCGACGCCAAGGAGGAGATCACTCGCCGCGCGCTGCAGTATTTCAAGCTGAAGGCAAAGTACGCCGACAAACTTGTTTGGCACGGCGACGTCACCGACTTGACGACGATCAGCGAGACAGACCAGGTGCTCGCCCCTGACGCGAAGGAGCTCGGCACGCTGACCGAGCCGCGCGAGTTCAACCTGATGTTCGAGACGCACATCGGCGCGATGCGCAGCGACGACAGCACGGCGTTCCTCCGGCCGGAAACGGCGCAGGGGATGTTCGTCAACTTCCGCAACGTGGTGGACAGCAGCCGAATGAAAGTGCCGTTCGGCATCGCGCAACAGGGCAAGAGTTTCCGCAACGAAATCACGCCGCGCAACTTCACCTTTCGCACTCGCGAGTTTGAGCAGATGGAGATGGAGTTTTTCTGCCACCCAAGCGAGTCACGCGAGTGGTATCAATTCTGGCGAGACCGCCGTTTCAATTGGTACGTCGATTTGGGCATCAACAAGGAGCGGCTCATCCTGCGTGACCACGAGCAGGCCGAACTGGCGCACTACTCGGTCGGCACCGCGGACGTCGAGTACGCCTTTCCGTTCTGCGAAGAAGGCGAGTACGGGGAGCTCGAGGGCATCGCTCATCGCGGCGACTTCGATCTACGCTCCCACATGGAGGGCAAACTCGTCCGTGAAGGCGACGAACTCGTCGTCGAGCAGGGGGAAGATGGCAAGCCGAAATATCCCGGTAGTGGCAAGGATCTGACCTACCATGACGAGGAGACCAAGGAACGCTTCGTGCCGCACGTCATCGAGCCGGCCGCCGGGGCCGACCGCACTGTGCTGGCGTTCATCTGCGACGCCTACGAGGAGGAGGAAATCACCAACGAAAAAGGCAAAACCGAGACCCGTGTCGTAATGCACTTTCATCCGCGAATCGCGCCGGTCAAAGTGGGCGTTTTCCCATTGCTAAAAAACAAGCCGGAGCTGGTGGCCAAGGCGATGGAAGTCCGCGCCCTGCTCCAGCCATACATGACCGTGTTCTACGACGAAACCGGCGCGATCGGCCGGCGCTACCGCCGCCAGGATGAAGTCGGCACGCCATTCGGTGTCACAATCGACTTCGACACGATCGGCGAAAATGGCGACGCAACCAAGGACACCGTCACTCTCCGCGACCGTGACAGCATGGAACAACGCCGGGTGAAAACCGAGGACCTCCTCGGCATCCTGCTAAAGGAAATCATGTAGCTCCAACGCTTGGCCAAGCGGGATTATTTTGCGTGGAGTAGTTTCTGCAACCGTTAGCTGATGACCGGCTGGCTGGTGCCGGCGTCGGGCTTGGCTTGACCGGTGGCGACTTGGGTCATGCGGCGGCGCATGTAGGCGAAGACTTCGAGTAGTGGTAGCTCTTTCGGGCAGACGTCGTCGCAACCCATGAGGCCCATACAGCCGAAGACGCCTTCGTCGGTGGATACGAGCTCAAACCAGTCTTCACTATCGCGCTCGTCACGGGGGTCGAGCATGAAGCGGCCAATGCGGTTAAGCGCGGTCGCGCCGAGGAAGTCTTCTCGGATGTTCGCCGTGCCGCAGCCGGCGACGCAGCAGCCGCACTCGATGCAGCGGTCGAGCTCGTAGATTTTCTCGGCGGTCTCGTTGTCCATCCGCTCCTCTTCGGCGGTGGGATCGAATTCCTTTTGCGTGTGGATCCACGACTCGACGCGCTCGTTCATGCCGCGGAACCACGTGCCAGTATCGACGGACAAATCGCCAATGAGCTTGAATGACGGCATCGGCGCAAGAGTGATGGTGGTGGGCAACTCTGCGGTAAGAGTGCGGCAGCCGAGGGTGGGGCGGCCGTTGATCATCATGCCGCACGAGCCGCAAACACCGGCGCGGCAAACGAAGTCGAACTGCAAATCCGGCGCCTGTTGTTCGCGAATGCGGTGCAGCGCGACGAAGAGGTTGAGGCGCGGCGTTTCCTCGAGTGGATAATCGACGAAGCCCGGCTTTGAGTCGGGGTCGGCCGGGTCGTAGCGGAAGATGCGAAATGTAAGTTGACGCGCCATTTTAAGATTCCTTCGTCGAGGCGTACTCGACCATTTCCTTGAGCTCCGCTCCCAACGGCGTAGCGGTCTCGTGCCAACCCTGTTTGATCCATTCCTGTTTCACGTTGTCGTTGTATTTCCCAACCGACTGTTCCATCGAGATATTAGTGGCGCCGCCGTAACCGCGTTGGCCGGGAGGGCTCTCAAGCAGGCCAACCGGTTCGTAGCTGATGTCCGGCTCGGCCGCGCCCTCAGGCCAACGTGCGAGCGTGCGCTTGAGCCATTCCTTGTCGTTGCGCTCGGGATAATCCTCGCGCGAATGACCGCCGCGGCTCTCGGTCCGTAGCAGTGCGCCCTTGGCCACACACAGGCCAAGCTTGATCATGCCCGGCAGACGCAGGGCCAAGGCCACCTCGGGGTTTGCGCCTTTCGTCGAGGAACGTAGCTTTAGGTTTTGCGCACGCTGATACAGATCACGCAGGGTGTCGACAGCCTCCTCAAGCTCGCCGCCTTTCCGGAAAATGCCGACCTTGGCCTGCAGTGTCTCGCGCATGGCATCGTGCAGCGCGTCGACGTTTTCATTCGCCTTACCAAGGCCATCACCGAGCAGCGCGTTGATGCGATTCTGCTGCACCACGACCGCATCGGCGGCCATTTTCGTATCGAGTGCGAGTGGCTGTTGGCTGGCCCATTGGCCCATGCGCTGGCCGCAGAATTTCCCCGCAACAACAGTCTCGGCGAGGCTGTTGCCGCCGAGACGGTTCATGCCGTGCATGTCCCAGCAAGCCGACTCGCCGACACTCCACAAGCCCTCAAGGCCGTAGGCGTGGCCGTCTTTGTTCACGCGGATGCCGCCCATGCTGTAATGCTGCGTGGGACGCACGGGCACCAGTTCCTTAATGGGATTGACACCAAGAAAGTACATGCAGATGTCGTACACCTCGCGCAGCTTGGTCCGCAGGTGCTGCTCGCCGAGGTGGCGCAGATCGAGCCAAAGATGCTCGCCGTCCGGGCTGGGCACTCCCTTGCCCTTGGCGATGTGCTCGGTCATGCGACGACTAACCACATCGCGGCTGGCGAGCTCCTGCTTGTCCGGTTCGTAGTCGGGCATGAATCGGTATTCATCCACATCGAGCAACAAGCCGCCATCGCCGCGGCAGCCTTCGGTCACCAAAATATCCGTCGGCACGATTCCAGTTGGGTGGAACTGCACTGCCTCCATGTTGCCGAGAGGCACGATTCCGGTGTCCAGCGCGATGGACTGACCGGTGCCTTGGTTGATGATGGCGTTTGTGCTGTATTTATAAACGCGGCCAAACCCGCCCGAGGCGATCACCGTGGCCTTGGCCAAGTAGGACTTTAGCACGCCTGTGCGCAGGCAACGCACCACCGCGCCGAGGCAGCGCGTGCCGTCGTGAATCAACGAAATCGCCTCCATGCGATCGTGCACTTTGATGCCCAGTTGCACGACCATGTTGTCCATTGTATAAAGCACCGTGTGGCCGGTGCCATCGGCGGTGTAGCAGGTGCGCCAGCGGGATACGCCGCCGAAGTCGCGATGCATGATTAGCCCCTCCTTTTCGCGCGGCTCCTCGAGCGTCACCTTTTTGCCTTTGATAAAATAATCGGCCGGGCCTCCCTTCACGCGCGTCCACGGCACACCGAAGTGGGCCATCTCGCGCATGGCGATGGGGGCATTGTCAGCGAAAATTCGGGCCACCTCCTGATCGCAGCCCCAGTCGCTGCCCTTCACGGTATCGAGCCAGTGCAGTTCCTCACTATCGCCCTCTCCCTTGGCGCAGTTGCCCAGTGCGGCCTGCATGCCGCCCTGCGCGGCGCACGAGTGGCTGCGGCGCGGCGGCACCAGCGAGAGTATGAGTACCTCATTGCCTTCGGCGGCGGCGGAAATCGCTGCGCGCTCGCCTGCGAGGCCAGCACCAATCACCAGCACATCGGTTGTGATAATTTCGCTCATCCTTATTTGCCCTCCGATGTCAGAAGAAATGCCAAAGGCGGATCCAATACGCCGGCCATCACCAGCAGCGTGAGAAAGCCGATGATGAGAAAAAACCAAAGAACCACCTTCTCCATGATGAGAGCCATCTCACGTGTAATGCGTTTGCCGATTACCGGAATGCGCGCGCCCAAGCCCCATTTCACTGTCACCCGGTACAACCCGATTCCGGCGTGAACCTCCACCATGAACAATAGCACCGCGTACAGCAACCACATGCCGTCCTGCACTCGAGCCATCGTCTCGGCGGCGTTGATGCCGATCGCCTCGCCAATGCCAAATGTGCGCTGCGCGACATCCGCCCCGACGATGAACAGATGGATCGAGCCCAGCGCGAGGATGATCATCCCCGAGCGCACCTGCCAAATCCAAAGAGTCGTCTCCTTGTGCGGACGCACCTTTTCCAACTCGGCACGATCCTCCTTGGAAATATTCCACTCACTGCCGGCAATATCGTCGCCCAATTTCTTAAGCCGTTTGCGCTCCGCCAGCTTGGCCGGGATTTTCCGACTGGCCGTGACGAAGTGAACGAAAAAAACCACCGTCACCAGCACCACCGTCGGCTGCGCCAGCCAATAATGCTCGAACAAATCCGCAATAAAATTGAAGCCTCGCTCGCCAGTGAGAATCGTGCTTACAAAAAACATGTGCCCCCACATGAACGTCGCGAGAAAGATGCCCGTGCCGGTGCTGATCGCATCAAGCTTCCACTGCCGCCGTGCCCGCTCTTTGGCAGCAACCAACTCCCCCTCGGGATGGGTGATATTGTTACTCATGGTTAACCGTCCCGGTTTCTGCCGGTGAAATTGAGAATGTCATTTTGGATCCTCCGGGCTGGCGGAGCGGCCAATGTTTTAAAGCGATTCCTGCTGCGAATCAAGGAAGTTCCTCAGCCTCGACTGAATCATTCACCGTGTTAAACACCTGTCTATTTTTTCCCGGCACGTTACAGTGCCGTGCGAAATGAACCGGGCATTTTACAAGATTGGCTTTCTGTTTCTCACCGCCGGACTGGCGCTTGGCGGTTGCAAAACAACCTCAAACCAACCCATTCCACCACAAGCCGTCTTTCATCCGGCCAAGCTTGAGGCGATCGATGCGGCAATCGAGCGCGCCATCGCCGCCGGCAAAGCGCCCGGCGCAGTGGTGCGCATCGAGAACGGCGGCGCAGTCTATCAAAAAACATACGGGGCCAAATCAGTCGAACCAGCGACTGTGCCAATGACCGCTGACACCATTTTCGACGGTGCATCGTTGACCAAGGTCATCGCCACCACACCAGCCATCATGCTGCTTGTCGAGCGCGGCAAACTCCGGCTTAGCGACAAGGTGAACCGGTGGATTCCAGGCTTCGAGGCCCACGGCAAAGGGGCCGTGACTGTTCTCCATCTGCTCACGCACACCTCCGGGCTGCGCCCCGGCTTGTCTGCCAAGCCGGCGTGGAGAGGCGTGGCCAAAGCCATCGACTTGGCTAAGGCAGAGCGACTTACAACACAGCCAAACACCAAATTTCGCTACAGCGACATCAACTTCATCCTGCTCGGTGAGATCGTCCGACTGGCCTCCGGGCAACGGCTCGACGAGTTCGCTACCGCCGAGATTTACCGGCCGCTTGGTATGAACGACACCAATTTTCTGCCGCCCTTGACCAAGCGCAGCCGTGTCGCCCCTACTGAGCGGGTGGATGGCAATATCCTGCACGGCATAGTCCATGACCCGACGTCCCGGCGCATGGGTGGTGTCGCCGGCCACGCCGGGCTGTTCACCACCGCCGCCGACCTGTCGCGCTTTGCCCACATGATGCTCAACGGCGGCAAATTGAAAGGTCGGCGCATTTTTAAAAGTGAGACAGTTCAGTTGATGACTTCGGTTCACACGCCGAAAGGCATGAAGGCCAAACGCGGCCTCGGTTGGGACATCGACTCGCCGTACTCGAGTCCTCGCGGCAACCATTTCAAGATCGGCGGCTACGGGCACACCGGCTGGACCGGTGGCTCGCTCTGGATCGATCCGGCCACCCGAACCATTGTTATTCTCATGTCCAGCCGCACGCATCCCGACGGCAAAGGCAACGTCATCGCCCTACGCCGCGAAGTCGCTACACTTGCCGCCGAGGCGTTGCGGAGGGGTTCGTTTGGCGGCAGCAATACGCCGGGCGTGCTCAATGGAGCCGACGTGTTGCGACAGCGAAAAGGTATTCTACCCAAAGGTGCGAAGGTTGGACTTGTCACCAACCACACCGGCCATGACCGAAACCGCCGCTCGACCCTGGATTTTTTAAGAACGTCGAATGAGGTTGAGCTAAAGGGGCTGTTCAGTCCCGAGCACGGGCTGTACGGCAAACTCGACGAGAAAATCAGCGACGGCACCGACGCCAAATCCGGCCTCAAGATTAACAGCCTCTACGGCAAAAACCGCAAACCGGCATCAGATCAACTCGCCGGGCTCGACGCGCTAATCTTCGATATCCAGGACATCGGCTGTCGGTTTTATACGTATATTTCAACGATGGGCCTGGCAATGGAAGCCGCCTCTGCGGCCGGTGTGAAATTCATCGTACTCGACCGTGTGAATCCGATCAGCACTACGGTTGCCGGGCCGGTAAGACTTGGGCCGAGCCAGTTTATTGCGTACCACAACATCCCGGTGCAACACGGCATGACCGCCGGCGAGCTGGCACGGATGATCAACGCCGAGCGCGACCTTGGCGTCGAGTTGCAGATCGTGAAAATCGAGGGTTGGAAACGTAGCCAGTGGTTCGACACCACCGGCCAACCGTGGACGAACCCGTCACCCAACATGCGCAACCTCACCCAGGCGCTGCTTTATCCCGGCATCGGTTTGCTCGAGACCGCGATGTCCGTCGGCCGGGGCACTGACACGCCGTTCGAAGTGATCGGCGCGCCTTACATCGACGACGTGAAATTGGCCAACCGGCTCAACGCGCTTGGCCAAGCCGGTGTCCGGTTTGTCCCGATCCGCTTCACGCCAAGCGCGAGTATTCACGCGGACGAACCGTGCGGTGGCGTGAACATCATTGTCACCGATAGGCAAAAACTCCGCGCCGTGCCGCTGGGCATCGACATCGCCCGCGTGCTGCACAAGCTGCACCCGAAGAATTTCCCCTTGGCCAAAGTCGGCCGCCTCCTCTGCCACCCGCCGACCCTCGAGGCGCTTGGCCAAGGCAAAACACTCGCCCAAATCGAGGCCCTCTGGAAAACTGACCTGGCCAAATTCACCCCCCGCCGCGCAAAATATCTCCTGTACGAGTAAACTTTTCGGTGTGCACTCCAACGCGGCGTTGGTTTAGCTGTCTTCGGCTATCAATTCTAAACCTGCCTTGGCTTCCTTTTTGCGGAGCACTTTTTCGTGGCGGTTGGCTTCGGCTCGGAGGAGAGCCT
>Ga0209228_1001672_pt1 | contig 11015 bp, 9 predicted proteins | sample METZYME_3_150m_FD_187547 | JGI IMG/M metagenome (GOLD analysis project Ga0209228, IMG submission 187547) | Marine microbial communities from oxygen minimum zone in mesopelagic equatorial Pacific - METZYME_3_150m (SPAdes) (version 2) | ecosystem: Environmental > Aquatic > Marine > Oceanic | place...
GCAGTACTGGACTTGAACCAGTGACCCCTACCGTGTCGAGGTAGTGCTCTACCAACTGAGCTAACCGCGCATCCCGCTGGGCCGCGCACTTTGACAACTTCGGCTCGGGTTTTCAAGCCCTGTTTTTCTCGCTCGCTAAGATGTACGGATGCCGTTTATCCGAAAACCAGTTTTGCCTCAGACTTCGACGGTCTCGCCCGGTTGCGGCTGCAGGACTTTTATTTTTGGCCAGCGACCTCGGATCTGCTCACCAAACCAGGCGCGCGCCTCGGGGTCGCCGTGGCCGAGGATGAGTGTGCGCGGCTCCACTTGGCCGACCAGTTCTAGCAGGGCCTCGCGGTTTGCGTGCGCGGTTAGGTCGAAGTCGCGCACGTCGCAGCGCTTCGCTAAGTCACCTGCGCTGTCGCTGTAATGAAATGTTTCCCCGGCTGCCGCTGCCTTGAGGCGGCCACCGGGCGTCGCAGGATCGGCGTAGCCGACGAAGAAGATGCCGTGCTTCGGGTCCTCGACCATGCGCCTGGCCAAGTCGTAGGCGGTGGTGTTCTCGGTGAGCATGCCGGCCGTCATCACGAACAAGCGTCCCTTGTTGAGCTTGATTTTGGCCGCGTGATCGCGATCCAGCACCTGCAGGTCCAGCGCTTCGTTCAATTGAAGATTGGTGTGCTGCCGGTTGGCTCGGTGGGACTGCAAATCGTAAATCTCTGTGAACACCCGGCCCAGCCCGCCGATGAATACGGTTTGTTTTTTTAACCTTCCCTCTTTCATGAGCAGGGCGAGGATGGCCAGCATTTCCTGTGTCCGGCCCAGCGCGAAGGTGGGGATCAGCACGCTGCCGCCGCGCTCGAACGTGGCCTCGATGGCACTCGAGAGTTTCTCGATCTCGCCGTCGCGTGAGTAGTCGGCGGGCGTTTCACGGGTGCCACGGGTGGTCTCCATGATCATCACGTCGGCCTGCACCTCGCCGAACCGTGCCGCCTTGAGGATGGTCTGGTCGTGCAGGCAGACGTCGCCGGTGTAAAAGAGGGTCTCGCTTTTGCCGCGCACCATGATACCGGCTGAGCCAAGCGCATGGCCGGCGTCGTGAAACTCAAGCGTCGGGGAGGTCTGGCCCCTGGCCGCCTTCTCGAATGCGCCCCACTCGATCTCCCTGTTGTAGCGGTAGCCCTGGAACCCCGGCGCGAGCTCGTCCACCTCGCGGTGGGTGAAGAGAGGGTACTCGGCGATGCCTTTTTCGTCGGCCTGTCGTTTCATCACGTTTACCGAGTTGTGCAGCACGCGCTCGACGATGAAGTAACTCAGCTCGGTCATCATCACGTGCGCCCGGGGGAAGAGCCGCAGCGCCACCGGCAGAGAACCGACGTGGTCGTGGTGGCAGTGTGTGAACGCGATGGCATCCACGGGGCGTTCGCGAATCGTGTCGTACAGGGGCAACGCCGACGAGCCCTCGAGCTTGGGATGGGTGCCGGCGTCCATCAACAGGCCGTGGCCGTCCATCTCGACGTGCCACGCGCTGGCACCGATGCCGGGGCCGGGATTGAGATCAGAGAGTTTCATGCGGAAAATAAATCGGTTTAATCGTTGCTATCGTGGGTTAGTTTGTCTAGCAGGGCGTTGTAGGCGTGAAACGAGTCGGGGTGCACCGGCTGTTTTTTGAGCAGGGTTTTGCGGAGCTTGAACTGCATCACCTCGAGAGCAGCTGCCTCGAGGTCGCGCTCAGCCAACTCGCGTACTTCTGCGGCTGCCGTGTAGGGGCGGTTCGGTTCGCAGAAATCGGCGACAAACAGCAGTTGGTCGAGCGGCCCCATCTCCACCGCGCCGGTAGAGTGGCAGCGCATGGCGTCGAACACCGTTTCGTCGCTCACGGCGAATTGTTCCGCGGCGACGAACGGCGCCACTTTGCCGTGGAGCAGGCTGGGTATACGTTGCTCGTGCTCGTCTGCCTCCAGCCCGTGGCGCTTGGCCAAGGCGAGCAGTTCGTCGTCGGGGCGTTCCTTGGCGCAGTCGTGGAGCAGAGCGGCCAACTCGGCCTGGGCAGTATCGATGCCGAGCCGCTTGGCCAAGGTCACCGCTGTTTCCCGCACGCCTAATATGTGCTTGAAGCGGGCGGGGGACAGGTTTTCACTCAGGTACGCCTCGATGCGGGCGATTTGGTCAGGGTCGTTTGCCATGGAGGGAAAGCGGCCTTGGCTTGGCCAAGCGCAGGCGGGAGCAAGCCTTAAACCGGCACGGCTGTCAAACGACAAACCTCCCGCTTGGCCAGCCGCGCGTTTTTGATTCACTTGGACAAGCGTATGGCCGTAACCTGGGCGCGGGAGTTCATGTATGATGATGGCGATGAAGAGGCAAATGAATCGGCGCGGTGCCCTGCGGACTCTGGTTTTCGCCTCGGTGTGCGGAGGCGCTTGCGGAGTGGGGCCCGGACGGTGGTTTGTGTCTGGAGTGCAGGCCGGGGAAACGGCCGTGTTCCGGATGAGCTTTGACGACTTTTCGCAGCTCAAGAATTCGTATGGCTCGGTGCGTCTGAACGTTCCGGGCATCCCATCCTCTAGCAGCCAAATCGTGGTGACGCGCATGCCGGGCAACCAGTTTTATGCCGTATCGGCCAAGTGCACACATAAGGGAGTTGCGGTGGACGCGTTCAAGAAGGGGGTTGGGCTGCGCTGCCCGGCGCACTTCTCGCAGTTCGAGGCGAACGGTAAGGTGGTGAAGAGCCCTGCTCGGAGTTCGCTCAAGTCGTACAAGGCAACTTACAACGGGAGTGACGCCGTGAGCGTCGAGTTCCCGAACCTTGGCTACTCGGTGGCGACGGAGTTCGTCGAGGCCGGTGCGGGGGGTCGGGTGAAATTGGAGTTCAAGACGCTCTCCGGGATGGACTACTCGGTGCAGGTTCGCGGCACGGTGAACGGCGGCGAGTCGGCGAGGGCCCAGTTCTCCCTTTCGCCGGGCGGTTCGCTCAGCAAGAGCAGCATCGGCGGGGACGGCAACACGGTAAGCCTTTATATTGCGCCTACAGAGGATGCCGGCTTTATCACCATCATGCGCGAGTAGCGACGGCCCTTTTTTGCGGGGGGCGTAACTTTCGGAATCAGCGGCGTGTATAGCTAAATAATGAAGCGTCGATAACAGCGTCAATTAAAACTGGAAGGATGAAAAACACTCTATTCACACTGTTGGGCCTGACATTGGCCATGATCGCCGGCCAAGCGGCAAAAGTCGACAAAATCAATATCTCCAAGGATGCCAAATTCGCGGCGCATCTGGATCTGGACGCCTTTCGGGCCTCTGAAATCGGTACTACCATGCTCAAAAAAATGCGTCAGGACTTTTCACTGCCGGAGGGCAGTGAAAAGCTCGATGCGCTGGTCGAGATTATCGGTTTCGACCCGCTGACCGCCATTCAAAGTGCCACCCTGTCCGGCAACGGGGAGGAAGATAACGGCATCCTCGTCGTGAAGCACAAGGCGACCAGTACCAAGCTGCTGGCGTTCATGAAGCTGGACGAGCATTACCGCAAAACCGAGCACGGCAAACATGAGATTCACGGTGCCGGCGACCGTGGCGATGGCGAGCGCGGTTATGTCAGTTTTGTGAGCGACACCACCGCAGTGCTGGCTCCCAGCCGCGAACAGGCAGCCAAGGCCATCGACCTCGTCAACGGCAAGGGTGCTGCGAGACAAGTGCCGCCCAGCCTCGATATGATCAGCAAGAAAGCGAAAAGCGTCTTCCTCATGGCCTATGCGGATGTCGAGTCGCTCAAGGAGCACATCGACGATTTGAACGTGAATCAAATGGCCAAGCAGGCCGCCCTTGTCCTGGGCGAGTCGGACGGGAAGCTGGTTCTATCCCTTGCCGTCGATGCCTATAACGCCGACACCGCCGAGCAGATGGAGGCGATGGTCAACGGCCTGATCGGCTTCGCCAGACTGGGCCAGGAAGAGAATCCGGAGATCAAGGACGTCCTCAAGGGACTGAAAGTCACACGCAACGAGGCGACCGTCTCCATTCATTTCGCTATCGGCGTGGACAAGTTTTTCGAGTTGATCGACCCGGCGCTGAAAGAGATCGACATCGATCTTCCCTAGGCTTGATCAAGTATGCCACAGCTTCGTTGATGGCGGCTCCAACACAGGGCCAACCTGAATCAAACCGTGAGGTTGGCTCGGCTTCAGTCACATCGGATCGCGACACGGCCCGGGCGGAGGAACTTGCCCTGGCCATCACAGCAAAGGAGGGTTGCATGGAGTCGTTCGAGCAACTTGTCGCCCGGCTCGAAGGCCGGTTGTTCGCATTTCTGTACCAAAAAACCTCGGATCATCATATTGCGCAGGACCTGCTGCAGTCCACCTTCGTCACTGCCTACCGCAAACTGTACCGATACAATCCGCAATACGCCTTCACGACCTGGATTTACACCATCGCCTCGCGGTTGGTCATCAACCACTTTCGCCGAAAGCGCCTTTTCGAGTCGGAGTACGCGGACGGAGTTACCGACACCACCCCCCGCAGTGAGTTGATCGCCAGCGAAAAGGCCGAGGGCGTCTGGAGCCGGGTCAGGACGCTACTCCCCGTGAGCCAGTTCACCGCCTTGTGGCATTTTTATGGCGAAGGCCGAAACCTTGCCGAGACCGCGGACGTAATGAATAAGAGCGTCGGCTCGGTGAAAGTGCTGCTGCACCGCGCCCGCCGAAAATTGGCTGAAGTATTACCGACGAATGATAGCCATTAACGGGCTAAACGAACAAACTGAACCATGAAAGACGAACCACAACCAAAAGCTTGGCCAGGTATCGAGGAGCGACTCCGTGATGAGGCCAAGCGGGATGCGCCAGATTTCCCGCCGTTTCTCCACCAGCGAATCATGGCCGCCATCCACGCAGAGGCCGACAAACATACCCGCCCAACGGCCGGCTTGGCCAATGTGTGGCGCTGGGTATTCGCCGGTGGCTTGGCCAGCATCGCCCTGGCTCTGGCGCTCTGGCCGTCTCCGGCCCCTCAACCGTTGGCCGACGCTCCCCAAAAAGTGTCCGAGTGGATAGTTTTGGTGGCAAACAGCGACGAGCAAATGGCCAGCCTGATCACCGATCGAGTGTTGAACGACATGGTCAACAATCCCTACCAGCAGCAACTCGACTCGCTCAGCAACGAACTGGAAAATGCCCTCGACTTCACCCTTCGCATGATGCCCATCGAACTGGCCCTGCGGTAGAAACGCGCTCGCACGGTTTCCGGGTCTCCTCAATAACCGGCATGACCGGTATCCACTGTTTCGACCGTTCGATGGTCAGTCGATCCAGCTTCAGCGACAAGTGAAGGGCCCGGTCGAGGCTTTCGCCGGGATGCCTCTCAAGGATGCAGTCCAAATCAACATAACTTGCGCCGTGGCGGCGGTAGAATTCCGCGACCGCGGCAGCGGTGTGCGATATCCCATGCCGGGTTAGATGGCGAGCGATCTTGGCGCAATCGTGGTCGGTCAAAAAGTGACGGTACCGCCCGGCCAGCCGGAAGGGCCAAAACCAGGCGGGCTTGAGGTGCGAAGCCACGGCGACGGTTTGGTTCTGTTTCAGCAACCGGGCCACTGCCGGCAGTTGACGGGGATGGCTCACTTCATCGACGACCACCAGCCGTTTGCAGCGAATCCGCGCCGCATCCCAGGTTTTTTCCATCGTCCAGATCCATCGCTGGGGCTTGCCAGAAAACGCGGGGTGGTGATCGCAAAGGAACTTGAGCGCGGTGCTTTTGCCTGAGCCACTGATCCCGGCAAACACGATCAGCCGCGTCTGCCGGAAGTCCTCACCTTCAAGCCCGAGGAAATCGTCGAACAGGATGGGGCTTTGTTCCGTTGCGGTATTCATGCTGTGAAAAAGTCCTCTCTCCGGAAACGAGCGGTATCCCCCACCAATTCCTGATCCACGAAATCGTTATGGATTAGCTGGATCTCCCAGTAAATGAACAGGCCGTGTGACTTGGAAACCTCGCTGGGCGGATAGAGGACCTTGAACATCGGCTCGAACGACATTGAATCCCGGAAATGATTTTCCACCGAATGGTTTTTCGGGATGAGCGTCACCTTCTTTGAGTAGAGCAGGACACCACGAACGGGCGTGCTGAAACTGACAGTCCTCCGGTTGCTGCCCGAGCCCCGCACGTATTCACCTTTCTCCATGTTGCAGGCGACGATGCGCAGGGTGACGTCTTTCAGGTCGGTTCGCGAAACCCCGTAAAACAGGTCGCTGACGGCATGCTCGCTTTGGCGGGTAACAGATTTGCTAATTGGCTTGAGCTCAAACGTCATGTACTTGCGGAGTTGTCGCCGGATGGCAAACCAGATTGCCGCACCAATAGCTCCACAACCCATCAAGGCGTTGGCAAGCGGCGATGCACCGTCTCCATCACTGTCAACATGTGAGTAAATATAGGTAGCGTGTTCGGGTGAGAATTGATCGTGTACCCCGATCAGCATATTCACCACAATCACAACCAAGCCAACGATCAGCAACCCAAGGGTGGCAATCTTGTTATGCGAGGGGATCGCCATCAGATTTTTTGAAAAGGAAAAAATATCCTTTGGGTCGATCAGCTCATCGGTGTTGCTGAGAACCTCCGGTTTTTTGAGGGCTTCCACCGGCAGATCCTTTTGAACCGAGGTGTCCTTCCGGATCAGCTTGTCGTTGATGACCAGTTCGCCGAAACATTGGATCTCGATTTCGTTGCCGTCGTATTGGAAAGGGTGATCTTTCAGGACATCGTGGGGAATCGGAACAGTTACCTTCCCACCCCGGACGGTGAATTTGTGTTTGAACATTTCCTCCGTATCGTGGACGGGTCGGGAATCTTTCACCTGAACATGCCGCTTTATAGTAAAGGTAGCCTTTTTACCGATTAATTCGGGATCTGGAATAATGAGTTTGGCGCTAAGCCCGGCGTGGGGCGCCTGCCTTGCTTCGCCTTTCTCCGGATCAAACGAGAAAAGGATATCAACATTTTTTGGCATGACTACGGATTGTTCGCAGCGGGAATTATAGTTTACAAAGCAGCACCGTCAATCAGTGATTGAATCAAGCCCCGGAGATTTTTCCCATGTGAGTTCATCCTCTATATTATATTCATCAAACTGTCTCAACGAGCACTTGTCTAAAAAAACCAGTTTAACCGTCAAAAATGGATTTTCCATCAATAAAACATAACATATCAACATATCTTGATATGTTGATATGTTAGTTGACTCTCTCGGGGTTGATCAGTAGCCTGCCATTTCATGGACATCAATCCGTCCAACGACAGGCAACCAGCCCTGAGCGATCTCTTGGCCAAGCGCATCGTTATTCTTGATGGCGCGATGGGTACGATGATCCAGCAGCGCACGCTCGAGGAGGCTGATTTCCGGGGCGAACGGTTTGCTGACTGGGAGCGCGATCTCAAGGGCCACAACGACCTATTGGGTATCACCCAGCCGGAGTTGATCGGTTCCATTCACCGGTCCTATCTCGAGGCCGGGGCGGATATCATCGAGACGAACACCTTCAACTCCACCCGTATCGCCTTGGCCGATTATGCGATGGAGTCGCTGGCTTACGAACTGAACGTGGCCAACACCAAGTTGGCCCGCGCCGCCGCCGATGATGTGATGATGGCGGATCCCGGCCGGCAATGTTTTGTCGCCGGGGCACTTGGCCCGACCAATCGCACAGCTTCCATTTCGCCGGACGTCAACGACCCTGCCTTCCGCGCAGTGACATACGACCAGTTGGTCGAGGCGTACGTTGAGCAGGCCAAGGGCCTGGTCGAGGGCGGGGTGGATGTACTGCTGGTCGAGACGGTGTTCGATTCGCTCAATTCGCGGGCAGCGTTGTTCGCGCTCGAGACGGTGTTCGACTCGCTTGGCCAACGGCTGCCGGTGATGCTGTCGTTCACCATCACCGATCAAAGTGGCCGCACACTCTCCGGCCAAACGGTCGAGGCGTACTGGAATTCCGTCGCTAATATCGACCTGCTCAGCGTCGGGATCAACTGCGCACTGGGCCCGCAGGAGATGCGATCGCACATCGACGAGCTTTCGCGCATCGCACCGGTTAACGTCAGCGCACATCCGAACGCCGGCATGCCGAACCCGCTGCTGCCGACCGGTTTTCCCGAGACGCCCGAGTCGTTCGCGCCGCAGTTGCGCGAGTGGGCGGACAACGGATGGCTGAACATCGTCGGCGGTTGCTGTGGCACGACGCCGGATCACATCCGTAGCATCGTCGAGTCGGTCAGCGACTGCGAGCCGCGCCGCTTGCCCAAGCCGCAGCCGTGGCTGCGGCTCAGTGGTATGGAGGCGTTGACGGTTCGCCCCGAGTCCAATTTCATCAACATCGGCGAGCGAAACAACGTCACCGGCTCGCCGCGTTTTGCCAAGCTGATCAAGAACGACCAGTACGAGGAGGCGCTGGCGGTCGCCCGGCAGCAGGTCGAGAATGGAGCGCAAATCATCGACGTCAACATGGACGAGAGCATGCTCGACTCCGAGGCGGCGATGGTGCGATTCCTTAATTTGATCGCGTCCGAGCCGGACATCTCGCGCGTTCCGATCATGGTCGACAGCTCGAAATGGTCCGTCATCGAGGCTGGTCTCAAGTGCCTGCAGGGCAAGGGAATCGTCAACTCGATCAGCCTCAAGGAGGGCGAGGAGCTGTTCCTCAAACAGGCGCGGCTGATCCGCCGATACGGCGCGGCGGTGGTGGTGATGGCGTTCGACGGGCAGGGCCAAGCCGACAGCACCGAGCGTCGCGTTGAGATTTGCACGCGCTCGTACGATCTGCTGACGAGCGAAGTCGGTTTCCCGCCGGAGGACATTATTTTTGACCCGAACATCCTTACCGTCGCTACCGGCATGGAGGAGCACAACGACTACGCAGTGAGTTTCATCGAGGCCACGCGCATCATCAAGTCGACGCTGCCCTTGGCCAAGATCAGCGGCGGGGTCAGCAACATTTCCTTTTCATTTCGAGGCAACAACGGCGTGCGAGAGGCGATGCACTCGGCGTTCCTATACCACGCGATTCGCGCCGGGCTGGACATGGGCATCGTCAACGCCGGTATGCTCGAGGTGTACGAGGAAATCCCACCCGACTTGCTTGAGCGCGTCGAGGACGTTCTGCTGAATCGCCGTTCCGATGCCACCGAGCGGCTCGTCGAGTTTGCCGAGACGGTCAAGCAACAGGGCAAGTCCGAGAAGGTTGCCGATGCCTGGCGCGAGGGAACCGTCGAGGAGCGGCTGAGTCACGCGCTCGTTAAGGGGATCGTCGAGCACATCGAGGCCGACACCGAGGAGGCGCGGCAAAAACTTGGACGTCCGATTCACGTCATCGAGGGGCCGTTGATGGATGGCATGAACGTCGTCGGCGACTTGTTCGGTGCGGGGAAAATGTTCCTGCCGCAAGTCGTCAAAAGCGCGCGTGTCATGAAAAAAGCAGTCGCTTATCTGCAACCGTTCATGGAGAAGGAGAAGGCCGAGACTGGCTCGTCGTCGCGCGGTAAAATCCTCATGGCCACCGTCAAGGGCGACGTGCACGACATCGGCAAAAACATCGTCGGCGTGGTGTTTCGCTGCAATAACTACGAGGTCATCGACCTTGGTGTGATGGTGCCGTGCGACAAGATTTTGAAGGCCGCTCGCGAGGAAAACGTGGACATAATTGGTCTCAGCGGGTTGATCACGCCGTCGCTCGACGAAATGAGCCACGTTGCGAAGGAGATGCACCGAGGGGGATTTGATTTGCCGCTGCTCATCGGCGGGGCGACGACCAGTCGCGAACACACCGCAGTGAAGATCGCGCCCGGCTACGAGATGGGAACGCTTCACGTGCTCGATGCTTCCCGCGCTGTCGGCGTCGTGGGCAAACTATTGAGCGAAAACGGCCGTGAAGATTTCATCGCGACGAACACAGCGTTGCAGGACGAACTCCGCGAAAAGCATTACAGTAAACGCAAAGCCAAGCCGCTGCTGTCGATCGCCAAGGTGCGCGCTCTCGCGACTCAAATAGACTGGCGCGCGGAGGACATCCCGCAGCCGGAGTTTACCGGCGTCCGCACGGAGGACGACTTCCCGCTGGAGACGTTGGTTGAGTTCATCGACTGGTCGCCGTTCTTCCACGCGTGGGAGCTGCAGGGGCGTTACCCGAAAATTTTTGACGACCCGGCCGTCGGTGACAAAGCGAAGGAGTTGTTCGACGACGCGAAGGAATTGCTCGACCGCATCGTCGGCGAAAAATTGTTCACGGCCAAGTGCGCGTACGGTTTTTTCCCGGCCAACCGCATCGGCGACGATGTGGAATTGTTCACCGATGTCAGGCGAACCAAGCGCTTGGCCAAGTTCCATTTTCTGCGCCAACAAAACGAAAAGGCTTCCGGTGAAAACCACAGCTTGGCCGACTTCATCGCGCCGGGGGAAACCGGCCTAGCTGATCACTTGGGAGCATTTGCCGTCACGGCTGGTCACGGTGTGGAGGAATTGGCCACGTCGTTCGAGTCGGACAATGACGATTACAACGCCATCATGGCCAAGGCGCTTGGCGACCGTCTAGCCGAGGCGTTTGCCGAGTGCCTGCACGCGCGCGCCCGGCGCGAGTGGGGCTACGGCGCTGACGAATCCTTGAGTAGCGACGAGTTGATCCGCGAAAAATATCGCGGCATTCGTCCCGCCGCCGGTTATCCCGCCTGTCCGGATCACACGGAGAAGCGGCTGCTGTGGGAGTTACTTGACGCCGAGAAGCACACCGGCATCCGCCTCACCGAGAGTTGCGCGATGTGGCCAGCCAGCTCGGTGAGTGGGCTGTACTTCGCGCATCCGCGTGTCAAGTATTTTGGCGTCGGCAAAATCAACCGAGACCAGGTCGAGGACTGGGCCAAACGCAAGGGCATGAGCCTCGCCGACGCCGAGCGCTGGCTCGCCCCGAATCTAAACTACGATCCGGCTTGACCATCCGCGACCGAGGCTCGCCCCGTTTGTTAAAAACTGGCATGCTCTGCGCGTGACG
>Ga0209228_1001677_pt1 | contig 10980 bp, 7 predicted proteins | sample METZYME_3_150m_FD_187547 | JGI IMG/M metagenome (GOLD analysis project Ga0209228, IMG submission 187547) | Marine microbial communities from oxygen minimum zone in mesopelagic equatorial Pacific - METZYME_3_150m (SPAdes) (version 2) | ecosystem: Environmental > Aquatic > Marine > Oceanic | place...
GTGGACCGGGCCGTCGTGCTGGGCGTGTCCTGGGGCGGTGTGATCGCCACCCGGTTCGCGCTGCGCCATCCGGACCGGCTCCGGGCCCTGGTCCTCGCTGACACCAGCCGCGGATCGGGCATCGACGCAGAGCGGGCCGACATGATGCGCCTGCGGGCCGAGCAGTACGCCGCCAACCCCGAGGCCTTCGTCCGGGACCGCACCCCCCTGCTCGTCGCCGACGACACACCAGCCGAGGTAGTGGACCGGGTGGCAGCCATCATGTCCACGGCCTGCCGGATGCCCGGGTACGGCCACGCCGCAGCCTCACTTGCCGAAACCGACCACTCCGCCGACCTGGGTCGCATCAACGTCCCGACGCTGGTGGTCGTCGGCGAACACGATCGGGTCTGCCCGCCGTCGGACTCACAGTTCCTGGCCGACGGGATCCCGGGAGCCGTCTACGTCGAGGTTCCCGCCACCGGGCACCTTCCCAACCAGGAACGGCCCGATGAGTTCAACCGGATCGTCGGCGACTGGCTGGGCGGCCTCCAGGCCTGACCGGCCCCGGGGCCGGTCAATCGAGGGCGGCCCACTCCTCGGCGCCGTACCGGTCGATGTGGCCGAGCACCGCGTCGACGTCGTCCGGTCCGACCGCCGGGTTCATGAACAACATGCGGAAGGTGTTGACCCCGTGGATCGGCTGGTAGCCGATCAGGGCTGTCCCCTCGGCCTGCATCCGGGCCTTGATGCGGGGCGCCAACCGGTGGAGTCGATCCCACACGTCACCGGACCGGCCCTCGGACCACTCTGAGAACAGGTATTCGAGATCCAGCGGTCGGAGCTCGGGCGGCACCCATAGGAACACCACGTTGGTGAACCCGGTGTCCACGACGGGAACGAACGCTCCGTCGGATGCACCGATCACCATACGGGCGAAGTCGGCCATGGCTACCGCGTGGTCGATCCGCGCTGCGAAGCCGTCATCGCCGCGGGCCTTCCACATCAGCCAGAGCTTCAGGGCGTCGACCCGCCGCCCGCACTGGTAGGTCCGGTCACCTGAGTCCCACTCGCCGAACCGCTTGTCCGGCTGGAAGAGGTACTCGGCGCCCGATGAAAAGCAGGCTTCGAGGCGTTCCGGCTCGCGCAACAACAGGGCCGTGCACTGCTGGGTGACGCCCATCATCTTGTGAAGGTTCCAAACCATCGAGTCGGCGCGGTGAGACCCGGTTAGATGGTGGCGGTGGTCGGCCGAGAACAGAGCGGAGGCCCCGTAGCAACCGTCGATGTGGAACCACGCGTCGTGTTCGACACAGGCGTCCGCCACCTCGTTGAGCGGATCGAAGGCGCAGGTCACCGTGGTGCCGGCGGTGGCGATGACGGCCAGCGGGGTACGCCCCCCGGCCACCGCGGCGGCCATGGCGACCCGCAGGGCGCCGGGGTCCATGGCGCCGTCGTGGTCGGTGGCCACCTCCACCACGGCATCGGTGCCGATGCCCAGCATGGCTACCGCCTTGCCCGCCCCGTAGTGGCCAGACTCCGATACGAAGACCGACAGCGGCTGGGCGTTGGCCCCGGACCGGACGAGGTCGGGTTGAAGCCGGTGCCTGGCCAACTGCAGGGAGTACAACAGGGCGACCGATCCACCCGGGCAGAACATCCCCGGCGGGAGGCTGGGTGGTACTTCGTCAGGCCCCGGGGAGGGCAAGCCGGCCAGGCGGGCCAACTTGCTCAGCAGGGCGCTCTCCAGCAGGTGGAACACCGGTGCGATCTCGAACGTGGCATTGGCCGTGTTCAGCGCGGCGCCCAGCCAGTCGCCGACCACGGCCACCGGGTCAGCGCCAGCGAAGTTCTGGTTCAGGAACCGGGGGTGGGTGGTATGGACGGAGTGGTGGAGCACCATCCGTGCAGCCGCTTCGACGGCGTCAGTGTCGTGGGCCGGTGCATGTTCACCGAGGGCCAGGCCCACCGAGGAGGAAAAGGCCGTCACCAGCTCCTCGGGTGAAGCGAACCGCACCACCGGGTCGTCGCCCCGCGGAGGATCGACGACGTGGTCCAGCGCCCTGGCGGCCAGGCGACGGACCAGATCGGTGTCGGACTGGTCGGTGGGTCGAGGATCTGTCTCGGACAAGGGATCCATCGTCGCAGATGGATACGGCAGGTATGCCCTCCGGTGGGGTTCCGTGGGAACATCAGACGGTGACTCGCAGGTACCTGAAGGAGGCCAGCCGGCCGCTGAACGTGGCCGACCCCACCGTGGGTCGTCGGGTGGCCGAACTGCTGGTCGCCCTCGAGGCAGGTGGCGAGGCGGCGGCGGTCACCCTGGCTGCAGAGTTCGACGGCTGGAACGGCCCCATCGAGGTCACAGCCGACGAGATCGCCTCGGCCACCGGGTCGCTGCCATCCACCGTCATCGACGACATCGCCTTCGCCCACCGCCACATCCGCGACTTCGCCAGTGCCCAGCGGGACTCGATGGTCGAGTTCGCCGTCGAACTCTCCCCGGGGTTGGTGGCCGGCCAGCGCCTGGTGCCCGTGGAAGTGGCCGGGTGCTACGTGCCCGCGGGGCGGTTCGCCCATGTGGCCTCGGCGCTCATGAGCGTCACCACGGCCTCGGTGGCCGGGGTCGACCAGGTGTTCGTGGCCTCGCCGGCCCGCCCCGACCGGGGTGGCGTCCACCCGGCGATCCTCCACGCCGCGCATCTGGCCGGCGCCGACCGCGTCCTGGGCCTGGGTGGGGTGCAGGGCATCGGAGCGCTTGCCTACGGCCTCTTCACCGGCAGACCGGCCGACGTGATCGTAGGTCCAGGCAACTCGCTCGTTGCCGAGGCCAAGCGGCAACTCTTCGGCCGGGTGGGCATCGACGTGGTGGCTGGACCCACCGAGTCGATGGTGGTGGCCGACGGAACTGCTGATCCGGCCACCGTGGCCACCGACCTGATCGGCCAAGCCGAGCACGGTCCCGATTCGCCGGTGTGGCTGGTCACCACCTCGGCCGACCTGGCCGCCGAGGTGGCCCGCCTCGCTCAGGTGCACGCCGAGGATCTACCGGACCCGGCCCGGTCCTCGGCGGTAGCTGCCTGGCGGGACCACGGCGAGGTCATCGTCGTGGAGAGCCGTGACGAGGCCGCAGCGGTGTGCGACGAGTACGCCCCGGAACACCTCCAGGTGATGGCTGCCGATCCCGACTGGTGGCGGGCCCGATTACGGAACTACGGCTCGCTCTTCCTCGGCGAGCGAACCAACGTCACCTTCGGTGACAAGACCAGTGGTCCCAACCACATCCTCCCGACGGGACGGGCCGCCCGGTACAGCGGTGGGTTGAACGTCCACCGGTTCGTCAAGCAGCTCACCTGGCAGGAGATGACGTCAGAGGCCGCGACGGCCCACGCGCCGGTAGCCGCCCGGATCAGCCGACTGGAGGGGATGGAGGGCCACGCCCGGTCCGCCGACCTGCGGGTTGCAGCGCCGACCGAGCAGGCCAGAACCGGTGACCTGCCCCGGATCGACCTGGACTTCACCGACCAGCCGTCGATCCCCGACGCCGGGATCCGGCGGGCCAACGAGTTGATGGCGTCGGGTCGCCTGTTCCGCTACGGCGAGACCGGTGCCCGGGAATCCGACGTGGCCGGCCTCGAAGCCGAGTTCGCCGACCTGGTGGGTCGCCGGTACTGCGTGGCCTTCAACAGTTGCGGGGCGTCGCTGGCCGCGGCGCTGATGGCCGTCGGCGTCGAACCCGGTGAACCGGTGCTGATGAACGCCTTCACCCTGGCCCCGGTGCCCGGGGCGGTGGTCCACGCCGGTGGCACACCGGTGTTCGTTGGCACCACCCCTGACTACCGGATCGACCTGGACGACCTGGCGGCCGCCGCCGAGCGATCTGGGTCCCGGGTTCTGCTGTTGTCGCACATGCGCGGACACGTGCCCGACATGGATGCCCTCGGCGAGGTCACCGACGCCCTCGGCCTGGTGGTGGTGGAGGACTGCGCCCACACCATGGGGGCCGGGTGGAAGGGTCGACCTACCGGCACCTTCGGGATGGCTGGTTGCTTCTCCACCCAGACCTTCAAGCACGTGAACTCCGGCGAGGGGGGCCTGCTGGTCACTGATGACGAGGACGTGGCCGCCCGGGCGGTGCTCCTGAGCGGGTCGTACATGCTCTACGCCCAGCACGGAGCGGCACCCGAGGCCGAGGTGCTGGAGCGTCACCGGTTGACCACGCCGAACCTGTCGATGCGCATGTCGGCGCTGGCCGCCGCGGTGGCCCGCCCGCAGCTGGTCGAACTCCCGGCCCGGGTCGCCATATGGTCGGCCCGCTACCGGGCATTGGCCGCCCTACTGGCCGCCGACCCCCGCGTTCGCATCCCGAACCGGCCCGCCGGCGAGGAGGCAGCGCCGTCGTCCATCCAGTTCTCGGTCACGGGTCCCGACGGTGGCCCACCGGACCAGGCGTGGATGGGGACGTGGCTAGACGTCGCGGAGGCCCACGGCGTGCACGTGAAGTGGTTCGGCCGGGCCGAACCAGTCGGGTTCACCAGCCGCTACGACCACTGGCGCTACGCCGACGAGCAGGTCCTGCACGCCACCTCGGCGGTGCTGGCCGGCCTGTGCGACCTGCGAATCCCGCTATCGATGACCGATGCCCACTGTCGGGACGTCGCCACCGTCATCCGGGCGGCCATGGACGCCACGCCACCCGGGCCGGCGTAGCCCTCCGGAGGTTCAGCCGCCGAGCGTCTCGAGCATGGCGGCCATCCGGTCCCTGACCGCCTCGACGGCCTTCATGGGCCGCAGCATGACCTTGAACTCCACGATCCGACCGTCGTCGTCGCAGGTGATGATGTCGACACCGTTGACGGAGATGCCGCCCATGGTCGTCTCGAACTCCAGGACGGCATGGTTCCCGTCCAGAACGTGCCGGGTGTAGCGGAACCCCGCTGCCCCGCCATCCGCAGATCCCTCCCCGATGGCACCCCCCGGGGAGTCACCGGGGAACACCTGGGAGGCGGCGGTCAGGTACAACTTCGTGAGTTCCCGACCCTCCTGGGGGCGGAACAGCACCGGGGACCAGAAGACGCAGTCCTCGTGGAGCAGGTCGTCCAGGTCGCCGTCACCACCCAGCAGCTCGTGCCAACGGTCGATCGTGGTCCGGATCACGGGATCGCCTCCTTTGTCGGTCGGATCTCGTCGAAGGTATCCATGTCGCGAAGGGTCGGGAACAGGCGCCACCACACGGCCACCACCACCAGGGTGGCCGCGCCACCGAACACCACTGCCCCTACCAGGCCCATGAACGCCGCGGTTAGTCCCGACTCGGCGGCCCCCAACTCGTTGGAGGCCCCGATGAACACGTTCTCCACGGCCAGCACCCGGCCTCGCATGTCCTCCGGGGTGGCGAGGGGTACCAGCGTCAGGCGGATAAACATCGACACGGCATCGGCTGCCGACAGCAACACGATGGCCGTGAAGGCCAAAGCGAAGCTGCGGGTCAACCCCAGCCCGATGGTGCCCAGGCCGAACAGGGCCACCACCCAAAGGAGGATTCGACCCAGCCGGTGCTGGAGCGGCCGGATCGAAAGGGTCACGGCCACCACGCCGGCCCCAATGCCCACAGCGGCCCGCAACCAACCGAGGCCTACCGCTCCGACGCCGAGACGGTCCTCGGCGATGGCCGGGAGTAGGGCCACCGCTCCGCCGAAAAGGACGGCGAACAGGTCCAGGCCCATGGCGCCGAAAAGGATCGGGCTGCGGCGGATGAACCGGAGGCCCTCGAAGGCGTCGTAAATCGCCCGGCGGGCTCCGGAGGAGGCGAGCCGTCGTACACCCGACGAAGGGACGAACACCACGATGGCCACCACGGCGCTCATGGCGATGGCCGCCAGCAGGTAGGGAAGCGACTCGTCGGCTACGAAGGCGAAGCCGAAGACGATTGGACCGACGATCAGCCCGCCCTGAAAGCCCACGGTCTTGAGAGCCACTACCCGGGCCACCGCCTCCGGCGGGCTCAGGTCGATCGGCAGCGCCCGTCCGGCCGGTGACGCGAAGGCCCGGCACAGGCCGAAGAGCAGGATGATGCCGAAGATGGGAACGACTGACGTCGGTGCGGACCGGGCGTAGAGGAACAGCAGCATCGACGCCACCACCTCGCCGGCGATGGCCACGCCGAACACCAACCGACGGTCGAACCTGTCGGCGGCTGCACCGGTGAACGGGGCCAGCAGGGCAACTGGAAGGAACTCGGCCAACCCGAGCAGACCCAGGTGGAGTTCGTTGCCCGTCAGGTCGTACACCTGCTTGCCCACGATGGTGAGCTGCCCAACCACCGCGAAGGAGTTGAGGAAGAAAGTGAAGATCAGCGCCTTCACCCGGAACGGGATCCGGACCGCCTCGGGTGTCGTCATCGACAGAGCGTGCCAGTTCGGTGTCGTTCAGCCCGAAGTGGCCCGCCGGGACGTTCCAACGGTCATCGCTCGTCGTATCGGCTGGCGAAGGACGGGGTTCGTCCGGCCTGCGGGGGGATGCCCGGCTCGCCGGTGTACTGCCGGGTCTCGGGAACCACCGGTCGGGGTGGGTCGGCGGCCAGCCAGAGCCGCAGCAGGTGCCGTCGGTGCTCGGGGGAGTCGGTGAAAGCCGTCCGGGCGTGGAACACCGTGTAGTTGTTGGCCACCACGGCCTCGCCGGCAGCCATCGTGAAGTCCAGAACCAGGTCGGCCCGGTTGGTGGTGGCGTGCAGCAGGTCGAGGGCCTCGTGATCGATGTCGGTCAACTCGATGGTCGGGTCCTCGTCGGCAGCGATCTGGACGTACTCGGGGACGTAGCGGCCGCTGACCATCCCCTCACACTGGCTGAAAACCGGTAGGTGGTGGGGGGTGACCGGGTCGTCGTCAGGCCCCTGTTCGCCGAAGCGGTGGTAGCGAAAACCCCGGGCCAGGACGGCCAGCAGGTCGGGCCGCACCCGCCGGATCTCGTCGAAGACGGCCAGCGAGCTCACGAACCGACTCACCCCGCCGGCCTCAGCCGGCCTGATGCAGAGGAATGAGAGCAGGTCGCCCGGGTCACTGTGGGGGCCCAACTCGGACCGGTTCCGGTAGGCCCTGGCATGGGGGTCGACGTCGGTGACGTTGATGACGTGGCCCAGGCGTTCCCCCATCACGCTCTGGGAGACAGCGGTTCCGAGGCGCAGCCCGATGCCCCAGAACATGTGGCCCAACTCGTCGACGGTGCACCGGTCCACCGGGAAGCCTCGGAGAAGAGCCAGTCCCCGCCCGTGCAGCACCTCGTGTCGTAGTTCATCCACCAGCGGCTCGAGCGCTCCCAACGGCAGGTCGTCCGTGGTGGCGTCCACCGGATCGACCCCCCGGGCGACGAGGTCGACGGCGGCCGCCTCCAGATCGGCCAGGTCGTCGTCGGGAAGGACGGTGACGATGGCGTCGGTGCCACCGAGATCGACTCCGCGCCACAGGTTGACGGTCGGGACCGGAATCTTCAGGAGGTCCATGACGCGCAACCTATGCCGGTGCAGGTCGCGACTCGGGATCCGGTTCGGCGGTCCGGCCGGCGGCCACCAGCAGCCCCAGGCCAATGCTGGCGTACACCACGAATCCGACGGCCCACGGAGTGGTGGTTTCGCCAAGCTGCATTCCGATGAGGGCGGCCAGTAGGGATGCAGCTGAAATCCCGCCGAGACCGAGAATCCCTGACGCCGTGCCGGCCAGCTCACCCATCGGCTCGAGGGCCAAGGACATGGCCACCGGGGTGACGAGGGCCAAAAACATGTTGCCCACCACCTGGATGGTGAACCAAGTCCAGAATCCGGGAACGCCGTCAGCGGCCAGGGTAAGCCCGAGCAGGACGACCCCCAGAAAGATCGCTGAGGTGAGCACGCTCAATCCGACACGGTGGGCGCCCCAACGCCCGATGGCCGGGTTGACGAGCAGGAAGGCCGCAGCGAAGGGCACGGCCGAAGCCGCGAACAGGACAGCAAACTGGTCGGCCCGGTCATACACCACCTCGAACACCTGATGGGTGCTCCCGAGGAAGACGAGGAAAGCTCCGTCCACGAACAGGAGGGTCGTGGCGTACAGGACGGTGCGGCGGCACGTCACCACCCGGCGAAAGGCATCGAAGGTGGGGCCGGCCTGAAGCGGGCGACGATTCTCGGGGGCCAGCGTCTCGCCGAATCGGGTGGTCCATGCCGTGATCACCACGGCCAGGAGCAGCCCAACGGCGTACACCCAGCGCCACGACGCCGTCCGGAGGATCCCTTCGGCGACCAGCGGGGTCACTACGGGGCCGACCAAAAAGACAGCCGAGACGGTGGACATCATGCGGGCCATCCGGTCGCCGGCGTACAGGTCCCGGAGGATGGCCAGGTTCATCAGCGAGCCGGCCGAGGCGCCGAGTCCCCAGACAGTGCGGCTGGCCAGCAGGAACCCGAAGTCGGTGGCCAACATCGACCCGGCGGCACCGGCCGCGTAGATGACCATGCCGGTCCGCAAGGTGGCCATACGGCCGAACCGGTCCGAGATCGGTCCGTAGACGATCTGGCCGCCGGCCATCCCGAGGAAGTAGACGGTGATGGCCAGGGTGATCCGGTTGGACCCCGGTGGGAGACCCACGTCGGGTCTCATCTCGTCGAACGCCGGGAGCGAGGCGTCGATGCCGTAGGCCACTGAGATGCCGACCGATGCCAGAAAGGCCACCACGCCCCAGTTGGTGCTCCCCCGTGTCTCGGCCATCGGGGGAGTCTGGTGCAGTCACGCCACCGGATGCCGATCAGGCTGGACCCGGTGGGGTGGCGTAGCGTCGTGGCATGAGCGAGATCCAGTACAGGACAGCTGATGAGCTGCAGGCCGGCCTCGACGAGATCGGCCGGTCGCCGGTTGACGACGGCACCTTGGAGCTGATCGTTCGGCGACCGGACGTCGACGTGCGAGAAGTGCTCGCCGAGGGAGAACTGGACGTGGCCGACGGCCTGGTCGGAGACAATTGGAGCCGGCGGCCGAGCAGCACAACCGCCGACGGCAGCCCACATCCCGACATGCAGTTGACCCTCATCAACAGCAGACTTTTGGCGCTGATCTCCCCGGATCCCGAGCGGCGTGCGTTGGCAGGCGACCAACTGGCCGTCGACCTCTCGCTTTCCCCAGACGACCTGCCGGTGTGGTCGCGGCTGCGGATCGGTGATGCGGTCCTCGAGGTGACCGACCAACCCCACATCGGGTGTTCGAAGTTCACACAGCGGTTCGGGCTGGACGCCCTCCGGTTCGTCAATTCGGAGGAGGGTAGGGCGGTCAATCTCCGGGGCATCAACGCTCGGGTGGTGGTGCCGGGGACGATCCACCAGGGTGACCGGATCACCGTGGAGCACCCAACCTCCTAATCTCGGCATATGCGTACGGCGATCGTCACCGGAGCCGCTGGTGGTATCGGCGAGGCCACCGCGTCGGACCTCGCCCGATGGGGTTGGCGCGTCTTCGGCTTTGACCTCCGGGCCGGCGAGTCGAACCTCGCCTCGTCGGACCTGGTCGGCTTCGGCGGATCCATCGAACCGATCCGGGTGGACGTCACCGACCGGGCGGCCGTGGAGGCCGCTGTGGCCGCCGTGCTGGCCGCCACCGGGGGGACCCTGGATGCCGTGGTTGCCAACGCTGGAGTTCGGGTGGCGGGTGCCTTCGAGGAGACCCCGTTCGACGAGGTTCGGCGACTGTTCGAGGTGAACCTCGGTGGGGTCATGCACGTGACCCGCGCCGCGCTGCCGGCCCTGCGGGCCACCGAGGCTTCACGGGTCGTGGTCGTGTCATCGGTTGGTGGGCTCTCCGCCCTACCGGGGCTGGCCGCCTACTGCGGCTCCAAGTGGGCCGTCGAGGGATGGGCCGAGTCTCTGGCCCACGAACTCCAGCCGCTCGGGGTCGGGGTGGCCCTCGTGGAGCCAGCCTCGGTTCGCACCGGCCTGTGGGACCTGGGCACAGTCCACGGTGACCCCGACGGGCCGTACGCCTCGCTGGTGGATGCTGTCGAGGCCGGTGACGATCGGGCGTGGGCCCGGGCGCTGGACCCGGCATCGGTGTCGGCGACCATGGTGGCCGTCGTCGAGGGTCGGAGGGGGCTGCGCCACCCAGTTGGGTTGACGGCCCGAGCCAGGTTCGCCGCCCGCGGACTGGTCCCGGCCGGACTCCAGCGTCGCGTCATCGGTCGCCTCACCCGGCAGCCCCCACCGTTGGCGTCGCCCCGAAATCCCGAGGGTGTCGTCATGGTCACCGGCTGCTCGTCGGGCTTCGGCCTGGGCATCACCGTGGAACTGGCCCGCCGGGGTCATCGAGTGGCGGCCACCATGCGCGACCTGGCTCGCCGGGGGTCGTTGGATGCAGCGCTGTCCGAGGCCGGGGTGGCCGACCGGGTGGAGATCCTCGAGATGGACGTCACCGATCGGGCCTCGATTGCTGAGGCGTTTGCCCGCGCCGACCGCTGGGTCCAGTTGGCCGGAGACGTCGGCCGCATCGTGGGCCTGGTCAACAACGCGGGCGTGGCGTCGGTCGGCCCGTTCGAGGAGCTGCCACCGGCCGAGGTGGGTCGGGTCATAGAGACGAACCTGCTGGGCACCCTGGCCGTCACCCATGCCGCCCTGCCCCGGATGCGTCCACATGGCGGGCGGATCGTCTTCATTTCCAGTTCCAGTGGGCTGGGTGGCCTGCCGACCTGGTCGGCCTATGCGGCATCGAAGTGGGGTGTGGAGGGGTTCGCCGAGTCATTGGCCTTCGAGGTCGGCCCACACGGGATCGACGTGGCCCTCGTGGAACCGGGGGCCTTCCCCACGGGAATCTGGCGCAACGACTCCTGGCACGGAGACCCTGACGGGCCCTATGCCACCCTCGCTGGGGCCATGGCCGACGCCGACCAGAAGGCCGTCGAGGCGGGTGGCGATCCGGCGGTGGTGGCCCGAACGGTGGCCGCCTGCCTTTCCGGTAGCCGTCCGGTGATCCGCCATCCCGTCGGGCGCGG
>Ga0209228_1001680_pt1 | contig 10962 bp, 9 predicted proteins | sample METZYME_3_150m_FD_187547 | JGI IMG/M metagenome (GOLD analysis project Ga0209228, IMG submission 187547) | Marine microbial communities from oxygen minimum zone in mesopelagic equatorial Pacific - METZYME_3_150m (SPAdes) (version 2) | ecosystem: Environmental > Aquatic > Marine > Oceanic | place...
AAAAAACAAATAAGTCATATATTACAATAACTTACAAGTCTAAGGCCGAAAGCTTCATCTAGCTAACCCAAAAAAGAAGGGCAAATTTGTCCCACACTGTCAAAATTCCTCTATATTTTAAAAACCTATTTTGAAGAAATAGGATAATTATAAGGTTCTTAAAAAAGCCCTCACAAATTCCGTCAAATTCGTTGTAGCTTTTTGACTTTGACTCCTTAATGCTACAAAATTTTTTATTACACTTGGGTGTGTGACTGCGTACCATCCAGCTTTAATTTTGCAGACCTTACCATCGTCATCAACAAATGAGCTGATGTTAATCAAAGACTGTTCCATTGTATCACTAATAGCTCTAACCGAAATAAATGGAATTTTATTTTCAATAGCATAACTTATGAGCGATGATGTTTCCATATCCACCGCAAGTGCTTTATGGGATACCCCAAGTTCTTGCTTAGCAGAAGAATTTGCAATAATCTGGTTCACTGTTATTAAAGTTCCTATATAAAAAAGTATATTTTTATTAGGATCGAGCCTCTCAAATAAACCTAGTTGTTTTGGATCTAGAGAATAAGTTTTAGATAAGGAAATTACCTGGTTAATTTCTAAAATTTTATCAGCGATAACTAGATCTCCTACTTTTAACCTTAAATCCAGGCCGCCGGCATACCCTATTGAAAGTATAAGAGATGGAACTGTTAGACTTAAAGCTTCCTTCAGTGCATTCAAAGCACAATCTTTACCCATACCCGTTCGTACTAAAATGATACTGGCATTTTCCCAAGTACCAACCCAGATATCTGCATGTCCCCTTTTGAGTTGCTCTTTTACAATCATCTGTTTTCTAATATGATTGATCTCTTCTCGAAGGGCACCCAAAATAAAAATTGGTCGGTCCATATTTTAAAGTTTTAAATTATTAAATAATTTCTTAAGAATTAGACATCAAAGATGATGAAGACGCAAAGAAATTGTGTTCATTTGTTAATTCACCTTGCCAATTTTGCATATGATGTGCTAGCGTGCTCGGTCAAACTTTGGAGAAAAGCATGGCCAAACAAAAATACGTTATCCCCGTTCGCCAAGGTGACAAGCTTGAACTTACTGTAGAAAGTCAAGGGTCTAGCGGAGACGGGATTTGCAAATATAAAGGTTATACACTTTTTATTCCCAGAGGCCTCCCTAAAGATCAAATTATTGCAGAAGTGATAAAAGTCACACCAAGATTTGGAATCACCCGTATTATCAAACAACGTTCTCCATCACCCGACAGAGTAAAAGCTCCCTGTCCAGTATTTAACAAGTGTGGAGGGTGTAAATTACAGGATTTAAATTATGACAAGCAAATTGAATTTAAAGTTGGCGTCGTCAAAAATGCTTTAAAACATATTGGGAAAATAGAACCTTCACTGATACGGTCAGTTCCAGCAGAAAAAAATTATCACTATAGAAACAAAGGTAGCTTTGCCGTACAAAAACAAGGCGGATTTCTCCGAATGGGATTTTTTAAGCAAGGCTCACATGACGTTGTCAGCACAGAACGATGTGACATCCTACATGACCAAATCAACGACACAAAAGAATTTATCAGAGAACTTCTTATTAAACATCAAGTCTCTATTTATGATGAAAAAAAACATGTGGGTTTATTTCGTGAATTGGTTATACGTCACTCACAGACTTCAAAAAAAATACTAGTTGGCTTAGTAACAACGTTAGGAGATTTTTCAGAAGAATTTTTAAAAGAACTAACTGACAAAAATTCTTGTAATAAATTAAATATTTGTGGAATTGTGCAAAATGTCAACTCTCAAAATACAAATGTAATTTTAGGAAAAAAAACACATGTGCTCTGGGGACAAGGAGTGCTTAATGAACAGCTAGGTGATTTAAAGTTTCGTCTTTCATTAACTTCATTTTTTCAGGTTCATCCTGAACAGACAATTCAGTTATTTAAAATAATAGGAGAATGGGCAAAAAATACGACAGGTCGAGTTCTAGATGCTTTTTGCGGAATAGGTGCCATTAGTTTATGGCTGGGACAGTCTGGTTTACGAGTAGTTGGGATTGAAGAGTTACCACAAGCAGTTTTAGACGCACAAGCAAGCGCAAAGGAAAACCATATTGATTCTTGTGTTTTTATAGAAGGTAAGGTCGAAGAACATATAAGAAAGTTCAAAGAACAGGATATTGAAATAATAATTCTAGATCCTCCCCGAAAAGGCTGTTCAGAAAAAGTGATCGAAGCTGTTTCCGAGATCAAACCCAAAAAAGTTATTTATGTCTCTTGTAACCCCTCTACCCTTGCTAGAGACCTAGCACGTTTAGATAGTTACGACATCAAAGATATTGCCGTGATTGATTTATTCCCCCAAACACAACATGTAGAAACTGCTGTCTTGTTGAATTTCAATGGCTCTTAAAACCGTGCATTTTTTGGAGTACGAGGAAACGGAATAACATCACGAATATTTTCCATCCCCGTTACAAATTGAACTAGTCGCTCAAATCCAAGGCCAAATCCTGCGTGCGGGGCTGATCCAAACCGCCTTAGATCTAGATACCAATGATAATCATCTGGGTTTAGATTTTTTGCTTCCATCCTTTTTATCAAGACATTATAATCGTCTTCTCTTTGACTACCTCCAATTATTTCTCCAAGCTTAGGCAATATTACATCCATTGCCCGAACGGTTTTACCATCATTATTACATTTCATATAAAAAGGTTTGATTTTATCTGGGTAATCGTAAATTATTACGGGTTTTTTAAAAACATCCTCACTAATATACCGCTCGTGCTCTGATTGCAAATTACTTCCCCATTTCACTGGATAAGTAAAGTTCTTGTTTGATTTCTGCAGTAATTTAATAGCATCAGAATAGGAAATTCTTTCAAATTTATAATCAACAACTCCTTGGTGTCTTTCGAGAATAGTCTTATCAAATTGTTTGTTAAAAAACTCTAAGTCCTCCGGACACTGCTCCAAAATATCTTTGAATAAATAACGTAAAAAATTCTCTGCCAAATTCATATCATCCTCAAGATCATAAAATGCCATTTCTGGTTCTACCATCCAGAACTCTGAAAGGTGACGGCTGGTATTTGAGTTTTCAGCTCGGAAAGTTGGACCAAAAGTATAAATTTCAGAAAGAGCCATGGCATAAACCTCTCCCTCTAGTTGTCCGCTTACAGTAAGGCCCGTTTTTTCTCCAAAAAAATCTTGGCTATAATCAACCTCACCATCTTTTGCTCGAAGTGTATCTGAGTTCAAAGTTGTAACTTGAAACATTTCTCCAGCACCCTCACAGTCATTTGTTGTTATAATTGGAGTATGCAAGTATAAAAAACCTCGCTCTTGAAAAAAATTATGAATCGAATATGACAATCTATTACGGACTCGCATTACTGCGCCAAAAGTATTTGTACGTGGCCTTAAATGGGCAATCTCACGTAAAAACTCGAATGAATGGTGTTTTTTTTGCAGAGGGTAGTGATCTGGATCAGCCTCGCCATAAACTTCGACTATCTTTGCTTGAAGTTCAACGCTTTGACCTTTTCCTGGCGACTGTACTAATTTACCAATAACCCTTGCGCAACTCCCAGTATGTAATTTCCCAGAATTGAGTTCAAAACTATCTATATTATGGTCGACAATAACTTGAAGGTTTTTTAAACAGGATCCATCATTGATTTCAAGAAAAGAGAATCCACCTTTAGAGTCACGGCGAGTTCTAACCCATCCCATAACAAGAATCTCAGCCTCTTCTTTGTTTTGATTCAATATTTCTCTAATTTTTTTTCGGTTCATCCTTTTCATTTAACACCTCTAAGAAAACTTGTATAACTTGCAAAACTTAAAGTTAAATAACTAAAAGAACTCCTAAAGGACATAAACATTTGTTACACGTTGACATCCTTAATATTATTGGATACTTTATTAACAGTTTTTAAAGCCGCTATTTTTATTAAAGTTGACTCTTTTCCCAAGCTAATTCCGCTCATTTATTCAAAGAAAACGATTCGATGTTTATCCTAGGTAATTTTTTATCAGCAACTGCTCAAATTCTAAAAATAGTCCTAGAACTATATATGTGGATAATGATTATCCGTGCTCTGTTGTCTTGGGTCAACCCAGATCCTTATAATCCGATTGTTCAGTTTCTTAACAGTATAACAGAACCTGTTCTCTATAAAGTACGCCAACTCTTGCCAATGAGCGGAATAGGAATTGATTTTTCTCCAATGATCGTAATACTGATCATTATTTTTCTACAATCGTTTTTGGTCAATTCTATTGGCATGATTGCCATAAGGTTGCAATAATCAATTTATGAGGCTTAATCACCTAGATATTCTTGAACAGTGTTTTCGTGACAAACTTTTTGGTTACAGTAAAGAGGACGTAGATTCATTCCTCCACTTGGTAGCGGATGATTTTAAAGAAATGGCTGAAGAATTAAACCAGCTTAAAAAACAAGTTGACCAAAAAAATCAAGCGATAGAGCACTTTAAAGAAGAAGCAGAGCATAAAACTGGCATATCAAAAAATAGATCTATTGAGATCACACCTGAAATAATAAAAGAAAAAGCAAAAAAAATAATTAACGCCGCACGTGACCACGCCAGCCAACATAAAAAAAAGGCCGAACATGAACTCGCTGGTCTAAAAAGAGAAATTGAAAAATTGAAGGAGGAAAAAAAGAACTCGGCTCATACTCCGAAGCAATGAAACCAACGACTAAAGAAAATTTTACTCCCAAAAAATTAAGAAATATTTATAGCTTTTTATGGCTCTAAATATCAAAACTTGCAGTGACGGTATTCAGTTTTCAGCAGTCATTCAACCACGGTCTTCACAAAATAAAATATGTGGGATCCAAGGGGAGTCTTTAAAAATCCGCCTCACATCTGCTCCGGTGGAGAATGCAGCAAATAAAATGTGTATCAAATTCTTGGCAAAACAATTAGATATCGCCTTATCTCAGATAACAATAGTGGGTGGCCAAAAAGGGCGCAATAAAATTATTCGTATTGAAGAAATTGAAGAATCTGAGTTTATTACAAAGATTCTCAAATCAAATAAAGCTAGCTCATAAACCACGTAAGACTTACAAAATATATTCCCTTAACTAAAGATTAAAAGCAATTTAACAGAAAGATAATTAATGATAAAAACTGTTGAGTATTTGGGCGACAAGGTAAGAATGATTGATCAAACTCGTTTACCCTTGGAAAAAGTTTTTATAGACTGCAAAACAATTGAAGATGTCGCTGATGCAATCAAAACAATGGTTGTTAGGGGCGCCCCTGCCATTGGAGTCTCAGCTGCAATGGGTGTTAGTCTCGGAGCTGAATCCATTCAAACGGATAATTTTGAATCATTTTATATCCAATTAGAAGACAAGTGTTCAGCTCTTGCAAAATCTCGCCCTACAGCGGTTAACCTTGCATGGGGAATAGAAAGAATGAAACGCGTTGCGCGCGAATCCAAATCCCTTAGCATCCCTAAACTAAAAGAAAAGCTAAAACAGGAATCACTAGATATTTGTAAAGAAGATATTGAATCTAATATGGCTATGGGAAGTTTTGGTCAAACTTTAATTGATGACGGAAGTACTATACTTACTCATTGTAATGCTGGTGCATTAGCAACAGCCGGATTTGGTACAGCTCTTGGTGTTATTCGTGCTGCTGTCAATGCGGGAAAGAAAATTGAGGTACTTGCTGATGAAACACGCCCCTTTTTACAAGGAGCACGTTTAACCGTTTGGGAATTAATGGAAGATAATATTCCAGTCAAACTAATTACTGACAACATGAGCGGATTCTTCATGAAGAACAAACAAGTGGACGCGGTTGTTGTGGGAGCTGATCGAATTGCCGGGAATGGGGATGTTGCCAATAAAATTGGAACCTACATGGTAGCGGTACTGGCACAAAAACACCAGATTCCGTTTTATGTTGCTGCCCCCATTTCAACTCTCGATTTATCCCTCAGTTCCGGGGAAGAAATTCCTATTGAAGAGCGCTCAGAAGATGAAGTCATCAGTCTCAATAATAAACGGATCACACCCGAAGGAGCGATCGCTGCCCATCCAGCTTTTGATATTACACCTAATGATCTAGTTACCTCAATAATAACGGACAAAGGTATAGCAAAGCCACCATATACAACCTCGCTCAAAAACCTTTCGGAACAGTAAAAATGTTTTTTTATCTTCTACCGGTAATTAAAAAAATAATTTATTTAAGAGTAGTTCGATGAAAGCTATGGTTCTGGCTGCTGGGTTTGGCAACAGGCTCCAACCATTAACTCGAGTCTTACCAAAACCAATGTTTCCTGTCCTTGGAAGGCCATTGCTATCGCACACTTTTGATATCCTCGAATCTGCAAATATTAGTGATGTTGTAGTCAATGTCCATCACCTCCCTAACTCAATCATCAATCATTTTAAAAAGACTCCACCACCTAATATGAACCTTAATTTTTCTCAAGAGGAAAAAATTCTTGGAACAGCGGGTGGTATAAAAAAAATGGAGAGCTTTCTTGAAGATGGCCCTTTTATACTCATTAATAGTGACATCATTACAGACATCAAACTTGACGAAGTCATTAACTTTCACAAAAATAATAATTCCCAGTTAACTCTAGTTGTCAGGCAAGATATTTCTCCTGAACAATATGACTCCATAGAAATCTGTGAAGATGGCCGTATTGCTCATTTTATTGGAGCATCCTCTATGAAGATGCCCACAAACACTAAAAGAGTTATGTTTACGGGAATACAAGTTATGGAACCCGAAATTTTTAATCGTATTCCAGCCGGTCAATTTTGTGGAACAACAGAAGATATATTTCCCCAAATGATTCAAGATAAGGTCCCGGTTTTCGGATACCTCTACGATGGATATTGGAAAGACATGGGAAACCGTGAAAGTTATCTTAAAGTCAATGCCGACGCACTTGATGAAAAAGTTTCTTTAAAGGGAATGCCTCCAAATAAGTTGAATAGTTCAATTATTATTCCTCCAGCATTAGTTGGGCGCAAGTGTCATATTGAAGAAAATGCAAAAATTGGCCCTCACTCAGTTATTGGACCAAATTGTAAAATTGAAAGTGGTGCCTTAGTCGAGAATAGTATTTTATGGCAAGGAGTCACCATTGGTACCAATGCTACCGTCAAAAATTCCATAATTGCCCAAAATAGAATTATAGAACCTGGAAGACGTATCAATGATGAATCGATAGTATGACAAAAAAAACCCGCAAAGAAACCAAAGATCTCTTAACGGGCTTTCTTAACTTGTCAGGTAAAACTAATTACAATATTTTATGATTTTCAAGTTTCATAAAAGCCGCTTCTACAGTTCCACTCTCTGCATTTATAATCCGGCGGTATTCAGGCAAGTCAAAACTTCCCACTCGCTTAAAATCATCAGTATAGCTTTCGACATCTTTAATAGAGCCATTTTCAGGATTAAAATAATAAACCGTGTATTTATGAGTGAGGAACTTACCCTCTACATTTTTCACACTTTCTTCAACATTAATAGTAAAAGACATACGAGGAGTCTTACGGTTTATCTGTTGAATTCGTCCTTCTTTAATGCGGTAAAAAGACTTCATTCCATCACCACCCATTGTTACTGCTCTTCCTTGAGGATGAGAACCATCATCGGCAAAAGCTAGTTTGTACTTCCCATCTGATTCTTCAAACGAGCGTGGCCCTCTATGCATGGCGATCGAAGCCATATTTTCGCTTAAAAAATCTTTATGCTTTTCGCTTTTTATAGAATGTTCTATTTCCTTAGAATTTTTTACAGTAATCGTTCCAGATTCTTCACTCCCATTAATATTTACGATGACATCTGCTGTAAACCCATTAAAGTCTGAAGACCAGCGAGCTGTATTACCGAATACTTCTCTAAGAGCTTCTCTTGCTTTAGGGTCGTCTTCCTGAGTCGTTGCCACATCTTCTTCCTTGGTATATGTTGCCATTAATCAATCTCCTCTATGGAAAACCCGCTTTAGACATAGATATGAAAGCTACTACGGGCAATGGGTTTAAATATTTAACTATTTCTATTACAAGTTAACTCTTCAACATTAAAGATCTATCAAACTTTAAGTATGTCAGTAAAAAATTTCAATTTCGGCTTTTTTTCTAAGGCTAGCAATATAATCTGAAACTCGATCTCTAGCACCCTCCATAAATAAATGTTCTTGAATAGCCTTTTTCATATCAGAAAAAGAAGCATATTCACCTGGCTTAGTTTCTGTCAATTTAATCAAATGAAATCCAAACTTTGTTTCAACTATATCTGAGATTTCACCCACTTTTAATTTGGCCACGGCATCCGTAAATGATTTTTCTACTGCTTCAGCATAAAAAAATCCTAAGTCACCTCCATTTTGAGATGTTGACTCATCATGGGAGAATTTTTTTGCTAATTCTCCTATATCTATTCCATCTTTTAATTGTTCTTGAATTTCTAATATTTTTTTTCGAGCTCTGTCTCTAAGTTCCTTTTTATTATTTTGCAAATCTTCAATTTTACTATTCTTAATTAGTTCGGGAGAAAAAGGCATGATAAGAACATGGCTGGCTCTGTAAGCCGTAGGCCTACGAAAATTTTCTCTATTATCCTTATAATATTTTTCAACTAAATTATCATCAATTCCTATCATCCCTTTGACCTGCTGCTTTAAAATTGTTTGTGCTTGCGAGTCTACTTGAATTGATTTTTTTAAGTCATCCTCAGTAATATCCCTTTCCAAAAGAGCTTTCTTAAAGTCATTTTCATTTTTATATGCCGCTTTTAGTTCCTGAAGTTCCGATTCTACAAACTTTGGATCTGCTACCAAATTAAGCTTTTGTCCTTCTTGATACATCAACTCTCTAACTACCTCTTTATCAATAACTTTACGGACAATTTTTTCTTTTTGGGCAGCTGTAAATGGAGCCTGTGATTTTTTTAGAACTTGCGTAAATTGAAATTTGATGTGTTTTGCAGAAATATCACTACCGTTCACACGTGCAACGATATCAGGAATGGGGGGGATTTGGTGAATACCTAAAGGTTTAGTATCAGCATAAGCTAACCCAAAACAATAAGTAAAAAAAATTACTACAGCATGAAACAAGTTCGATTTCTTTATCACAAACATGAAATCACTCCAAAAATCTGTTAAAAGTGTATGTCCTAAATTTAAATTAATGGGTAATTCTCTAAGATTATCACTCCTTTATAGGAGATGCAAATCTATGCACCAAACTTTTCAAATGCCCAATACAGGCTCTTAGTTTATTCTTTTAAAGTTAACATGACTGCTTTTCTTACCACCCCTTCTAAGTTTATCCCCTTTTTCTGCATTTTTATTTCAGGTGCAGCCAGCCTAGTATATGAACTTATTTGGATTCGACAATTAGCGCTAGTATTTGGGGGAAATCTGTATGCAATAAGTGCAGTTTTATGCGCTTTTATGACAGGTTTAGCACTGGGAGCATGGGGAATAGGTCTGTATCTTAGTCATAGAAACAGACAGAAAAAGCATGTTAATTTGATAATACTTTATGGACTAATTGAAGGTTTAATCGGACTTTACGGAATTTTTTTTCCCTACGGGCTCGAATTAATTTCCGGCTTGTACGCCCCAATAGTCAACGGAACAATTGAGCTAGGTTCCCTGCTTCACTGGATTGAGTTTTTTTTTAGCACCGCACTCATGCTCCCTGCAACCATATGTATGGGAGCGACTTTGCCAATTATTGGTAGTTGGTCAATTGGGAAAAATAGCAAACGCATTGTATCTGATGTTTCTATTCTCTATAGCCTAAACACGTTCGGGGCTGTAGCTGGATGTCTCTACACTCAAACAATCGCATTAAAATACTTTGGTGTCAGCACAACTAATTTGACAGCTGTTGGAATAAATTTTTTAGTTTTTCTTCTCTGCATAGTCTTTAATAGTTACTTTATTAAAAAACCACCGCCTAAAGTTCCTGTTATAAAACCCAGAATTAATCAAGAAAATAGTTCAACTCCTGACCATCAATTATCGCTGCTTCTTATTTTCATATTTGCATATTCAGGGATGGCTTCACTCTCAAGTGAAATATTATGGACACGAGTTCTAATTTTCCCTATGGGAACAACTCTAAGTTCATTTACGCTTATTCTGTCAATATTTCTTTTTGGAATTGCTCTGGGAAGTATTATGGCTGAAAAGCTTCTTGGAAATTCAAATCACGTTATAAAATTTCTTTTAATTCAACTATCCATCGCAATTTTATGCATTGCTATTTTGCCTTTGTTTGAAAATTTACATGAATGGACCTTGAAGGTAGATCAGATCTTCTACGATCTAGATAACATAGCATTAAAAACTCTTGGCATTCGATCGCTATTCGCATTCGGACTTATGTTTCTACCAACACTTGGGTTCGGACTAATTTTCCCCCTAGCAAATCGAATAAATCTTAATTTATTTAAAACAAACAGTAAAACTCTTGGCAATAGTTACGCTCTTAATACAGTAGGAGCAACATTAGGTACAATTATTACTCCCTTTGTTTTTATTCCTTTCATGGGAATTAGAATGTCTCTATTCGTCATCTACTCTATTCTTATCATTTTATGCGTTATTGCAATATCAATGCACTTTGGATGGAATGATAAAAATTTTCATAAATCTGGATTTATTGCGACGGCACTCATTATTATTGGTTACATTTGGTCTAATCCTATAATTTCCACAGAAGAACTTGGAAGTCGAAATTTAGCAAGAATAGAAATTAACACCCCAAAATCTCAACTAAAACTACTTGAGTATATTGAAGGAGATTTTTCAACCCTAAGCGTTATCGAGAATAAGGAATCAAAGGCACGGACTTTGTATATGAATGGGTTCAGCACAGCAACCGTGTCTAACTCCATTGGAGGAAGCGCTTACATGCA
>Ga0209228_1001687_pt1 | contig 10938 bp, 10 predicted proteins | sample METZYME_3_150m_FD_187547 | JGI IMG/M metagenome (GOLD analysis project Ga0209228, IMG submission 187547) | Marine microbial communities from oxygen minimum zone in mesopelagic equatorial Pacific - METZYME_3_150m (SPAdes) (version 2) | ecosystem: Environmental > Aquatic > Marine > Oceanic...
TATCAATTGTTACATTCTTGGCGTGTTGCAACATGCCATCATACATCCCTAAAAAAAATAAAATAATAAAAAACGAAAATGCCGTAACAAAAACATTCAGTATAGTCCGCAACTTTGCGCCCAGCAAATTTTTAAGTGCAATGTTAAATAACATTTAATTACGCACTTTCTGTTTATTTAATCGTTTCATCTTTTATAATCTGCCCATCCTCTAAATATACTATTCTTTTCAAATAGCCCATTATTTTCTCGTCGTGCGTAGCAAATACAAAAGAAGAGGTTAGTTCCTTATTCAGTTCTACAAGTATCTTCATAATGTGGTGAGAATTTTCTGCATCTAAATTTGCAGTTGGTTCGTCAGCGAGTATCAATGCTGGTTTGTGTACAATTGCCCTGGCAATTGCTGTCCGCTGAGATTCTCCGCCGCTTAACGTTGTTGGTCTTGCATTTCGCCTGTGGCTTAGGCCAACCGCTTCTATGGCTTCACTTACTAGCTTTTCTCGTTCATTTGGATCAATATTATTTAAAATCAATGGTAATTCTACATTCTCAAAAACTGTATAAACGGGAAGTAGATTATAGCTTTGGAAAATGAATCCCATATGTTTGCGTCTTAGGCGCGCCCTTTCATTGTGAGAGGTACTATCCATGGAGTGTCCTAATACATGGACCTCCCCTTGGGTTGGAGAGTCCAACCCTCCAATAACATTTAATAATGTTGTTTTCCCAGAGCCAGAGGGACCAACCAGCCCTAGAAATTCCCCTTCGTTCAATTTAAGATTAACATCTTTTAATGCCGTAAAAAAATCACCGCCAACTGGGAATTGCTTTAATAGGTTTGTTATAGATACTACAGTTTTTTCCATATTTACTTTACCTTTAATGATTATATATAAGCATGAACTGAATCCCTGTCCCAAAACCTGAAACTGTTCTTGGGAGATATTCTTCGGTTATATCATAATCGCTTCGTTTTGGACTAGATGATAAAATCAAATTTAAGCTGAAATGATCATATGTTATACTGCTCCTTAGAAAATTATATACATTATTGTTATCCCAATCAACCTGGGTGATAAACATCAACTGAATAAGCATGTTTACGGGAAGACTTGCCATAAAAGCTGTATAATTATGTGTGTGGATACTATCTGTAACGGTTGAAAATTCTCTTATATTCATATTTTCTGCCATAACTAAAAGCCCAGGACCAATTGGGATTGTATAATCGGCCCCTGCAGTAAATAATGTAAATCGGTTTGGTTGTATATTGCTTTTGCTATTTGATAATATACCTGCAGCTTCCAACCAAAACCCTATATACCCATCATATCGATAATCAAACGCAATCCGTTGGTGGGCGTTAGATATATATGCAGGAGATTGGCCGATACTCTGTGGACGTGTGCTTTGATCTGTGTGATAGGTAAATCCTAGTTCACCAGCACTGATACTAAGTTCTGTGCGCCCACCAAAAGATAATGTATCTTGATCATTATTAATTGACCATAGCCACAAACCAATAGAATTATTTGGAAATATTCGCAATCGAAATGCTTCTACAGCGTCTGTTTGTCCTGTTGGGTCTTTAATATCGATTGTATCAAACCAAGACAAAGATCGTAAAATCATCGCAGGGCCAAATGAAATTTTTTGAAGACCTAAGCGCGCTTCAATTCGATCGCTTGAATAACGAAACCATATTCGATATGGAGCATCCAGTGTTCCAATAGAATAATCTCCAGAATATACTTTGCCAAATTTGTAGGCCCATTCAAAATCTATAACACTATTATTTATTAAATTTCTCTCAAAAGAGAGGGTTGGAATATATCCCCAACTTTCTTCATAATTAGATCTTCCTATGGGCGGATCATTGCCACGCAAAAGACTCCCCCACATTTGCCCTTTTAATGAATATACTTGGGCTGCAATGTTTGTATTTGATATAAATAGCACAAAAAATAGTGCTTTTACAAAATAAAAAGGGCTTGGCGCTGTGATTGTTTTATAAAATGAAAACCTCTTCTTCATAAGAAATTCTTAGTTAATATACGGAAAAAGCATCATAAATTATTCTAGAATAATGCTAATAAAGGTTCGATATATAATATTTTTATTTACTTCGCTAATGTTCTTTAGCTGTGAAGATGAAGTTTCTTCATCATCGTCAAGTTATGTCTCTATTGAAGCACAATTGTGGGGACTAGAGTTCCAGGGTTATGATGGGTATATAGTTGCTGATTGGGAAATCGCCAATACTTCAGACTACAATATATCTGGATGGGAAGTTCATATAGTAATTACGATGATAAATGATCAGATAGAAAAAGGGTTATTTTTTCGACATAATGTAAGTATCTCTGCAGGAGACAGTGCGCGTTTTAATGGAAATATTTTTTTTCACCGAGATGCGGTTAGCATTTATCCAGTTACGCTCACAGCGGATAATGATGCGATGAAACACTGGGAAATAATATCTATTAGAGGGTTAATAGAATAAATTAATCCCAGGAATCCCCATATGGACCACCATATGCACCCATATCATTCCTAGAGCCATTCGAATCTTTATATTGATTGGCGGGGTGACCTGAGTTTATAGCTGGAGAACTAGGTTCAAGCGTAAAATTAGAGTTTTCAGGATCGATAAACAGTGGGTCTCCTACTATATTCCCTGGGCCAGCACAATTTGTAACTTCTTGAATTAATGAATACACACTATTCATTGAATAAAACTTATTATTTACACTTTCTATAAGCGCACCCCGTGAAACAATACAATTAATAATATCAAGATCTCCATGGCTAATTATCGAATAATTTGGATTATGAGATGCAGAATTACGATAAAATGTGCAATTAATTAATTTTTCAGTATTCCCTCCGCTAAGTCCATATCCGCCGCCGCCAACCCGCGCATAATTATAATTAAATATGCAGTTCTCAACCGTTGCTGGGCCCTCTAAGCAAATTCCTCCGCCAATTCCTAATGATTGATTTTTAGTTAATCTACAGTTACGGACAATTACATTAAACGAGTGATCGGAAATAAAGACTCCGCCACCTGAATATGGGGGTTCTGATAGTGGGGCTGAAAGATTAGAATTAGCATAAATAATAGAATTTCTAAGAACTCCAAATTCATCTATTGCTACACCCCCGCCGCCTCTTCTCGCTCGATTGCGCACTATTTTACAATCAACAACTTCAGCCGTGTCCGTTATAAATACCCCTCCACCGTGACCTGATGGGTATATTTGCATATTTGCTTCAGTATCTTCCAGCGCAAAATTATTTTTTATAAAACAATTTTTTATTATTGCTGTGCCTCCTGCCCATACTCCTCCACCCACAAGTCCTCTTCCGTTTTGAATGCGTAAGTTTTCTAACTTCCCTTTATTGATTCTAATAACCGACTGGCGATTATTAACGCCACTTAAAATTGTAATAATTGACCCGTGGGTGGATGTAATTACAACATTTTTATTTAACAAATTATGATTCCCTGGATATACCCCTGGACGGAATACAATACTATCACCATTGTCAATAAACTTGGTGTAATAGCTAGTTTCTAAATCAAAATAATGATCGGGTATATACAATGATGATACATTTGGCACAGAAAATTGTTCAGAGAGTTCATGTCTATATTGATCGCGTTGATCTACTACTCTAACTCTATATTGAAAAGTCCCATCATCATCAAGGGTGTCTATAAAAGAAGTTGCCAATGAATCTGGCACTCGTGCCAAATCAGACCATAAATAATTATCTCCCACAATCTTTGCTTTTTCAATTCGGAATTCTTTAAAATCTTCAATTGTTATATTTGACCACGAAACCTGCACTGCGGTTTTATGAAAAATAGGACTTTGATCATAATTATGAGAAACGACAAATAAATCTTCATCATTAGATGGCTTTGTTGAAAAGGGCGTTTCGCACGATATAAACACAATTAATACTATAATTGGTAAATGAAATCGATCCATCATAGTTCAACCCTGAGATTGATAATTTCTCTATATTTCTCAAAATAATTAAATCCTTTACGTAAACTTTCTTCTAAAGTCCAATCTAATTCATCTTTCGAAAGCAAATTTCGCCATGTATATGATAACGACCAATCAAGCCCAAGAAACTGTTTACGCATTGTTATATTAAGATTTGCATTTTCTCGAGGTTTTCTTATTCCCTCACCTATGCCTGGAATAATATAATATTGTTCCCCTTCATCTACATGATCTAGGCTTATTACTAGCCAGTTTAAATTAACCTCGCTTGTAAAAACAATACGGTATTCTGGCTTATTTGGGAAAGCGATGGGTGAACTTATATCTAAAAAAGTTGCGCTAGTAGAAATCAAGAATTTATCCTCAAGCATGTGCACCCCTGCCGTTGCCTCCAGCCCTCTAATTTCTGCTGTTGGTTCATTAAATGGAATGGATGGGGATCCTTCAAATGCTCTATATGCAATCTTACTTGTATACCCATTCATAAACATGTCTATACCAAACGATACTTCATTAATTGGGAGTTCTGTCTCAGGATTTGATACTCGTAATTGCATGTTTAGCTCTGTGGTATTCAAAAATTCTCTAGTTAAAAGACTATCAATTAAACTATCTGTTTCTGTGTTCGTAAAACGAAATAAATCAGCCAGTGTGGGGAGGCGTTGATTGTTCCCTTGATTTGCAAAGATAGAATACCAAGATTTTTGGCCTCTTCCTTCAACATGTATGCCTAAGCGCTTACTAGAAACATGTGTTAATTCACGTGATTCAGGAATATCATAAATAATGTTTTGATTTTCCGTTTCTAAAATTGGGAACTCATAATGTTCATTTTGCAATGTTTCCACCTGATCCATTCGGTAAGAAAATTCCCAATTAATAAAATCAATTTTTGAATGATCTGCATCCGCAGACCAGCGCGTAACAAAAGCAACCGCATCTGTATTACGTATTATATCTGCTATATGATTGACCGTTGGATCTCCATTAATATTGAAATAAGATTTATCCCCATTAAAAGTTTGATACTCTGCTTCATATTGTACCGTACCTTCAAAATCGCGCCAGTTCATTAGTTTTGATATATGCACATTTTGAGAGTGATCGCTTAGGTTTTCATTTAAACTAGAAAAGAAGTTTTGATTTAAGCTCCAATCTTTTAACCCGGCCAATAGTTTCCAACCGCTTGTTCCAAAAATACTTCCACGATAGTTCATGCTCACAATTGATAAACTATCTCCACTATCTACGCTTCCTGATGGAAATTGTAAATTTTTATTTAACTGAAACCCTCGTAAGTCTAGCCTCCCGGAAGAAAAGTCTATTCCACCAAAGGCGTTTGCAAATAAAGATGTCGTTATAGTTCTTCCTCCAAAAGCCCTGGCTTTGGCCGTATATCTTCCACCTAATCCTGCAGGACCAAAGACTGTGGTTGCTCCAATAGAAAGATCCATGTCATCATCATACGTTTTCCCCAACCCTGTATTAACATAAATAGAATTCTTTTCTGCGGTTTTGCTCTCCATATTGACCACTCCGCCAATTGCTCCACTACCAAATAATGAAGAGTTCCCTCCTTTGATAACTTGAATTTGCTCTAATGAATTAAGATCAATAGTTGAAAGATCTGCTACCCCTGTATTCGCATCATTTAATCGAACCCCGTCCAAAAAAACTGCAACATCTGTGGCGTTACTTCCTCTAATGCTAATTGTTTGTTTACCGCTGGTTGAATAATCCATTTTTACGCTGCTTACCCGCCGCAATGCGCTGCCGATGTCTCTAGCTCCTTGAATTTCTATTTCTGCAATGTCTAGCATATCTACCGATGACGCAACGTCCATCTCTGTTTTCGACTTTACACCAACCACTTCAATTTCTTGTCCTTTGATAATGGCCGGAGTTAAAAGCAATATTCCATTGAAACTTGAATCAATAATTACTTCTCTTGTATTATACCCAATATGAGAAAGTCGTAAGGTCGGGTTTTTATTATCAGGAACTATAAGCTCAAATGATCCGCTAATATCGGTAACAGTACCCGTTTCACTGCCAATAAGTAAAATGTTAACTCCAATAATTGGCTCTTGTGTTTTTTCATTTTGAATAACGCCCTGTATCTTATTCTGAGCATAAATAAGCTGGAGAGAAAATAAACCTATGAACAAAATATTTTTTCGTGAGATCATATTTATAAGTTAATTGTTTGTTATTATGTAATACGAATGATTTGTTAGCCAGACATTACCAGGATATCTGAATGTCTATCAATGGCCATCCATTAGAAAATGTCGGCAGTTTTGGTGGAATTATCTGCCAATGTGCACCATACGGATATTCTCCATATGTGATTTTATAACCAAGCATTAGTCGAAAACGATGATTTTTGGTCCAAATAAGTAATATTTTACTTTCATAAAATAATCCATATGAACTCCCGGGATACAGAAATAAATCTCCATCAATAAATCCGGACCAGCGCCCAGTTAATGATGTGGCATAATCAGCTCCAAATCGCAATCCCCAACCATTATAATAAACGGATAAACGAGGATAAACCAGCGGCACATCAATGGTTGATAGGGGGTTTAAATCGCTTCCCCCAAGGCCTAATAACAAGCCTGCTTTTGCTGTAAACAATCCTGAACCTATGACTTTTGTTGCCAACATCTCATTATTCACGCCGATCAGATTCGGAAATTCAAATTGCCCTGAAACAATTTTAAACTTTCCTGCGCCTGTGATTGATTGCAGAAGAGGCGTAGGATAATATGCGCTATGTCGGGTGGCTATTGTCCAATCGTTTATTTCTTTCCAAGTTTGTTTTACCATGAAATTTGGAATTATTACAGCAAAAAACGGATGCACAGCAATATCTTTATTATCGCTAAGTCCATACCTAAGCGGCTGGAATAAACCTGTTTCCCACTGCCCTTTATTTAATGAATATGCTGTTCCTAAAGACCAGTTTTTATCCTGGGCATTAATACAATTAGAGACTATAACAGCAATTAATAAAACCCGCTTCATGGAACGACCCACTTTGCCGAAACGGCAACATGATCTGATTCAAGTTGTGCTTCTTGGTGTGTTCTTTCAGATCTCGATACCCAAGCAGTGTTTGTAAATAAATAATCTAATTTTCTATTCCACTGATATCTTTCATCATTATCATCATGTGTGCTTGCGTGTGTGAAATACATATTTTCATTCAGTAAATAATCAACTAAAGAAACGGCAGGTGTGTAGGTATCATAAAGCGGGCTGATCCAAGTGGTTTCATTGCTGAAATCACAACCTTCATCATTTTCTGGTAATTCATCCGGGCAGCGATCTTCATTACAATAATTGTTTTTTTCTGCTCCAGGAGGTAGTTCGTTCAAGTCTCCACCTGCAACAAACAATTCTCCTTTGGCATCTATTTCATCCAACACGTCTTTGAATTCAAGAAATTGTTTTTGCTTCGTATCATCATTTGAAAATGCAGAGGCATGAATATCCACTGCCCAAAATGGATTTCCAGGATAGTTTACAACTGCCTTCAATACATTTCGTCTTACATAAAATGCCTTTGTAAGAGCATCTTGATCTCCGCGTAGAGACAGCTGAATTCGTTCCGCTTCACTTAAGGGCCATTTGGAAAGAATTGCATTTCCAGTATTTACGCGGCCCAAGCCGTCACTAGGAACAAATTGAACCTCCCACATAGAACCATATACTCCATAATTCATGGATGTATGATCCAACAACCATTGTACTTGATCAATATATGCAGATCGTTTGGAATCGGTATCTACCTCTTGCAATAGCAAAATATCTGCATCGATTTCCGCAATTTTAATGGCAAGCAGCTCCAGTCCGTTTTTTGTTTTTTCATCATCAAACAGCACTAGGTCACCACAAGAATCCCCAAACCATTTCGCACGACCAATGCCAAATCGTATATTCCAAGTAACGACTGTTAATGTATCTTTATTTGGAGGAGAGACCAGGGTCTTTGCCGTGTACTCTTTGGCAGATTCTTTACTAGAAAATTCCGTTACTAGTGGATCACAGCTCGCAATAAGTAAAATAAAAAATGAGCATATTAGTGCGGATTTATAATTCATGATTTATTGATTCAATATTTGCTGTACTATTTTCTTATCATCTTTTAAAAAACCAGACTCTACGATTCGAGGGATAAGTTCTCGCAGGTTTTCGTTTTTTTCAAATACATCCTTAAAAATCGGTAGCGCTTTTTTTAGATCCCCTGTTTCCGCTAAAGTTACAGCCGTCCAAAATGGTAGCTCTGGGTTTTCTGGATACAGTTTGGCTGCGGCAGAATATTCCACCAAGGCCTTCTCCATTTCATCTTTCTCCATGTACTCATCCCCTTTTTGAGCATGATAGTAGGCTTTACTTATAGTAAGCAAGCGTCGCAATTCTGCCACAGGATCTTCATGATCAGCAATGTTTATATCAACTATCCTATCCTTCCATGGATCACCTGTTGGTTCACCACTTACAACTAACATAGCTGCAGACTGTTTTCCCCGCAAATCTCCTCCCTCTTCTTCTGCTGCTTCCAAAGCAGCTAACATCCGTTCGGCAAGATCTCCCTTGGTGTTTTCAAATGCTTTGGCCATTGCGTTTGGTACTGTTGGTTTTTCCATAATATTGGCTTGAACAGTAAAATGTCTTCCTATCTTATGCCCAGCATAGCGGATACAGCGGGAGCCTGTGTGGACACCGACGTTGCCTTGTGCATCAACCATCCCTATCTGCCGCACATTTTCACCACTATCTTTTGCTAATAACGATTTCAAGGTTTCATCTGCAGGTACTCCTTCTTCCATAAGAGCCAGGCCGTTTGGCCCATAGGATGGTTCCGCAATGGACTGCGTTGCAACTGCACCTACTCCTGCTTTGGCCCATGGAACCACAGTCCCAACAGAAAACCAATGACTCTGAACGGCTACGCCTAACTGTCCTGTTTTTTCATCATAAGCTACGATAGAATAGGTAGATACTGGCCGTACAGGTATATCGGCATATATATATGTTGATAATAAAATACATGTTAAAAATTTTAGGAACATTATTCCCCCCTTTATATAAGATATATCCTTGAATATATTTTTCTAATATCCAGTGTATGCAGAGCCAGTAATGGTTGAGGCAAACCCATTTGCAGACCCACCGATGTTTGTGTTATCAAAATCCCAGTATGCCTCCAAATTAGTTGACATATTGGTCGCAATATCAAATGACTTCCCCTGAATATAAAGAGTTTGAATCTGGGCCAGACTTAAAACGGTTCTCCAAATAGCTACTTCATCCATGCACCCTGCATAATTTTCCGATTCTACAGGACCTGTATCTATATCTGTCCCCAAATTCCATACTTCTCCTGCAGCGGCAGATTTAAACCAACTATTATCTTGATTATCTGTTTCCAGTAAAACGCCATTTAGATACATAGTCCCAACTCCGTTTCCGGGGGTTGCGGCTGACCGAGTGTAAACCACATGATGCCAACTATCAGCGCTCAGCGCTGTTGCAAAATCTGTTTCATCGGGTGTATGCCAAATCCGTAAGAATCCGCTGGCTTTTAATAATCCAATAACAATTCCACGTTCATTGTTGCAGTCATCACCTTCACTACAATTGTTAGCTGCAATGATAACTCCATAATCATCATCCATATTATCATAATCAGGTTTTACCCAAAATGAAATGGAAAAATCTGCCTGCGCACCTCCATCTGTATATATGATTTTATTAAAATGACCCATTGCTTCATCGCTGTGTTCAGTATTGTTTCCGTCACATTCCACTTGTGATGTGTGTTCTGGTATACTTTCATTACAGCTTAATTGCATCTGTACTTTTTCATTAATTGCATCTATATTAACTATATCATCATCTCCATCAAAAAAAAGTGCATATTCGGTAGAGCTCCCCAATGTCCATTTTAATATTTTTGACCCTTCACCTGTTGTACCTGTGCTGGTAATAATATTTGTTCTGTTAACACCATTAAACTTGTCTGCACTAGTTGTACCTACGTTTGAAATGTCCCCACCTACCAAAGTATACGTATTTGTCCCTGAGGCGATACCCGCAAAACGATTAATTGCCGCAACCTCTATTCCTGAATAGGCCAGCCAATACGACTGTTTTCCAGCAATCATCTGTCCTTGATTTCTGAGAAGATCATTTACACGGTTGCTCATGAAACCTACCGCTAAGCTAATAACCACTAATGTGCCTAAAGCAAATACTCCAATAAAAACACCTTCTTGAAGTTTGTTTTTATAAATCATTACAGGTCCAAGTGGTTTTTATCGATTGCTGCGTAGGTTGTGTAGCTATAAAAACTTTCCCCTCTTAATAAATAAAAAGTGAGCTCCACTGCATGAATTTGTGCTGCTGTTGGAGACCCCCCTAAATCATTACCATTTATATCTTTAAATGCAAACTTGCTCGTATAGGTTACTGCTTCAATTGTGGTGTCTCCTACTACATTCTGTAGCAAAATACCTGCAGTTTCACCATCTCTACTATACTTGATAGTTCGTGATGCATCATCAATAACATATTGATACACTAAATCTCCAAGATAACTGGTAAATGTCAACTTATTCGCAGTTTGGTCTTCAAAGCCTGAAGAAAATTCGGTGACTCCATTAATATGTTTCATAAATTTTCTCTGAGCATGATCTGCTTCCATATTGGATAAAATGGCTATATTTGTTAAGGCAATATTCATTAAGGTTCCGCCTAATATGGATGAAATTCCTGGTACTAGAATCGCTACCAATACCATCGCAGCAATCATTTCTATTAAGGTAAATCCTTTGCTATTCTTTTTCATTAGTCCTTTATAATCCATAAGGAGAAAAGGTTAATGTATAGCCCTGGTCTGCTTTCGCCG
>Ga0209228_1001691_pt1 | contig 10920 bp, 7 predicted proteins | sample METZYME_3_150m_FD_187547 | JGI IMG/M metagenome (GOLD analysis project Ga0209228, IMG submission 187547) | Marine microbial communities from oxygen minimum zone in mesopelagic equatorial Pacific - METZYME_3_150m (SPAdes) (version 2) | ecosystem: Environmental > Aquatic > Marine > Oceanic | place...
AGTACCCTTCCTCCTTTGATTATGCATGTTATGACTAAGGCCACCTTGGGTGTAGGCGGCGTTCTATTTTTGATTAGCACAGCAGCTATTGTAATAGGAGGGGTATCATTGGATAATGCCCTTTCTGAAGATTCAATGAATCCTCATGGTGATGAATATTGGACTGGAAATACTCCTACAACATTTTCCGGAGAATTAAAGTGGGATTCGTATTATTATGTATTTGTTGAAGAAGGCAGATCTGTTTCTGTGGAAGTAATAGACGGTGATGAGTATAGTCGCTTCATGCCATGTGAGGAGGACAATTCATGCGACTTTTTCTATGAGCCGGGGTACACATATGTTGGTGATATCTATGTGGAATCCTCAGGCATTTGGGAAGTAAAATTCTCTGGAGACGTCGTTGGAGGTAGCGACGTCATGATTCGAGAAGAAACAATCCCAATCGACGGTTTAATGGGACTGGGTGGTGGATGCTGTGGCCTATGCGGTGCGCTTTTGTTCCTAATTATTGGAGGCATCATGGCCTTTACACTGAAGGACAAACCTAAGGTTCAAACCACAATTCAAGTATATGATAGTGGAAATGTTGTTGTTAAAGACGAATCTAATGAGACGTTGTATGACCAAGATGGAACTGCTTAATCATCACTGAGAGTCCAAGATTCAGTCCAACCCATAGGGCGTCCAAGTAATTTCTCAAGTTGAGCAACTTTAGGATCAAAGTGTGCTGCTAGGCGCTTGCGTAATTCTTTCTCTGCAGGGTCACCAGCCTGAACTGTAGTTGCGTTGAGCACAGGGAAGTCTCCTAAATCGACTTGAGGAAGTTCAAGGAAGTCAAAGAAATCTGACATTACTTCTCTCGGTCTCTCAAACAAATCCTCACTGCGGATTATGTGCAACTGTGAGTGGTCGAACTTAGCTAGCCAGCGCTCCAGTTGCGGCGCATAGTCACCACGTGCGGTGTATGAGAAGCGATTGTGAGCCTCATCGTAAACAGTATCACCCGAGGATAGACGTTCTTCGGCCCCTGATAGACGCTCGGTCTCCAATTCCCAAGCCGTCTCGAAGTCCGATACCGTTTCTGAACCATTTCTGCGCTCGTGTCGGAAGTGAGATAGCGCTCGTTCTATGGGATCTCGCAGAAGTACGACAAGGCGAGTATCAGGTAGAACCTCATGGACACGTTCTGGAACTGTGGGGTGGAAAAGGTAGTATGGGCTCCCTTCTCCTATTGCGATATCATATCCAAGGTTACGTGAACGTCTCTCCACCCAACTCTTAGTGGGGAAGTTAGAGCGATACCAGTCTAGCCCTTGATCCTGATAATTGTCAAAATAGTGAACTTCTTTTGTACGCGATAGACAAATTCCGGGGTGCATACCCATGTGTGCGTACAGACTTGTTGTCCCGGCGCGCTGAGCACCCAATAAAATCAGATTAGGAAGAACCCGCTGGCTTGCAGTGACTCGTTGTGGCCAAGTGAGGATATCACGGCGCAGACGTCTCCAAGGTGTGAGTGGAGGCATTTCTCGTGCATCAGGACGGGGGTTTTTCATACGATTCATCTCCATCTTTGCCCATTTAATTACCTAAATCGAAAATGAAGCCTATCATGAAAACGAGACCGAAGAAAACCAAAGGCAAAATTGTCAACCAAACCAATACCCTCTCATTATAATCCATACACATCGATACTAGAGGGGCTTTATGATGAATACGCCCAACTTCCTACCCTCTATGACTCTGCAATAACCGTTCCTCAAGGCGTACATACAAGGTGATTACGGTCAATATTCAATGTGTTGTTTGTATACCAACGTTCAAAAACAGAGAGAGAGAGAGAGGCATTCATATGAGCAGACCCAATTCTGTTAGAGTTCTGGTCGCACTCATTATTTTTTCTTGTATGTCAGGTTTAGTAGTAGCGAACGACGCAGGAACTGGTGGCGATGCAGGTGATGGAATTACCAACGCAGCATGGCTACCTGCTACCAACAGCACCTACTACGGCAATTTATCAAATAACGATTCAAATGACTACTATGGTATCAACATGACCAGTGGCACAGGCATCGCTGTCGGACTGACTTCACCAGTAGCTACTAACTTCGATCTCATACTCTCCAATCACAACAATAGCACGCTTGATTCTAGTTACAACGGCGGTTCATCGAATTCAACATCATACGACAGTGTCACCACGAATGGGACAAATGCAAGTGGAGCTGGAATCACACTCTTTGTGAGAGTACAAAAGTTCTCGAATTACGGGCAGTATACTCTGCAGATTTGGATATTCTCTGTATCTTCAACTGGGGGGAACAATTCAGGTGGAGGGAACAATTCAGGTGGAGGGAACAATTCAGGTGGTGGAAACAACTCAGGACAACACAACGATGCCAACACCGGTGCTGATGCCTCTAATTCACAATCCAATGCTACTGTTCTCAACTCAATTGATGCGACATACCAAGGGTATGTCCATGAATATACAGACGAATATGACTGGTACAGTATCGCCATTCCAGCTTATCATTCAGTTACCGCACAGCTGTCTTGGAACAATAGTAGCGCAGACCTAAGAATCGAATTATTCGATCAAAATGGCAACTCTCTTGCCTCTGGGAATAATAACAATCCAGTTTATGCCAATAGCAGCAACTACACCATTGGTAACACCACTATTACGATATCTATTCGTGCTGCATCTGGAGAAGATAACTACAACCTGACCTTGTGGTTCCAAAACATCTCATCAGCACCTGTGTATAATCAGAATGATGGAGGAACCGGAGGCGACGCCTCTAACAACTACTCTAGCCCGACCCGAATACCGATTACTGTAAGCGGTACTAATGGGACTGGTGGCACTGAATTCAATGGATGGCATTCAGACCCCTACGATCAAGAAGACTACTACGATTTTTATGTTCCTTCAGGCTATGGAGTTGCCGTCAATTTAACTTCCAATGTGAATGATGTTCTTAGCTGGATAATATTACTCAATTCAACTACTGGTCAGTATATTGGTTGGTCAACAAATTCATTTGGTCAACAATCAACAAATGCCAATGGCTCCCAAGTCGGGGATACCATAGTCACCCTCGAGGTTGTTACTTTCAATGGAGAGGGGTACTACAATTTCACGGTCTGGCTTTTCAATCTAGATGCTGACGGAGATGGTTGGACTGATGCCGCAGAGAGAAACTGTGGGACTGACCCTGATGATGCCAATAGCGTCCCACAAGACACTGATTCAGATGGCATCTGTAACTTCCGGGACGATGATGATGATGGTGACGGTTACATCGACACAGAAGATTCATTCCCACTTGACAGCAATGAATGGAACGATACTGACTACGACGGAATTGGAGATAACTCAGACGATGACGACGATGATGATGGCTGGACAGATGTAGATGAGTACCTGTGTGGCACTAATCCACTAGAGGGAAGCAGCAGACCAACCGATACGGATAATGATGGTATTTGTGACTTAGTTGATGATGATGATGATGGTGATGGTTACTTAGATGGATATGATGAATACCCACTGGATGGTTCAGAATGGCTCGATACAGATGGTGATGGTACAGGCGACAATGCTGACCTCGACGATGATGGCGATGGATTTACCGATTGGATTGAGTCGACTTGTGGTTCCGATGGTTTGGATTACAATTCCATACCTATTGACACAGACCAAGACAATTCCTGTAATGAAGTCGATGATGATGATGATGGTGATGGATTAGCCGACACTGACGATTCCTTCCCGCTTGATATCAACGAGTGGGATGATACAGATGGTGACGGCATTGGTAATAACGCTGACAATGACGACGATGGTGATGGAGTATCTGACAACGAGGACGCCTTCCCAATTGATGACCGCGAGTGGCATGATACAGATGGTGATGGAACTGGTGACAACGCAGACATCGATGATGATGGTGACTCTTGGACTGATGCTGACGAGGACTCCTGCGGTAGTGACTCGATGGATTCAGATTCTGTTCCTGCAGACTTAGACAATGATGGCATCTGCAACGCGATTGATCCTGACGACGACGGGGACTGGGTCCACGATATGGATGATGATTTTCCGCTTGATGGTTCGGAATGGCGTGATCTCGATGGGGACGGCATCGGCGACAACGCAGACACCGATGACGATGGAGATGGTTGGACCGATACCGTGGAGAGTGACTGTGCTGCGGCTGGCGGGGAAGGTGACCCGAACAACGCCAACGTCATGCCAGTCGACAATGAGACCGACGTTGGTCTAGATGGAATCCACGGTACTGATGACGACATCTGGTCCGTAGATGGCATCTGCAACGCGATTGATCCTGACGACGACAATGATTCAGTTCTAGATTTCGACGATGTATTCCCATGGGACCCTACTGAGTGGCTCGATACAGACAATGATGGCATTGGAAACAACGCCGACTTAGATGATGACGATGACGGATGGGATGATACTATCGAGGAAACCTGTGATACAGATCCACTTAGTGCTACCTCGTCACCTTCTGATACTGACCAAGACGGTACTTGTGATGCTATCGACAGCGCTGACGATGGTTACACAGAAGATAATGGCGGACTACCAGGATTCGGACTCATAGCGGGTGTCGCATCCCTAGCCATGGCAGCAATAGCGATTGGTTCTCGCCCTCGTAGGGCCGATGTCAGAAATCGAACAAACCACTGCTTCAAATTATAATGATGCAAGGCTGACTCAAGAACCCAAGTCACTTATCATGCAGATGACGATGATAGGGGTTTGATGCACCGGAATGCGGACATACACTTTGCCGCCTTGATCTTCATGGTCGGGGCAGGCGGTCTCGCCTCCGTCCTGGAGGTGGGAATAGCTGAACAAACGAAAGCCGAGGAACTTGAGGAGGATGACACCGAAAATCCAGCCCCAACGCCATGGTTTAGCAACCCGAATCCCGAATTTCAAACGATTGCCTCACACGCATAGGTAAAAATTGTCAAATCATATTACCAAGTTATTGATATCCAGAGTATTATTCGGTTTAGACATGGGACGAACCCAAAGGGCGACTTTTCTCGTGCTTGCTATGATGCTGACTTCTGGTTGTTTAGCAGCAGTTGAGGATATTAGTGATGGAATAGATGATACATTTGACATTGTAATTGGAGACTATCCACAGATTGACTTACCTGATAGAATTAGAGGAGATACAGCCACATTGGAGGAATATGATGACTGCGATTCATTACTCGATGATCTCAAAGATTCTCTACAAAATGAAATGTTAGTTCGCCTAGATCAAGAATCCTACTATCACTGGATAGGCGGCGGATGGATGTGGATGGATGATGATATTGCTTTCGCTGAGGACGGCGCTACTGGAACTACTGCAGAAAGTGACGGCGGGAATTCAGCCTCTCGAGAAGGCGAGTACTCAGGAACCAATAATCAGGAAGCGGGTGTCGATGAGGCAGACTTCCTGAAGACAGATGGATATCACATCTACATGTTGAATGGAAATCTTCTGGTAATCATGGGAGTTCCCGAGTTCGGTGAGTTAACACTTGAGTCAAACCTAACTCTACAAGGTAATCCAATGCAGATGATGATTGATGGAGATCGAATAGTCATCGCATCAACGATTAACGCTTGGAGCCTCGATGAAAATGATCCTCTTCGTTCACAATTGATGGAAGAGGTACAATGGGGTGAAGGCGACAATGTCTACACATATTACCGAGTTCAAAGCTTGGTCAAGTATACTGTTGTTGATATCACTGATCGCGCAGATCCTCAAGTAGAGCGTGAGTTGTACATTGAAGGAAACTATCACACTGCAAGGATGGTCGACGGTACTGTTCGTTCGGTAACTCACAACTATGCAAACTTTGACGGTCTAAGATACTGGGTTGACCTTCCATCCGAATATTGGGCCATCGAAGATGAAGGTGATAGAGAAACTGCATGGGAGTACCATCTCACTGAGACTATCACAAATAACATCGCAGTCATCAACGCCCTGACAATGGATGATTTTGCTCCACACATCTATGAGATGACAGATACAGGCTTGGTGTCCTATCCTTCTACATCGAATGATTGCTCTGAATTCGCAGCAAGCACAGACAGTGTGGCGCGTGGCTTCACTTCAATTATGACAATTGAAATGCTTTCAGACGACGTGCAGGTCGAAGTTAATCACATCGCATCTTCTTGGGCCCACGTATATGCTTCACAAGATGTACTAATCCTCGCTGAGCCCGCTAATGATTGGTGGTGGTTCTGGCGTAACACAGGATTTGTAGATGCCACTAATATCCACACCTTTGACATCAGTGAAGTCGGCACAACCACGTACGTTGCTTCAGGTCGTGTAGACGGAACCGTTCAGGATCAGTTCTCACTTTCTGAGAGTGAGGGTGTAATCCGAGTCGCCACGACTGAAGATATGTGGGGTCGATGGTGGATGAGTACTGAAAATTGGACTGGACCTACCAACAACGTCTACACATTAGCTGTAGCAGAGTGTATGATTCCAGAGGGATGTGATGATGATTCAGCCGAGTTGCTACAAATCGGTCACATAGGAGACATAGCCGAGGGAGAGCGCATTTGGAGTGCCCGATTCATGGGTGACCGCGCATATCTTGTGACCTTCCAGAACATGGACCCACTATGGGTGATTGATTTGTCCGACCCGACCAATCCAACAATCCTAGGGGAGTTAGAAATCCCTGGAGTATCCACTTACATTCACCCAGTAGATGAAGATACGTTACTAACCATAGGAATTGGTGGTGGTGAGGATGGATTAGGTCTAGATTGGTCAGTGACTCAGATATCTCTGTTTGACGTTAGTGATCCAACCAATCCTACCCTTGCAGATACATTGCCTCTTTCTCCTGCGTACACAGATGAGAACTGTGAAAATGTGCGCAGTTGTGGTTGGTCTTGGTCCTGGTCAGAAGCAACCTACGAGCACAAGGCATTCACTTACTGGGCACCAGACAATTTGCTCGCAGTACCTCTATCTACTCAGAGATACACCTACGATGAAATAATCGAAAATGGAGTCACCTACACTCACTACGGCTACGAGTATGTCTCTATGCTGAAGTTGATTGAGGTTGATTCCGAGAATCTGACTCTATCCCTCCACGGTGATGTAAACCATTCAAGCTTCTACAACGAAAACGGTTTGTCTGATTGGTGGTATGGTAGCACAACCAGTATCCGCCGTTCAATCTTCATGGGAGACTATGTCTATGCCTTCTCTGCTCTTGGTGCTACAGTTCATCTAACTGATGACCTAACACCAATTGTTGAACTGGAGATTCCAGGTCAAGAGATCTCAGAAAAATACTACGATGACGAAGTCGAGGTAGCCGACTCTGAAGAATCTGAATCGACATCATCGGGCGATGGAGCAGAACCCGAAGAATCCTGAGAAATTGCTTAGGATTATCTGAACCTTAGAGACCGACCTGTACTTCCTGCAGATGCTACGGCTGTGCCTCTTAGAGGACCATCTCTCTGTCTTTGATGAACAACCTGACCATCAACAATCGTATAGATTGGCCAACCAGTAAGTTCGCATCCTGCAAACGGTGTCCATCCAACTCGAGCCCAAGTGTCTGAGTCTTCGATGACTCGTCTTGTCTCCATGTCAACTAGTACAAGGTCAGCGTCGTAGCCCTCAGTGAGCCTGCCTTTGCCTTCCATTCCGTAGACATTAGCAGGACCTTCACACATCCAACGCGCTACATCTGTAACTGAGCACATGCCTTCTGAAGCATGTGTTAGCATACATGGTAGAGAGGTTTCAACACCTGGCATTCCCGAGTGTGCCTTTGGAAATCCTAGGTTTTTGTTTTCTAGTGTGTGTGGAGCGTGATCAGTGGCGATACAATCAATGGTTCCATCTTTCAGCCGCTTCCACAAAGTGTCACGGTCGTGTGAGTAGCGAATTGGAGGATTCATCTTCAGCCGAGTACCAATGCGCTCGACATCGGTATCATCGAATGTGAGGTGTTGTGGACAAGTCTCAGTGGTAATTAGGTCACCTTTGTTTGAAGCTAACCAATCCGCTTCTATACCACTAGTAAGATGTAGAACGTGTAATCTGTGGTCATGGTCCTTAGCAAGTGCAGAAGCTCTCTGAGTTGCCATTAGTGCACAGGTATCGTCTCTCCATTCGGCATGGGCAGCGATATCGGTCCTATGCTGGAATTCAGGCCAGCGTTCATTCAATCTGTCTTCATCTTCTGCATGAGTTGCAATTATTCCACCAGTATTAGCAAATATATTCTCAAGATGTTTTTGTTGATGAACAAGAAGATCACCCGTACTGCTACCCATAAAGACCTTGATTCCACAAATTCCATCAGTTGGTGAAGGGTTATCGGGAGTCCCTACTGCATCTTGCAAATCACTGACATTGTTCGGTGTTGCTCCGATAAAGAAGCCGTGATGTGTTACTGCATTACGAGTAGCAGAATCAATCTTTGATTGCATTGCCTTCAAGGTAGTAGCAGCAGGGACATTATTTGGCATATCTAAGAAAGAAGTAACTCCTCCTGCCGCGGCAGCACGACTTCCACTACCAATGTCTTCTTTCTCAGGTTGTCCTGGTTCTCTGAAGTGTACTTGTGGGTCAATTGCACCGGGTAATAGGAACAACCCTTCAGCATCAATAATGACTTCACCAGAATCTGCAGAAAGCCCTCCCCCTTCCGCAATTGTGCTAATTGTATTGCCTACAACTCTTAGGTCACCATCGACAATACGACCACCGATTACCATCGATGAATTTTGAATCAACATTCGATGGCTCATGTCCGCTCACTTTCTGCCGGGTAGCAGACTGCTCAAGACTGTTCTGCTTTGAAATTCATAGTGATTCTGTTATCCCGCGCTGTTCAAATAACCGATGCCTCAGGGATGGCCAGCGAGTTTGAGTAGCCAGGTTATCTCGTCGGGCTCATAACCCGGAGACCGGTGGTTCAAATCCACCACTCGCTACCATTATTATCCAATAGACAAAGAATCCTTATCTAAGAATATTCAAACATATTTACTGAAAGGAAAAAACAAAGTGAAAGTGAAATAATAAGTTACTGCTCGCTTATAGACCGCCGATTTCACTTTCAATCTAGTGAAGGGGGTCAATCAGTTCTTCATATACCGAGAGGGAGCCAGATTAGGTGTAGGAAAGGTGAGATAGATGGCCAAGAAGACAGCGAGTGAGAAAATGGAAGAAGACGACGGTTCGATAACGATTGATGTTGATGAGCAACAAGCAACCATAGAGGATTTACCTGGTGTGGGTCCTGCGACTGCAGAGAAATTACGAGAAGCAGGATTCGAAGAATTACTCGCGATTGCTGTAATGAGTCCTACTGAACTAGGTGAACAGGCCGAACTTGGTGAGGCAGTATCGTCAAAGATAATACAAGGAGCAAAAAAGCTAGCAAACATTGGTGGATTCGTTTCAGGGAATACTTTACTCGAGCGACGACGAGAAGTACAGAAACTGACTTCCGGAGCTGCTGCTCTTGACGAATTATTAGGTGGAGGATTCGAAACCCAAGCAATTGTCGAGGTATACGGTGAGTTTGGTAGTGGTAAAACTCAGATAGGCCATCAGTTAGCTGTTAACACATTACTTCCTCTTGAGCAAGGTGGATTTGATGGAGAGGTTTTCTACATAGATACAGAAGATACATTCCGTCCTGAGAGAATCGCTCAAATGGCTGAGGGAGTTGGTTTGGATCCGATCCAGGTTCTTGACAGGATTCATGTTGCTCGTGCTTACAATTCAGCACACCAAATGCTCCTAGTTGATGAGATTAAGAGGGCATCGAAAAATATTGATGTTAAATTGATAATTGTAGATTCTCTCACCAGTCATTTCCGTGCAGAATATGTTGGGAGAGGTCAGTTAGCCCCCCGTCAACAAAAACTCAATCGTCACTTGAAGGAACTAAAGCAATTATCAGATGTTCATAATGCACTAGTTCTTGTTACAAATCAAGTTATGTCCAGACCAGATGCATTGTGGGGAGATCCAACCAAGGCCATTGGAGGACACATTGTTGGTCATGCAAGTACATTCCGCCTCTATTTGAGGAAGTCAAAGGGAGGGCGAAGAATTGCTCGTCTAGTCGACAGCCCTAACCTTCCAGAAGGAGAGGCCGTGTTTACCGTGACTGCCGAGGGTCTCAAAGATTGATTTTTGAGGCCCTTGGGGTCCGAACAACATAGCTGTCAAGAAGTGACGAATTGATTCTTCCATAGAACCAAAGATGCTTCTTCGAAATCATTCTGTGTTAGTTCGTAGGCCCAATGCTGTAATGATTGTCTGATTACTGGGCTAATACTTTCATCATTGAAAACAGTTTCATTAGCGATGATTTTCTTAATTAACATATTTTTAAATCTCCCTTTTGGACCTGTAAAATTTAACCATCGTTTGATTTGCCTATCATCATCAATGCTTCTTCTACCTACGAAGAACCGACAGTACCATTGTACCCAACCATAGGGGTCCTGCTCTCTAATCCAACCTTTTGATTCCCACATTCTTAATGATGTACCACTTGAAACTTTGAATCGATTTAGATTCTTATCATAAATTTCATTGATTAGCAGTTCATTAGGAATTTCATCCCACCATTTACTGAATTCTAGATGCTGATCACTGAATTTCTTATTAGCAACATTGGAATAAATCTCTTTCCAATAAATCCCCCCGAAACTACCTCTAGAAAAAATTTCTTTAGGTGTAAGATTTGGCTTGAATTCGGGGTAATCTGGGAAAATTATTTTTCCATATTTATCCTTAACATTCAGACTAGATCTTTGATTATTTTTCAAAATCACTCATCCCCTGGGCCGCCCGGAAT
>Ga0209228_1001692_pt1 | contig 10911 bp, 5 predicted proteins | sample METZYME_3_150m_FD_187547 | JGI IMG/M metagenome (GOLD analysis project Ga0209228, IMG submission 187547) | Marine microbial communities from oxygen minimum zone in mesopelagic equatorial Pacific - METZYME_3_150m (SPAdes) (version 2) | ecosystem: Environmental > Aquatic > Marine > Oceanic | place...
CTCATGGAAAAAGGATTTCAGAAGATCAAGAAAATAAACAGCTGTATCTAAATATCGATTGTGCTAAAATTTTTGATTTTGGATCAAAAAATAGTATTTTTTTAAATATCAAATCTGAGATTCTTAAATCTGACACATATTTCACAAATGAATTGTCAAGATTTGGAGGAGCTAAATCAATAAGAGGTTTTGATGAAAACAGTCTATTTTCAAATAAATATTTTCTATTAATTTCTGAGTATAGATTCAAGCTAAATAACACCATATATATTAATAGCATCCTGGATCTAGGTAATTTTGAAAACAAAATAATAGATAATAATACTAATATATATGGTGTTGGCATAGGTGTTGGCCTGGTAACCAAAGGAGGAATCTTTACCTTAAATTACGCTAATGGATCGGAGTGGAAAGAGAAAATTGACTCAAAAAACTCTAAAATTCACATAACTTTTAGGTCTTTTTTCTGATTATTTAACCTGTAAAACCTAAAAAAAACATAAATTTTTACAGAATTGTTTTGTTTTATTAACATTTTATTATGATTTTTGCAGTTGGACTAATTCAAATAAATTAATAAAATGAAAACAAAGTTTAGTGGAATTTTGACGCTTGTATTGGCGTTAGTCGCGCAACTAACGTTTGCGCAAGGAAAAGCGGTTTCAGGTAGTGTTTCTGATGATTCAGGGATGCCTGTAGCTGGAGTAAATATTGTTGTTCAAGGTACTACAACGGGAACTCAGTCTGACTTTGATGGTAATTATAGCATCATGGTTGACGAGGGAGCTGTATTAGCATTTACATATGTCGGTTATACCTCTGTTTCGGTAACAGTTGGTTCATCTGATACAGTAAATGTTACTATGAGCGAAGACGTTGCTCAACTTGAAGAAGTAGTCGTTACGGCACTAGGTATTAAAAGAGAAAAGAAAGCTCTTGGTTATGCCGTTAGTGAAGTATCTGGCGAAGAAATGGAACAAAGAACTGAAGGTGACGTTGCTAGAGTATTATCTGGTAAAGCATCAGGTGTAAATGTCACTTCTCAAGGTGGTACATCTGGTTCTGCAACTAATATTGTTATTAGAGGTTATACTTCTATTAATGGTAACAACCAAGCATTATTCGTAGTTGACGGAGTGCCTTTTAGTAGTGATACAAATGCACAAGGTGGTTATGTTGGTGGTAACATTGGTTCTACTAGATTCTTAGATCTAGATCCAAACAACATTGCTAGTGTTAACGTTCTTAAAGGTTTAGCAGCAGCTACACTTTATGGAACAGCTGGTAAAAATGGTGTAGTTGTAATAACAACAAAATCTGGTTCTTTAGGCCCTGCCGGACCTAGTAAAACAGAAATTACTGTTAATCAATCTTATTTTGTTAATGAGATTGCATCAATGCCAGAGTATCAAAATCAATACGGTGGTGGTTTCGACCAATCATTCGGATGGTTCTTCAGTAACTGGGGACCTGGATTCGCAAGAGATGGAGTTGACGGATGGGCAAATGACCCAGCTGGAACTATTGTAGATACTGACGGAGTTGGAACTGTAGAGCATCCATATGGATCTTCTGCATTCCTTAATGCATTTATGGGTGGTAATAACGTATTAAACCAAGAATATACTGGTACGCGTTATGTATGGCAACCTTACGAAAGTGTTGAAAACTTCTTTAGATCAGGTGGTGTTTCTAACACATCTGTTAATATAAGAGGTGCATCAGACGATGGTAAACTTTCGTATAATGTAAACTGGGGTAACCTTGATGAAAAAGGATTTACACCTGGAAATGCTCTTAAAAGAAATACAATTTCTATCGGTGGACGTGCTGAGTTAAGTAACAAGTTTACTATTAGTGGTTCTATGAACTACAGTAATACTCACATGGTATCTCCTCCAGTTGCTTCTTCTAGAGGTAACGGTACAATGGGATGGTCAACATTTGGTAACGTATTCTTTACGCCAAGAAACGTTGACTTAATAAATTTACCATGGGAGATTCCTGAAAATGGTGGTAGTATCTACTATAGAAATGGTAATGATATCATAAACCCAAATTGGTCAGTTGCAAACTCTCAAGGTGGTCAAAACACTAATAGAGTATTTGGTACTGCTAGTTTAGTATATGATATTAATGATAATATGTCTCTTACTTATCGTGCTGGTATTGACTGGTATAATGAGAGAAACAAAGCATACTCTAACAAAAATGGTGTAAACTTTAACCAGGCTGTTTACGGTTATCTTAATACATGGGATAACAATGTAACTATCTGGAACCATTATGTTGGATTAAATGGTAGTGCTGATGTAAGTGATGACGTAGGAATTACATGGACAGTTGGAGCTGAATCAAAAATGAGAAATTACGATCGTGAAGGTGTTGCAAGTAGCGGACAGATTGTATATGGTGTGGTTCAACACTTTAACTATGAGAATCAAACACCAATGTCATACCATGGTCATCAAAACACTTTAGGTGTATTTGGTAACGCAGATATCGATTATAAGGATTTCTTATTCGTTTCATTATCTGCTAGAAATGACTGGGTATCTAATCTACCAACAGAGAATAATAGCATGTTCTATCCAAGTGCAAGTGTATCATTCTTACCTACATCTATGGATGAAAGTATTAAGTCTGATGACTTAACATACTTAAAGGTAAGAGCTGGTTATGGAACATCTGCTGGTTTCCCAGGTGGTTATCCTACAGTTAATAGTGTATCACAATCTACAAACCAAAATGGTGGTTTAAATGGTGGTGTTACTACTAACTCTGTAAGTGACTTCCAGGCTAACCCAGATCTTAAACCAGAATTACTTTCAGAACTTGAAGTTGGAGTTGATGCTAGAGTTTGGGGAAATAGAGTTGGAATTAATGCTTCTTGGTTTTCAAGACAAAGTAATGACTTAATTGTATACAAACCTCTTCCAACATCAACTGGGTTTACTAATACTCAAGCTAACATTGGTAAGATTGAAGGTGATGGTATAGAAATTGACGTTGATTTAGAAATGTTTGATATCATGCAAGTTAATGTGGATGGTCTTAGCTGGAATGCAAGAGTTAACTTTACAAAAAGTTCAGCTATTGTAACAGAGCAATCAGATGATCAAATTATATATGGTGGTTCTACTGCTACTTGGTTAGGTGGTAATGCTGCTATCGAAGGAGAGCCTTTAGGGGTTATCGTTGGTACTAGAATCGAGAGAAATGATAACGGAGATATGGTTGTTAACGCTTCAGGTAACTACGGTTCAGAAGGTGTTATGGCAATCGATGCTAACGGAAATGAAGTTCCTCTAGGAACAGAAGGTTCAAGAACAATTACACCAATTATTGGTGATCCTGAGCCAGATTATGTTATGAATATGATAAATACATTAAAGTATAAAGACTTTACGCTTGGATGGCAATTAAGCCATACAGCCGGTGGTGATATATCAGCTAAAACAGTTGCTACATTACTAGGTCGTGGTGGAATCGTTACTGACAGAAAGAATACATTTATTCTTCCTGGTGTACTAGCTGATGGTTCTCCTAACAACCTACAGGTAAACAACTCATCTTATTATTTCAATAATGTGTTGTTCGGTCCACTTGAAATGTCTATTTATGACGGGTCTGTTATAAGACTTCAAGAAGTATCATTATCATGGTCAGTTCCACAAAAGATGTTAGATAATACTCCATTTGGTGCATTATCTCTAACAGCTACTGGATTTAACTTATGGCATGATGCTTATAATGTACCAGATGCTACTAATTACGATCCTAATGTTGCAGGTACCGGTGTCGGTAATGCAAGAGGTTGGGACTTCCTTAATGGACCTAGTTCAAAAAGGTGGGGTGTTAGTCTTAAAGCATCATTTTAATAACGTTTAAAATCAATTAATTATGAAAAGAATATTTAAATATTTAATGATGATGGTGATAGCGTCTGCTACGATGTTCTACTCATGTGAAACCATGGAATTAGAAGATCTAGCGAGTCCTAACTCACTATCTCCAGATCTAGCGGATGCTGATCTGTTATTAAACAAAATCCAAATATCGTTCCTTAGTGCAATGCAAGACATGCAGTACAACGGTGCGGCACTTGGAAGAATAAGTTATATGGGTGGTAGAGTATACTACAATAACTTTGGTGCTTACACTATAAGCGGTTCATGGTATCAGTTATATGCCAGTATATTACCGGATATAGCTGCTATTGAAGGCTTAAATGGTGAAGACAATTTATTGGCTTTCCACCTAGGTATGTCAAAAGCAATGGCTGCTCACATTATGATGGGTATTGTTGATTCTGTGGGAGATATTCCATGGATGGAAGCAAATAACCCTGTTGAGTATCCTAACCCAAGTGTTTCTGATGACGCAGATGTTTATGCTGCTGCAGTGGCAATGCTAGATGAAGCTCAAGGATATCTTGATGCTGCTGGTGGTGGTGATGACATGTACTACGGAGGAGATGCTTCTAAGTGGACAAAATATGTTAACACTTTAAAGATGCGTGCTGCTCTTACAACAGGTAATTATGCTGGTGCATTAGCTCAGACAAATGTTATTGAAACTGCTGCTGATGATTTACAGTTTAATTATGGTTCACAAGAACTGCAACCAGACACACGTCACCCATGGTATGGGTCTGACTATACAACTTCAGGTGCTAATATCTATCAATCATCTTGGTTAATGGATCTTATGAATGGAGAAACAGATGACTGGTATGGAACGAATGTAACTGATTGGAGTGCTGGAAATTTCCCAATAAATGATCCTAGAAGAAGATACTACTTCTACAGACAAACAACTATGACACCAGGTAATCAGCAAATGATTAAAGCCTTTGGTGCTGTTTATATGTACCCATATGATTGGGGTGGTGATTCATCTAATGGTGAAACACTTCAGTGTTCTTTACAAGATCAACCATTCCACCTAGAGTTTACTCCTGATGGAAATAATACTTATGGAAATGGAAGATGGTGTTCTGGATTTATAGGATACTGGGGTAGACATCACGGTAATGATGAAGGTACACCTCCTGATAACTTTACTAGAACTTGTACAGGAGTTTACCCTTCTGGTGGTAGCTTTGATAATCTAGATGATATCCATGACTATGACACTCTTGGTACATTAGGTGCTATTGATGGTACAGTTGGTCAAGTTTGGCAAGGAAATGGTGGTGGTGGAATGGGTATATGGCCAATCCACTTATCCTCATATTCTAAGTTTATGAAAGCTGAAGCTGCTTTATCTTCTGGTGATGCTGCAACAGCTGCAATGTATATGGAAGCTGGAATGAATGAATCAATTACGAAAGTAATGGGCTTTTCATCTGTTGATGCTGAAGCTGATTCAAGTCAATTCCCTACTTCTGGAGAAGTTGCTGCTTTCGTAGCTGATGTAGTGGCTAAGTTCAACGCTGCTCCTGCTTCATCTGCGTTAGATGGATTCGGATGGCCAGTTGAAAAAGATAAAATGGATATACTAGGTGAGCAATATTTTGTTGCTATGTATGGTGGTGCGAACGATGCGTGGAACTTCATGAGAAGAACTGGACACCCGAGAACGGTTTCTAGAGGTCTTATGGACAACACTGAATCAGGACCATTCCCTAGAACTGGTACATATCCAACAAGTGAAATAAGTGCTAATCCAAGTATTTTACAGAGACAAGACAATTTAACAACTGTCTTCTGGGATTCTGGAACAACTGTAATATCTAATTAAAAACATGAAAACTATGAGAAATATATTTAAATTTTTATTCGCTTCTCTGTTTGTAGTAACTTTTTCTTGTGTAGATAGCGAAAACGTTATTGACACAGTTCTAGACTATGAAACTGGAGCGATACTAAGAACAATTTCAGTGAATAACGCTGTCTTGAATTCTAGTGATGCTAACAGCACATTCAGTGTGACTGTAGAGGAGCAAGATGAAGCAGACGGTGCTCTATTTCAACAAGTTAATGTTTACTGTCAACTAAAGGATCTTACTGATGGAAATGATAGTACTGACTTTATGTTAGTAACATCTATACCTGCTAGTGATTTTGCAACTGGACCTGTAGGACTACCTAGAGGTGATGTTAATATGGCGTTCGGTGATGCTGCTGCTGCAATGGGAGTAGGCCCAAGTCATTACTCACCTGGTGATGTATTCGTTGTTGGATTAGAAGTTGTATTAACTGATGGAAGAACATATGATTGGACATCTGCTGCTGGTATTATCACTGGTGGATTCTTTTCTTCTCCATTCAAGTACAATGCTCTATTAACTTGTTCGCCAATGCCTGGAGACTATACAGTTTATATGACTGACTCTTATGGTGATGGTTGGCAAACTACTTCAGGTGGTGACGGTGGTCAAGGACTTGAAATCGATATGGATGGTGTAATTACATCTGTAGCTATGTGTTCTCAATGGGGAACATATGATTTCGCTTGTACTCCAACTGCTGATGGTTACACTGCAACAGCAACTGTAACTATTCCTGTTGGAACAGAGTCTGCTACGTGGACATTCCCTGGAGATTACTACGGTGAGATAGGATTTGAGATTACTGGCCCTAACGGGGTAGTAGCTTATTCTGCTCTTGACCCAGGTACTGCTACAGTTGGATTACTTCCAGTAGCGATTTGTGCTCAGTAATCATTAGAGTAACTGAATAATAAAAAAAAGAGCTTTATTTTAATAAGGCTCTTTTTTTTATCTTTATCCCCAATATAATCAGATGATGAGAATTAAATACGGGATATCCTTTCTACTACTGTTTCTTTTCTATACCTGTGAAAACAATACAGGTTATACAGACCTATCCTCAGAATTATATAATAACTATGTAAAAGTTCCCAGTTCTGTCAGTGGAATTGATTTTATTAATGAAATTGAGCATAATTTAGCTTCTAAATCAAATTTATTCGATTACGACTACTTTTATAACGGCTCTGGTGTTGGTATAGCAGATTTTAACAATGATGGCTTAAAAGACGTCTTTTTGTGCGCAAATCAAGCTCCGAATAGGCTTTATTTGAACAAAGGCGACCTAACCTTTGAAGATATCACCCAAACAAGTAATATAAATACAAATAAGGCCTGGTCAAGCGGAGTTACATTTGCAGATATAAATCAAGATGGTTGGATAGATATATATGTTTCACAAGGAGGTCCTTATCAGAAGGGAAAACGAAAAAATTTGCTACTTATTAATCAGGGAGATCTAACTTTTAAAGAAAAAGCTACAGAATATGGACTTGATGATTCAGGAATAAGTACTCAATCAGCATTCTTTGATTATGATAAGGATGGCGACCTTGATTGTATTGTAATGAATGAAAATGATTATTATGGCCTAGATCCTGCAAGATTTTACAAATTATTTGAGAATAAAGAACTTTTAAAAGATAATTCATCACATCTATATGAGCAAAAAGAGGGAAAATTTATTGACATAACTGAAAAAGCAGGTCTGCTGAAGCCAAGTTTTGGTCTTGGACTATGTGTTAGTGATTTAAATAATGATAACTGGTTAGATGTATATATAGCCAATGATTACTATGTCCCTGATGCAATGTATATTAATAATGGTGATGGTACATTTACAGATAAGATAAAGAGTGCTACAAAACAAATATCATTTTATGGGATGGGTGTAGATATTGCAGATATCAACAATGATAACCTAAAGGATATATATGTGCTAGATATGGCCTCAAGTGATCATGTAAGATCAAAAACACTTATGGCGTCAATGAGTACATCTAATTTTGATCTAATAACAAAAGAATTAGATCTTCATTATCAATATATGTTTAATTCTCTACAGCTTAATCTTGGAAACAACAGTTATCATAATATTGCACAGCACTTAAAACTCGCTAAAACAGATTGGAGTTGGGCTGGACTTATATTTGATCATGATAATGATGGACTTGAAGATATTCTTGTAACCAACGGATATAGAAGGTATGGGTCTGATAATGATTCTAGAATAAAAATAAATAAGGAAAAAATATTATATAATGGAAAAGTTCCTTTAGAAGTAAAAGAAGAATTATATAACGCTCTTCCATCAGAAAAACTAGCTAATATTCTGTATAAAAACACAGGTGATTTAAAATTTAAAGATATTTCTGAGTATTCTGATCTAAAAGAACCAACATTTTCTAATGGTGCTGTATACTCAGATCTAGACAATGATGGTGATCAAGACCTTATAATTAATAATATTGATCAAGAAGCATTCGTACTCAAAAATACCTCCAGAGAAAAAAAATTGGGTAACTATATAAAAATAGTTACTAAAGGGAATACATCAGAGGACTTTGCCAAAGTAACTATAAAATATAACGATATAATAAAAACAAAAGAATCAAAACGAGTAAGAGGATACTTATCAGCTGTGGATAATGATATTCATTTTGGACTTGGAACTGTAAAAAATATAGATTCTCTAATAATTCGATGGAATTCTGGTAAAATAGAAAAATTGGCAAATATAGAAGCAAATCAGACAATTGAACTATCTGAAGAAAATGGGTCTGTAAATAATAATTTATATAACAGGAATGACTACTGGTTTAATAAAAGTATTTCAAATCCATTGGATTACACGAATATAGAGAATGAATTTAATGACTTTGAAAAAGAAATACTTCTCCCCTTTAAGCAATCTACCCTGGGGCCATCAATTACATCAGGTGATGTAAACAATGATAATCTAGAAGACATTCTTATTGGTGGTAGTAAAGGTCAGGCTGCTCAACTATTCATTCAAAATAATAATAAATATAAAAAGAAATTAAACAGAGTATTTCTTGAAGATGCAAATTATGAGGACATGGAGTCAATTTTTATTGATATTGACAACGATAATGATCAGGATTTATATATAGTAAGTGGTGGAAATGAGTTTAATCAAAGATCCGAAAGCTTAAAAGATAGAATTTACATAAATGACGGTAATGGAAACTTCTCTAGAAGTATTCAGACAGAAATACCAGATTATACGATCAGTGGGAAAACAGTTTCCAAAATAGATTTTGATAAAGATGGTGATCAAGATTTGATTGTAGGGAACAGAATTGTAACTCAAAAATATCCATTGCATGAGCCCTCAATAATATATGAAAACGATAATGGCAAATTTAAAAATGTAACCTATAAAATAGCTGCTGAGTTTGAAAACTTTGGTATTGTCAATAAAGTGATTACAACAGATATAAATAACGATGGATGGGAAGATTTTATCAGTGTAGGAGAATGGACAAATATTGGGATATTCATTAATAATAAAGGTAGTTTTAAGAATATATCAAATAAGAGTAATCTTGAAGATTTGTACGGATGGTGGTTTGATATACAAGAAACTGATGTGAATAATGATGGATATAAGGATTACATTATTGGAAATATAGGTACAAACTCAAAATATAAAACCAATAAAACAAAGCCACTGAAAGTGTTTGCAGATGATTTTGATAACAATGGAACACATGATCTAATACTAAGTTATGAGTATAAAAACGAATATGTGCCACTAAGAGGAAAGGAATGCTCAACTCAACAAATGCCATTTATAGCAGAAAAAATACCAACATTTGATGAATTTGCTACTGCCAGTATTGAAGACATATATGGTGAAGGCGTAACAAGTGCTTACCAGAGAAAAGTAACAGAATTTTCATCATTAATCCTAATAAATAACGGTGATACAACATTTAAGATAAATAAACTACCAGAACTAGCTCAGACGATTCCATTACTCTCAAGTGATGGATATGATATAAATAATGATGGATATGAAGATATAATAATCGGCGGGAACATATATAACACAGAAGTAGAAACACCAAGGCTTGATAACCAATTTGCAATAGTCCTATTATCCAATAAAAAAGATAATTACATAGCAATTGGTCCAGAAAAAAGTGGATTGTATACAAATGGAAATACAAAATCAATAAAAATAATTAAGGGTGAGGAACCGTTACTAATAATTGGTAATAATAATGGTAATTCAGAAGTATTTTATATAAATACTAAAAAATAATTACACTATACTTATAAATACTTATACTATAATAGTATAGTGTTTTACAGATATAAAAATGAAACATAATATAGAAATATACGGAATACGTACGATAATTGAAGCAATTAAATCAGGAGAGGAAACGATTGATAAAATATTTATTCAAATTGGGCTAACAGGAAGATTAATTAATGAACTAGAAGCACTTATTAGAAAAAATAAACTTAAATCATCCTATGTTCCAACACAAAAGCTAAATAGACTTTCAAAAAAAAATCATCAAGGTGTAATTGCTAGAATTTCCCCAATTAAGTTCTATGAGATAAATCAAATTATAGAAAAAATTGAACAGAAAAAGGATGCTTTAATATTAATTCTTGATAAAATCAACGATGTAAGAAATTTTGGCGCAATAATTAGAACAGCTGAAGTATCGGGTGTAGATGCAATTATAATTCAAAACGAATCCTCAGCGCCGATTAATGCTGATACTGTAAAAACAAGTGCAGGAGGAGTGTTTAATGTTCCTATTTGCAAAGTAAGTCACATAAAAGATGCTATATATCATCTAAAATCATCAAAAATAATGGTTATAGCTGCTAGCGAGAAAGCAGAAAAAAATATTTATGACTTATCACTAAAAAACCCTGTGGCAATAATAATGGGATCTGAAGAGAGAGGTATAAGCTCCTCTATCCTTAAATTATCTGATGAAATAGTAAAATTACCAATGTTTGGGAAAATTGAATCATTAAACGTCTCTGTAGCAAGTGGAATTTTTCTATATGAAGTAATCAGGCAAAGAATATAACTCACACTATAAATAGGTAGTCAAATCAGATAAGGAATTGACTGAAATAAT
>Ga0209228_1001693_pt1 | contig 10910 bp, 5 predicted proteins | sample METZYME_3_150m_FD_187547 | JGI IMG/M metagenome (GOLD analysis project Ga0209228, IMG submission 187547) | Marine microbial communities from oxygen minimum zone in mesopelagic equatorial Pacific - METZYME_3_150m (SPAdes) (version 2) | ecosystem: Environmental > Aquatic > Marine > Oceanic | place...
CCGATCGGCTCCACGCCTTGGCCAAGCTTGATGTCGGTGCCGCGCCCGGCCATGTTTGTGGCGATGGTCACGGAGCCTTTCTGGCCGGCGCGGGTGATGATCTCGGCCTCCTGCTCGTGGTACTTGGCGTTGAGCACGCTGTGGATGATGCCGTTCTTCTTGAGCAACCGTGAGATGTACTCGCTGACCTCCACCGAGACGGTGCCGACGAGGATCGGGCGGCCCTGTCGGTGCACCTCTTTGACCTCGTCGAGCACGGCGTTGTATTTCTCGCGCCGCGTCTTGTAGACGGAGTCGTTGGCGTCGTCGCGAATGCACGGCTCGTGGGTGGGGATGACGAGGACGCCCAGTTTGTAGATGTCGAAAAACTCCTGCGCCTCGGTGGCGGCGGTGCCGGTCATGCCGGCCAGCTTGGTGTAGAGGCGGAAATAGTTCTGGATGGTGATGGTGGCCAGCGTCTGGGTTTCCTTCTCGATGGTGACGTTTTCCTTGGCCTCGACGGCCTGGTGCAGCCCGTCGCTCCAGCGGCGGCCGGGCATGGCGCGGCCGGTGTGTTCGTCCACGATGATAACCTTGTTTTCCTGCACCACGTAGGCGATGTCCTTCACGTACAGGCTGTACGCCTTGAGCAACTGGCCGGTGATGTGGATGTTTTCGGCCTTGGCCTTGAACTCGTCTTGCAGCTTGGTCTTGGCCGCCAACCGGCTCTGGGCGTCGAGACTCTCGTTGTGGTCGATGTCGTGCTGCTCCACGGAGAGGTCCGGCAGCATGAACGCCTCGGTATCGTTCGGGTTGAGGTAGCTGCGGCCCTTCTCTGTGAGGTCGGCGTCGTGGTTCTTCTCCTCCATGCCGAAATAAAGTTCCTCTTTTTGGGCGTAAAGATCCTTTTTCGACTGGTCGGAGTGCAGGGAGAGCTCGGCCTTGTCGATAAGCTTTTGGTTTTGCGTTTCCTCCATGAGGCGCATGAGGCGCTCGCCCTTCGGTTGGCCAAGCCGGGACTTGTAGAGCAGCAGGCCAAGTTCCATCTCCAGTTCGTCGGCGTTCTCGGGGCGATCCTCGGACAACAGCTGTTTGCTAAGTTTCTCTGCATCGGTCAAATAGCCGGCGATGAGCTTGTGCTGGGCCTGAACGAGGTTTTTGATCTTGTGATTGGCCTTGCGATACTCCTTGTCGAGGCTGGCCGCCGCCGGGCCGCTGATGATCAACGGCGTGCGCGCCTCGTCGACGAGGATTGAGTCCACCTCATCAACGATGGCGAAGTAGTGTTGGCGCTGCACCTGGTCCTCGGTGCGGCTGGCCATGCCGTTGTCACGCAGGTAGTCGAAGCCAAACTCCGAGTTGGTGCCGTAGGTGATGTCGCAGTCGTACTGCTCGCGGCGCTCGGTCGGGTTCATGTCATGCACGATACAGCCGATACTCAGCCCGAGATATTTGTAGATCGCGCCCATCCATTCGCTATCGCGCTGGGCGAGGTAGTCGTTGACGGTCACAAGGTGCACGCCGCGCCCGGACAGTGCGTTGAGGTAAATCGGCAGCGTGGCGACGAGTGTCTTGCCCTCGCCGGTGGCCATCTCGGCGATGTTGCCCTCATGCAACGCCATGCCGCCGACGAGCTGTACGTCGTACGGGATCATCTCCCATCTGAGGTCGTGGCCGCGCACGTGCACGTCGGTGCCGTAAAGCCTTCGGCACGCATTTTTCACCACCGCAAACGCCTCCGGCAGGATGGCCGCCAGCTCCTGCTTCAGCTCCCGGTCATCCTCGATGGCAGCGAGACGTTCCTTCCACTCCTGCGTCTTTTGGCGCAGGGCGTCCGGCGAGGTGGCCTGCAGCTCCTCCTCGATCCGGTTGATCTCCCCCACGCGTGCCAAGAGCTTCTTGACCAGCCGCTTGTTTTTATTCGGAAAAAGTTTACTCAGAAAACCCATCATCACTCTTTAACAAAGGCGGTGGACGCTACGGCATGCCCGCTGGCGCGTCAAAGGTTTCCCTTGGCCAAGCAGGAGGGGGTTTTTGTTGGAATGCCGAGCGGCCTGCCGTAAAACCTCCTGCCGGATGAAAAAATCATCACCAGTGTCGCGGAGCGGCCGGTTCAGCAGTGGGCCGGGTCGGGACGTGGCTAAGTTCACCGAGTCGATCTCGTTCGACCGCCGGTTGTGGCGGCATGACCTCGTGGGCTCCATCGCCCACGCCACTATGCTTGGGGGCATCGGTGTGCTCACCAAGGCCGAGGCCAAGCGCATCGTCCGTGCGCTCGAGGCCATCGGCGACGATATCGAGTCCGGCGGGTTTGAGTGGGACGAGTCTCTTGAGGACGTCCACATGAACCTTGAGTCCGAGCTGACCCGGCGCGAGCCGGCCGGGGCCAAGCTGCACACCGGCCGCTCGCGCAACGACCAGGTCGCGCTCGACATGCGGATGTGGCTCCGCGACGAGATCGTCGAGCTGGAGCTGGAACTGCGCTCGCTGCAACAGGCGCTCGTCGCGCTTGGGCAGGCGAACGACAGTATCGTCATCCCCGGCTACACACACCTGCAACGCGCGCAGCCTGTTTACTTCGCGCACCATTTGCTGGCATACGTCGAGATGATCGAGCGGGATCGCGAGCGGCTGCTCGACGCCTTCTCGCGTGTGAACGTTTGTCCGCTGGGCAGCGGCGCGCTGGCCGGCTCCACGCTGCCGCTCGACCGCAACCAAGTTGCCGCAATGCTAGGCTTCGAGGATTCGCGGGGCAGGCCGGTGGTTTCGCAAAACTCGATGGACGCCGTGAGCGACCGCGACTTTGCGGTGGAGTTTTGTTTCGTCGCGTCGCTGTTGGGTGTGCACCTGTCGCGGCTCGCGGAGGACGTTATCCTGTGGTCGAGCAGCGAGTTTGATTTCATCCGCATCGCTGACGCTTACACGACCGGCTCGTCGCTTATGCCGCAAAAGAAAAATCCGGACGTCGCCGAGCTTGCCCGTGGCAAGAGCGGCCGGCTCGTCGGCAACCTCGTGTCGCTGCTGACGCTGCTCAAAGGATTGCCGATGACGTACAACCGCGACTTGCAGGAGGACAAGGAGCCGTTGTTCGATAGCATCGACAGCGTCCGCGCCACCGTGCGGTTGACGACGGCCATGCTGCAGCACACCAGCGTAAACGCCGGGGCGTGTGCCGCCGCCGCCGTCGACCCTGCGCTGCTGGCGACCGATTTGGCCGACTGGCTGGTCGGTCAAAAAGTGCCGTTCCGCGAGGCGCACCACTTGGTTGGTGAGGTCGTCGGTCTCGGCGAGAAATTGGCCAAGCCGCTGGACAGGTTGACGCTCAAGGAGTTGCAGGGCGTGAGCCGGAAATTTAAGGCTGGTGCGCTGGAGGTGTTCGACCTGAAACAGGCCTTGGCCAAGCGCACCGCGACCGGATCGCCCGGCACGAAAGAGGTCAAAAAACAGCTCCGCCGCTGGGTCAAACGCCTGGGCTAAGAAGCGCAAAACAGTAGTTGCACAGCGTTCAACCAGAGAGTAGATTCTGCCCTCGAGCTGATACTAACTAACGTTATATGGGAGTAAGACAATTGACTTCTTATGTTCTCACTAAAATGAAAACACAACCAACGTCCCCACAAGCCAAGCAGGGCGGTTTCACTCTCATCGAGTTACTGGTGGTGATTGCGATCATTGCCATCCTTGCGGCGATGCTGCTGCCGGCTCTGGGTAAGGCTAAAAGCCAGGCTCAGCGCACCAACTGCCTCAACAACCAGAAGCAACTCCTCCTCGCCGTTCACATGTACACCGACGACAATGATGACTACATGCCGTACCCGAACTGGGGCGTACAGACGGAGGGCTGGGCGTACAAGTACAGTAGCCGAAACGTGCCCAAGGGCGAGTCGTACTTTCGAGCCGATCAGGGGCAAATCTGGAAGTACGCAAGCAACAAGCGGTCTTTTTTTTGCATCGCGGAAAAGGAAAAAGACATCGAGCAGCGTCGTCGGACTGGCCTGCAGGATTCTTCCAGTTACGTCATTAACGGCTGTATAGGCAAGTTCCCGAATGGTTGGTACAATAACCGTACCCACAAGCGGAATCAGTTTAACTCCGATGATGTTCTGTTTTGGGAGCCTGACGAGCGGCGGATTGGGAATTTCAATGATGCATCCAGTACGCCTGGCGTCATTTTCATGCAAGGCGGCCAGGAGATCTATTCCGAGGGGATCAGCAAACGCCACAGCGAGGGCGCAATCACTGGAATGTTTGGCGGTAGTGCTGAGTTCATGACTTTTGAGTGGTACAAGAGGGAAAACGTCAAACCTGGGCGCAACCGTCTATGGTGCGCACCATCCAAGAACGGGCGTTGATTTTTTAGTTCTAATTTTAAAGGTTTAAATTCATGGTTAAAATAACAAAAAAAAATAACGGTTTTACGTTGATTGAGTTACTAGTTGTCATCGCCATTATTGCCATTTTGGCCGGCATGTTGTTGCCGGCCCTAGCCAAGGCCAAGACCAAGGCACACGGCATCTCATGCATGAACAGTAACAAACAGCTCATGATGGCCTGGTCCTTTTATGCTGACGACAGTGATGACAATGTTACTTGGGCTTACGGCGATGGTTGCCGGAAGTGTACGGCACAGGGCAAACGCACATTCAGGCACGGCTGGATGGGCAACACGACCCTAAATTACAGCAACCCTAATAGCTGGGACTACAAGGTCGATATCGCACGAAGCCCGCTCTGGGAGCATGTTGGGAGGAGCCCTCAGGTTTTTCGGTGTCCAGCCGACACCAGCACCGCCAAGGGGAAACCCCGGGTCCGTAGCATGTCCATGAATAGCTGGGTTGGAGGGGATGGCCAGAATGGCGCAAACAGTGGTCATCATACCTGGTTTGGTGGTCCTAAAGATGGAACTATTTATTTAAAGCGCGGAGACATGGTAGCGCCTGGTCCATCTGAAACTTGGGTTCTGATTGACGAACGAATGGACAGTATAAATGATGGTTTTTTTGTGGTTTGGATGCCCGGTTACGGTAACATGTCATCTACCAGAATGGTCGATTTTCCCGCTAGTTATCACAACAACGCCGCCGGTTTCTCCTTCGCCGATGGACATGCCGAAATCCACAAATGGCGCGATCCGCGAACGTCCCCGGATTTGAAGCTTAATGGCAACATCGGACTGAATGTCACCCAGCCCAATAATGTGGATGTCAAGTGGATGCAGGATAAAACCACAAGACCAAAGATCAGGTAAGCGTGCTGAATGGCGAACCTGAACTGGTATTGGCGGCGCCTCCGGGCGATGGGGCCGGTTGAGATCGCCCTGCGGCTCCGCAAAAAATGGTTCGAATTTAAGGACGCGAAACGTGCCCAATGGCCCTCCGCTGATCTGTCGCCGAGTTCAGCCTTCCCCAAACTCCCCGAACCCGCCTCCGCTCCCGAGCCGCTCCGCGAGTCGCTGAAGCGTGACGCCGAGCGAGTCGCCTCCGGTCGCCTCCGCTTCTTCGGCCATCTCGACGTACAGACAGACACGCCGCCGAACTGGCAGCGCGACTACCTCGCCGGAGTCGATGTCCCCACCGGGCTGTCCGCGTTCAAGATCAACCACCGCGAGCTGCCGGACGGCGCGGCGATCAAGCCACTCTGGGAGCCAAGCCGTTGGTATGGGCCGGTGCGCCTGGCGCAGGCCTGTTGGTTGCTCGGCAACCGCCGCAGCGGGGAGCACTGCCTCGACTGGCTTGAGGACTGGGTGGCGAACAACCCACCGTACACCGGCTGGCACTGGACGAGCGCACTTGAGAGCGGCATGCGACTCATCGCCTTCACATGGATCGACGCATTCCTGACCGCGTTCGAGGGACAAAACCCGGGAGACTTGGCCAAGCGCCTGGCCAATCTACGCGCCGACATTCTGCCGGCGCACGCCTGGTTCACCTGGCGGCATCGCACGTTTGGTTCGTCAGCGAACAACCACCTGCTCGGCGAGTTGTGTGGTTTGGCACTGGCCACCGCGCGTTGGCCTGGCTTGGGCAAGCTTGGCCCTGACCCTGCCAAGCTTGGCAAGTTACTCGAGCGCGAGATGCTGCGCCAGTTCCACCGCGACGGCGGCAACTTCGAGCAGGCGCTGAACTATCAGTTTTTCGCGTGGGAATTCTGCTGGGAATCCCGGCAGGCTCTTGTCGCCGCCGGTGCGCTGTCGCCGGCGAGTTGTGACCGCATCGACGCGCGGCTTGCCCAAGCAGCTTGGTACTTTCGCGAGATGCAGGTGCCGTCCGCTCCGTGGGATTACGGCGACTCGGACGACGCCTTCGTCATGCCGTGGTTCGCGGATGAGTCGCGGGCCGCGGCCGAGTGGTGGCAATGGATCGCCGGCAACGCAGGGCAGTCGCCGTTTCTACACCTTATGCGCGGCGAGTTTGATTCGTGTCTGCAAAGTGACGAGCCAAAAACAGTGCAGGGCGGCTGGAGGGTTTTTCCGGACACTGGTACTGCCGTAAACACGTTGGGCCACTGGAAGGCGCGGTTTGATTTCTCGCCGCTCGGTGCGGGCTCGATGGCGGCGCATGGCCATCTCGACGCGCAGCATTTCTCTCTATGGCTTAAGGGCGGCGCGATGGTGATCGATCCAGGCACCGGAGATTACCAAGGCAATCCCAAGTTGCGAAACTGGCTTGCTTCTCGAGACGCCCACAATGGCCCGTGTTCAAATCAGATCAACTTGGCCAGGCGCGAAGGGCCGTTTCTCTGGACGGCTGCGCACACCAAGCCACTCCAGAGCTTCGACGGCGAGGTGTTGGAAACAGAAATTCGCCTCAAGGGCGGTGGCCTGCTGTCGCGCACGGTCAAGCCGCTGAGCAACGAGCCGAGCGGCTGGCTGGTGACCGACACATTCGAGCCGCGGCTTGGCCAGGCGGGCGAGTTTATCGTGCGCTGGCAGTTTGCTACCCGTTGCGAAGTGGATCGAATCGGCGAGAGGGCTTTCCTGATAACGGGTGAGTCAGTGGCAATGCGCGTCGATATCGGCGTTGGTTGGGCGCAAGCTGAGCTATGGCGGCCAAGCGGTGACGAGACGGCCGGGCAACTCGATGGCATCGTCTCGCCGCGCTTCATGAAAACAGCACACGCGCCGTACCTGAAATTGACTGCCAATCCGGGTGGCAACACGGACTTCACTACTCGGTTTACGGTTGTTTGATCGCTGTTTACCCGCCCCGAACTTATCCACAATCAATCGCGACACTTGCTGTTGGCCAAGCGTTGCGGGTAATTTGAGCGCGTGCCGAAATCGGAATTTGTTCACCTGCATTGCCATACCGAGTTTTCCTTGCTCGATGGGGCGTGCCGTGTGGATCGCCTGATTGATAAGGCAAGCGAATTGGGCTTCAGCTCGCTCGCGATCACCGACCACGGGGCGATGTTCGGCGCGATCAATTTTTACCGCGCAGCACGCGCCAAGGACATCAAGCCGATCATCGGCTGCGAGGTGTATGTCGCGCCCGGCAGCCGGCATGAGAAAAAGTCCGGTGCACGCGGCAAGGAGGCCTATTACCATCTCGTGCTCCTGGCCAGGGACGAGGCCGGCTACCACAACCTCGTCCGCCTGGCCACCGCCGCGCAGCTTGAGGGCTACTACTACAAGCCGCGCATCGACAAGGAACTGCTCGCGCAGCACAGCGAGGGGTTGATCTGTCTGAGTGGCTGTTTGGCCAGCGAGATTCCCCGGTTGATCATGGCAGAGGAATTCGACAAGGCGCGCGATCAGATCGACTGGTTCAAGCAGACGTTCGGACCGGAGAACTATTACCTTGAGTTGCACAATCACGGCATCGCCGAGCAGGCCAAGGTCAATCGCCATCTTATCCCGTGGGCCGCCGACATGGGGCTCAAGCTGGTGGCGACCAACGATGTCCACTACGTCGAGAAAGGCGACTCGCACGCGCACGACTCGTTGATCTGCATCGGAACGCAGGCGCTGCTCTCGGACACGAACCGGATGCGCTACGTGCAGGAGCAGTTTTATCTACGATCGGCGGAGGAGATGGCGGCGCTGTTCGCCGAGGTGCCGGATGCGGTGCGAAACTCGATGGAGATCGCCGCAAAGTGCAACGTCGAAATCGAGTTTGGCAAGCTGAACTACCCGGTTTTTAATCCGCCGGAAGGCTACACTCGCGAGGGTTATTTGCGGCAGTTTTTGGCGAATGGCTTTGAGGAGCGTTACGGCATGCAGGTTCGTCTGGACGGCGACATGTTTGTGGCGGAGTCGCTCGAGAAAGCCGACCAGTTACCCAATTATTCGTCGCCAGGGGATGCCGATCGGGAACTCAAACTGGGGCTCGATGATCCGGCCGTGGCCAAGGCGGTAGGGGAACTCATCGACCGCGTCGATTACGAGCTGGATATCATGCAGCAGATGGGCTACATCAGCTACTTCCTCATTGTTGGCGACTTCGTTCGGTACGGCCGCGAGCAGGGCATCACCTGCGTGGCGCGCGGTTCGGCGGCGGGATCGTTGGTGGCCTATCTGCTGGAGATTTCCAACGTTGATCCGCTACGGTACGGGCTGATCTTCGAGCGGTTCTTGAACCCGGAACGAGTCAGCCCTCCGGACATCGACATCGACTTTGCCGATGATCGCCGCGAGGAGGTGATCGAGTACGTCCGTGAAAAGTACGGGCGCGATTCGGTGGCACAGATCATCACCTTTGGCACCATGGGGGCGAAGTCGGTAATTCGTGACGTGGGCCGGGTGATGGGGCTGAGCTACGGCGAGGCGGATCGGTTGGCCAAGCTGGTGCCTGCCGAGCTGAAAATCACGCTCAAGAACGCGATTCGAAAGTCGCCCGACCTCAAGGCGGCCTACGACAACGAGGAAGTCACGCGCGAGTTGATCGACACGGCGTTCGTGCTTGAGGATATCACCCGCAACTCGTCGGTCCACGCCGCCGGAGTCGTCATCGGCGCTGAGCCGCTGGTTAATATTTTGCCGCTCAAGAAGGACGAGGACGGTGCCATCACCACCCAGTACCCGATGGGACCTGTGGAGGATCTCGGCCTGTTGAAGATGGATTTTCTCGGCCTGAAAACGCTGACGGTAGTCCGCAACACCTGCGAGATGGTGAAGCAATGGCGGAACGTTGATGTCGATGTGGATCGTGTGCCGACCGACGACCCAAAAGCGTACGATCTGCTGAACAACGGCCACACGGTCGGTGTGTTCCAGTTGGAATCGGGCGGAATGCGTGACCTGTGCCGGAAGTTCAAGCTGGGCACCATCGAGCACATCACGGCGCTTGTGGCGTTGTACCGGCCGGGACCGATGGACCTGATCCCGGACTTCATTCGCCGCCGGCACGGCGAGGTGGAGATTAAATACCCACACCCGCTGCTCGAGCCGATCGCCAACGAAACCTACGGCATTCTGATCTACCAGGAGCAGGTGATGAAAGCCGCGCAGGTGCTCGCCGGTTACACGCTGGGAGCGGCGGATTTACTGCGCCGCGCGATGGGCAAAAAGAAGGTCGAGGTGATGCAGGAACAGCGCGAGCAATTCGTGCAGGGGTGCGCCGAGCACAACAACATTTCGAAGCACAAAGCCAACGAGATTTTCGACTTGCTGGAGAAGTTCGCCGGTTACGGTTTCAACAAGTCGCACGCGGCGGCCTACGCCGTGGTGGCCTACCAGACCGCCTACCTCAAGGCGCACTTTCCGGTCGAGTTCCTCGCGGCTAATATGACCAACGACATGGCCGACACGGCCAAGCTGGGCGTGTTGACCGACGAGGCCCGGTCGCTGGACATCGAGGTGTTGCCGCCGGATGTCAACGAAAGCCAGATGCTGTTCGCCCCGGCGCGGGACGGCTCGGTCATCCGCTTCGGCATGGCGGCGATCAAGGGCGTCGGCGGCATTGCCGTGGAGGCAATCATCAAGGCCCGCGAGACTGGCGATCCGTTCGGTGACTTGTTCGATTTGTGCGACCGTTGCGACACCCGCACGGTGAACCGCAAGGTGCTTGAGGCGCTCATCAAGAGCGGCGCGTGCGACGGCCTCGCCGGTTCGCGCGCGGGGCAGTTCTCCGTGATCGACCGTGCCTTGGCTAAGGCGTCGAGCCAGGCGCGCGACCGTGAGTCCGGTCAGACGTCGCTCTTCGGCGCGTTCGAGGAGAGTAGCCAATCGATGCATGACACCGTGCCCGACCTCGCCGAGTGGAAGAGTGGAGACATCCTCGCCGCCGAGAAGGAGCTGCTCGGCTTTTACGTCAGCGGCCATCCGCTCGACCCTTACCGCGAACTTCTCGGGCAGTACTGCCTGCACGACAGCGAGACGGTCAAGGCCCTCGAGAGCCGCAAAGTGACACGCGTCGGCGGGCTGATTGCCACCGTGCAGCGCGGCATCTCCCGGCGCACCAACAAGCCGTACGCGATCGCCACCGTCGAGGACTTCAAGGGTTCGTTTCAGGTTCTGTGCATGAACGAGAACTACGATAAGTACCAGGAGCTGCTCTTCTCCAACAAGACCGTGCTCGTCATCGGTGAGGCCAACAACAGCGAGGACATGCCCAAGATTTTCCCGCAGGAAATCATCGAGCTCGACGACGCGCCGGCCAAGTTCACCCAGCAGGTGCAGTTCCGCCTAAACGGCAGCGAGCTTGCCTCGGAAAAGATGGAAGAACTCCACGGCCTGGCCACGAGTCATGCCGGCCGGTGCCCGTTGTTCCTGTGCATTCGGCAGCAGAACGGGCGGCTGGTGTTCATCGACACGAGCGAAAAACATTTCGTGCGCCCCTCTGTGAAGTTGCGCGACGAGGTGAACGAAATGCTCGGCCCGGACAGCTACTACGCCAAGGTGGACAAGACACTCCCCGAGCCGGCCAAGCGCCAGTGGCAGCGAAAAGAAGCAAAAGGTAACGGCGGCAAATAGTGAGCAGTTGCCTGACCTG
>Ga0209228_1001701_pt1 | contig 10883 bp, 9 predicted proteins | sample METZYME_3_150m_FD_187547 | JGI IMG/M metagenome (GOLD analysis project Ga0209228, IMG submission 187547) | Marine microbial communities from oxygen minimum zone in mesopelagic equatorial Pacific - METZYME_3_150m (SPAdes) (version 2) | ecosystem: Environmental > Aquatic > Marine > Oceanic | place...
GGACGATTACCAGATGATCCTCGTCGATGGCATCGAACAGGGCTACCGGGGTGGCAGTGGGATGCTCGGTCGACGGCTGAATCCAAAGCGACCCGGTCTCCAAGAACCGCTCGGTTACCTGCTCCCTGAGCAGGCCGATCCGATCGGAGAGCACGGTGGCCGCCCGTTCCGCAGCCTCGGCGATGTCGGCCCCGGCAGGCAAACTGAGCACCGTGGCCCGGGCAATCAGACCTGAGTAGTCATCACCAGCCCGCAATCCGTGGCCCGCCATAGCGGCGCTCATCTCCCGGCCGAGGCCCGGATCGGCGTCCGCTCCCCAGCGCTCAAACACCTGGCGGACGGCCCCGGCCCGCTTGGTGCGACCTGTGGCGTAGACCCGATGCCATGACCAGCCCACTATCACCACGACGGCCACGAAGACCAGCGCCGTGGGACCCAGCTGTGAGATGAGGACCACCGACACGGCGATGCCGGCGAACTGGGTGACCGGGTAGAAGGGAGCCCGAAAAACCGGGGCGTACGACCTGATCCGGGAGGCCCGCAGGACCAGCACGGCGATGTTTAGTAATCCGAGAGTGAGCAACACGAAGGCACTAGCCAGCTTGGCGATCGCCTCGGCGTTAAAGGCCAACACCACCACAGCAATGGCTATCCCAGTGGTCACCACACCCATTGCCGGAGTACCAAATCGGCTCAACCGGCCAAGGGCCCCGGGCAACAGGCCGTCGCGGGCCATGGCCATCGGGTACCGGGCGGCGGCCAATATCCCCGCGTTGACCGCCGAGGCGAATGCGGCCAGGGCGGCAACTACCACCAGCGCTGCCCCCACCGGCGGAAGCAGTGCCTCGGCCGCGGTGTGGATGGGGGCAAGGTCCTCGTGTAGTACCTCAGCCGGGACGACCGCCACTGCCACCAAGGCGCCGAGGGTGTACAAGACGGTGCCGACGAGCAGGGAGAGGGCCATGCCGAGGGGAATGCGCAGGGACGGGTCGTCGACCTCCTCAGCGGCACTGGCCACCTTGGTCAGCCCGCCATACGAGACGAACACCAGTCCGACCACGGCCACTACGCCGGAGGCTCCGGTGGTGAAAAACGGGTCCAGGTTCGAGGCGTCAAACCCCCGGTTAGTGGTCTCGACTAGGCCGTCGACGAGGAACCAGCCCAAGACGGCCAGTACGAACACCACCAGGGCCAACTGCACCGAGGAGCTGGCCTTGGAACCGACCACGTTGAGGACGGTAAACACGGCGATGAGCGCCAAGGCGGCGGTCCGGCCGTCGACGTCGACCACTAGAACCAGGTAGGCACTCATGCCCACCAGAGCGAACGCGTCCTTGAGAACCAGGGAGAGCCAGGTCCCGAATCCGGCCACCGTGCCTACTGACGGGCCGAGCGCCCGCTCCAAGAAGTAGTAGGCGCCACCGGCCTTGGGGAGCGCCGAAGCAAGCTCGGCCACGCTGAGCATGGCCGGCACGGCTAACAGGCCGGCAATCAGGTAGGCCAGCACGGCGGAGGGGCCCGCTTTGGCCACGGCCAGGCCGGGTAACAGGAAGAGGCCCGAGGAGAGCATCGCACCGGTAGACAGGGCGAACACGTGCCGTAGGCGAAGCGATCGGGTTAGGGCACCCCGGTCGTCGCGTGCCATGGCCAAACCCTAGGCGAGGCTGGGAGGCGGTTAGCCAAGTGAGGCGAGGAACCCCAGGAGCGCGGCGTTGACCCCGTCCGCGTCTTCCTGTTGCATCCAGTGACCGACCCCGGGGAGGACGACCGAGGCGTACAGGTTGGGCAGGGTCCGGGGGTAGCGGGCGATGCTGCCCGCCCCCCACAGGGTGGGGCCATCTCTCTCGCCACCGACGTAGAGCGACGGCTGGTGCAGTGGTGCACCGTGCCAGGCCCGGAAGTCCTCCCAATCGAGGTCTACGCAGCGGTAGCGGTTGAGCCCCCCGGTGAAACCGGCCCGGGCAAACTCATCGACGTAGAAGGCCAAGTCGTCTGCGCTCATCCAGTCCAGCGGGTCGTCAGGGAACCTCATGCGGTCGGCCAGCCTTCCGCCCGGGGAGACCAGGCCCATGGGCTTCTCACCTTCGGCCGGCGGAGGGTTGTCGCCCGAGGCGCTGAAGTAGAAGCCCTCCAGCCACCGGGCCGGATCCTCGGCAATCTCGGCTTCGGCCCGGCCGGGTTCTTGGAAATACTCGATGTAGAACTCGTCTTCGCCACCCATGGCCCGAAACACCTCGGAGGGACGGTGCTCGTTGCGCGGGTCATAGGTCACCGACAACAGCCCGACAGCGGTGAAGACATCGGAGCGAAGTCGGGCCGCCGCGGAGGCGATCGGCGAGCCCCAGTCGTGGCCGACGATTACCGCTGAGGTCTCGCCTAAGGCCTCGACGACCCCGACACAGTCGCCGGCCAGGTGAACGAGTCGATAGGCGTCAATATCACCCGGCGCCTCCGACGATCCGTAGCCACGGACGTCGATAGCCACCGCGCGCCAGCCAGCCGCCGCTACCGCCGGGAGTTGGTTCCGCCACGAGTACCACGACTCGGGGAACCCATGGACGAAAAGAACGATCGGTCCCTCGCCCACCTCGGCAACGTGGATACGGGTGCCGAAGGCATCCACGTCGTGACGACGTAGTCCATCAATCTCCATCATGATTTCGTCGTCTCCTCGTCCGGTCCGCTCAGGGCCGGGTCCTCAACCCGGATGCCGCGTACCAGGCTCCCATGGGGAAGGGCTTCGGTAGCCAATCGGTCGCAGCCCGCGGTGACCGCAGCCTCCACAACCAGGGCGTCGCGTAAGGACAGTCCCTCGGCCGCCGCGGTGTCCGCCGCGGCCATCACCAGATCCTTGTCCAGCTGGACGACGGTCAACTCGGCCAGGTCGGACAGGGCCCGGCGGGCCGTCACCTCCGGCAGGGTACGGGTGAACCGTTTGGTGACGGCGTCGTAGAAGGCAGTCAGTCCGTCGGCCGAGATGGCCAGGTTCGGCCCCTCGGGATCTCCAAACAGGCCCCGGGCCGCGGCCTGTCGAAGGGGCTGGTCGTCATCGAAGAGTCGCAGTAGGACCGAGGTGTCCACCAAGGTTCTAGCGGCCATGGTCAGCCCCGGATGGGGTCTCGCCCGAACCGGAGGACGAGGACACCGATAGGGCAACCAGCCGCCTACGGGCCGAGGTTGTCCGGTCGATTGCCGCGTATCCGACGAGCAGCTCGCGAACCACGGCGTTGACCGAGGTGCCCTGGTCGGCGGCCCGTACCCGTGCCCGACGGAGTATGTCCTCGTCGATGGCCAGCGTCAGGTTGCCCATCAACTCTTTCCACTTCTTGGTTGGGACTTACAGCCGGTCAGACGCAAGGAACCAGTGTAACACAGTTTCTGTGGTACACAGTTTCCTTAGTTGTCAGCTACCGACGGGTCCGAAATAGCGTCCCTCCACCCAGTCCCTAGCTAGATAGCAGCCCTGCAAACGACGGGTCGGGTCGGATTCCCCCTCCCTCCCGTGGAGAACCCGCTGATTGTCGAACACCAGGCACTCCCCCGGCCGCAGAGCCATCCGGTACCCGAATTCCGGTTGCCGCAACAGGGCGGCCAGCACCCGGTAGGCCCGGTAGAAGGGCACCATGTCTTCATAGGCCAGGTCCAGCGGAGCAATTGACCGATTGTTGTAGCGGACCGACTGCACCCTTCCCCGCTCATCGACCTCGATCAGCGGCCCACGGCCCTCCAGTTCGAACCCCTGGCCGGCCCACCGGAACCTCGCACCATGCCGTGTCAGGCGGTCAAAGGCCTCCTGATCCTCGGCCCGTAGTTCCTCCGCGACCCGGAAACCATCCACCAACACCGTCCGGCCGCCCCGACCGCCGGCCACCAAACAATGCAACAACTGATACCCCGGAACGGGCCGACGGTACGGGTTGTCGGTGTGGGGTCCCAGTGGCGCAGTCGTATAGGCCAGGTTGACTGGGCGTTCCTCAGCCTGCACCTCAAATACCCGGCCATAGTTGGTTTCCAACACCGGGCCCCACAGCCCGGCCACGTCCTCCACCGACACCCCAGCCGTACCAAGACCCTCAAGGACCACCACGCCATCGCGGCTCAACGCACCGGAGAGTTCCGCCAACGATGGACCCCCATCAGCAACCGACCCGTAGTTAGCCCGATACGGTTCAAACCCACTGGCTTCCCAGCGACGGACCGTGCCCTCTGCCGAACGGATCGCCTGTTCGGGCAAACCGTCGTAGCGGTGGGCGGCCAACCAGCCGGCATCCCACTCACCCACCGACCCGTCCGGCTCGAATGTCACCCGCAGGCAACCGTCCACCACCTCGGCCCCAGCTATCTCCACCACCTCAGGCAGGTCGGCTACGTCGAATAGTCGCTGGTCGTTGTCGATGTGGCGGGCCCCACCGTCAATCAGGTTGTCCCGCAACCAGACGGCATGGAACCGGGAGCGCACCTGGTCGACGGACACGCACACCTCTCCTGGCTCGGCGGACACCAGCTCCACGAGACCGGTCCGGTGCAGCGATCTATCGTCGAGCAGTCGCCGATAGTCCTCGAGGGCGTGCACTCTCAGCCCGGCCACCTTGCCCGAGTCGTCCCAGGTCCGCAGGGCCAGGGCCTGTTCGGCAAACGGTTCAGCCTCGAAAGCCGCCGCCTGACCAGTGTCCATCGCCCCGCCCTGGAGCACCAGAGTCCCGACCGAGGCCGGACTCAGCAGCTCGACGTACCCGGGCTCGACCAGGCAGCGATACCGCTTGGCGGCCACGTGGAGTCGCACCGGTTCGGTGACAGCGTCGATGAACCGCTCGGCCAGCCAGTTCGCTCCCGAGGTGCCGTGGTCGGTGACTCCGAACTCCGAGTCGGGTTCGTCCAGGAAATGCCCGACATCGTGGAGCAGGGCGGCCAGCACGAGGGCATCCGAAGCTCCGGCCTCCTGAGCCAGTCGAGCAACCTGGGTGGAGTGTTCGGCCATGCTGACCTGTTCCGAATAGGCCCTCCACCCGTGCCGGTCGAAAAGTTCCAGGACCTCGTCGGCGATCGACACCGCCCACCTCCCGACGTTCGTGCCAGGTGGCCCGAGCGTAGCGAAGACATCGACCACCGGTGAGCGGAACCAAATTTCCAACTCACCGTGCCGGGTGGGACGAGCCCCGGCCGGTGGCCTAGGTTGCCGAGGTAAGCGGACGGAATCTCGGGCGACACCATGGCCATCGGAATCGGAATGCACGTGCAGGACCCGAGTGACGACTCGATGAACCTCGCCATGTCGGAAGCCGGCCGACCGCTCTACGACGCAGTTAAGGCCTTCGTCACCGCCGAAGTGGAACCACTCACCGAAGAGTTCTTCCGGCTCGGCGAGGACCGGGCCGACCGTTGGTCGTGGGCTCCCGGCCAACTGGAACTCCTCGACGGCTTGAAGGCCAAGGCCCGGAAGCAGGGCCTGTGGAACTTCTTCCTCCCCGATGACGAGACGGGGCAGGGCCTCTCCAACCTGGACTACGCCTACATAGCTGCCGAACTGGGCCGAAGCCGGCTGGCCTCGGAGTCTCTCAATTGCAGCGCTCCGGACACCGGCAACATGGAGGTCCTCGAGAGGGTCGGCACCCCAGAACAGAAGGAACAGTGGCTCGAACCGCTGCTTAACGGGGAGATCCGCTCCTGCTTCGGGATGACCGAGCCCGGTCTCGCCTCGTCCGACGCCAAGAACATCGCGACCCAGGCGATCCTCGACGGCGACGAGTGGGTCATCAACGGCGAGAAGTACTACATCTCCGGAGCCGGTGACCCGCGCTGCAAGGTAATGATCTGCATGGTCCAGACCAGCCCCGACGGCCCACCCCACCGCCGACAGTCACAGATCCTCGTACCGATGGACACTCCGGGAGTCAACATCCTCGGCCCGATGCAGGTATTCGGTCAGGACGACGCCCCCCACGGGCACATGCACATCCACCTCGACAACGTCCGCGTCCCGAAGACCAACATCCTCCTCGGCGAGGGGCGAGGATTCGAGATCTCGCAGGTCCGTCTAGGTCCTGGCCGCATCCACCACTGCATGAGGTCCATCGGGGCCGCCGAGGCTGCATTGGAGATGATGGTCAAGCGCGGCTTGTCCCGGGAGGCCTTCGGGAAGAAGATTGCCCAACTGGGTAAGAACGTTGAGGTGGTCTCCCGGGCCCGTATCGAGATCGAGGCCTGTCGGCTTATGGTGCTCCGAGCCGCCAAGGCCATGGACACCATGGGCAACGCCGAGGCGCGGATCTGGGTCAGTGCTGTCAAGGCCATGGTTCCAGAACGGGTGTGCCGCATCATCGACGAGGCGATCCAGATCCACGGGGCCACTGGTGTCTCCCAGTGGACCCCCCTGGCCGCCATGTACACCAGCCAGCGGACGCTACGGCTCGCCGACGGGCCCGACGAGGTTCACCACTTCGTCGTAGGCCGGTTCGAGCTGGGACGTTACGACGACGAATCGGTAGCCGATGCCGTCTACCAGCCGGTCGGCGAGCCGATCTTCACCAGCAGCTGAGCCCGGGACGGCTCCCTCCGTGTCCGACGACTCTCTCCAACCGAAGCCGGCCACCGACCACACCCGAGCGGCCATCGACTCTTTTGCGGCAACCCTTCCGCTCGACGACGGCACTGACGCGGCGAACGTGGCTCGAGGGTTCATCGCAACACGCAGCGAACCGATCATCGAACGTCACGACCCCAACCCGTGGCAACCCCACTCCTGGGACCTATCCCGATCCGACTTCGTTCACGGACCGGTCCCCGAGACAGTCAATCCGTCGCTGTGGCGCCAGGCCGGCTTCAACGCCCGCCACGGCCTCTACGAGGTGTGCGACGGCTTCTACCAGGTTCGGGGATTCGATACCTCCAACGCCACGTTTATCCGCGGCGAGACCGGCTGGGTGGTCATCGACCCGTTGACCACCGCCGAAACGGCGGCCGCGGCCTACGAACTGGTCACTGAACACCTGGGTCATCGACCGGTCAGTGCGGTCATCTACACCCACTCGCACCTTGACCATTACGGCGGGATCCTCGGGGTGGTCGAGAGGGAACGGGTCGACTCGGGTGAGGTCCCGGTGGTGGCCCCCGACGGATTTCTTGCGGAGGCAGTCGCCGAAAACGTTGTCGCCGCACCAGCCATGGGACGTCGGGCCATCTACCAGTTCGGGATGCTGCTGCCCTGGAGCGAATACGGGCATGTCGACCAGGGACTGGGCAAGGGAGTACCGACCGGGTCGTCGGCCCTGGTGGCACCGACTGTTGAGATCACCGAGACAGGCCAGGAATTGGTACTCGACGGAGTACGGATTGAGTTCCAACTCACCCCGGAGTCGGAAGCCCCAGCCGAGATGCACTTCTACTTTCCCGACTATCGGGCGCTGTGTATGGCAGAGAACTGCACTGGGACGATGCACAACGTCCTGACCCTCCGGGGGGCGTTGGTGCGTGACGCGCTGCGATGGAGCCGCTACATCGACGAGGCACTCGACCGGTGGGGAGAAGTAACCGACGTGGTGTTCGCCAGCCACGGCTGGCCCCACTGGGGACCCGAAGCGGTCCGCGGTTACCTGGTCCGCCAACGGGACCTCTACCGGTGGCTGCACGATCAGGCCATGCGGCTGGCCAACCTCGGCTACACCCCGAACGAAATCGCGGCAACCATCCAGCTGCCCGAGGGCCTGTGGGCCGACTACTTGTGCCATGGCTACTACGGCACGGTCAGCCACAACGTCCGGGCCGTCTACCAGCGCTACCTCGGCTACTACGACGGACATCCCTCCAGCCTCGACCCGTACGAGCCGGTCGAGGCCGGCCGGCGCTATGTGGAGTTCATGGACGGCATGGAGGCGCTGTTGGCCAAGGCCCGGGCCGCATACAAGGGCGGCGACTACCGCTGGGTGGCCGAGGTGCTACGCCATGCGGTGTTCGCCGACCCGTCCTGTCAGGAGGCCCGGCTGCTCCAGGCCGATGCCTTCGAGCAGCTGGCCTACCGGGCCGAGTCGGGGCCCTGGCGTGACATCTACCTGACCGGCGCTCAGGAACTACGCAACGGAGCCATGGACGTCCCGGTCCTGCAGCGGCCTCGCCTAGAGGTGGTGCGGGGCATGACCCTTCAGCAGATGTTCGACTTCCTGGCCGTCAAGGTGGACGGCCCGGCCGCCGCCCTCATCGGACCGCTGACCATCGACTGGGTTCTTCCCGACGTCGACGACTCGGTCCGGTTGGAACTGTCCAACGGCACGATGCACTCGCTGCCCGGCACCCGGCACGCCGAACCGAATGCGGTAATCACCGCGGACCGTTCAGTACTCGAAGGCCTGATCGCCACCGGCGAGGAGTTTGCCGATCTGGTCGAGGCGGGAGCGATAACCGTCGAAGGGGACGACGACCGGGTCAGGGCGCTCTTCGGAAACCTGCATGACTTCCCGTTGTTCTGGAACGTCATTGAGCCCTAGGCACCCGCCGGGATCCCCGTAGTCAGCCGCCGAGCAGCGTAGGGACGTCGGCGAAGCTGTCGACTACCACGTCGGGCTCGCCGGTCGCCGCGTCGTATACCTCGGGAAGGAACTTGCCGGTGCGGACCAGTACCCCGTAGAGCCCAGCTCGTTGTCCGGCCAGCACGTCGTTCTCGATGTCGTCACCCACCATGGCCACCTGCTCGGCACTCAAGCCCAGGTCAGCCACCCCGGCGGCAAAAAACTCGACTGCCGGCTTGCCTAACACCACCGGGGTGCGCCCCGATGATTCCTCGAGTGCCCGGACGTAAGCCCCGGTGTCAAGTTCCATCCCTCGGGAGGTGCGCCAGTAGAGGTTCCGGTGCATGGCCACGAACTCGGCTCCTTCCAGCAGGTGACCGAAGGCCCGGTTCAGCTGCTCGTGGGTGAAGTTCAGACCGGCTCCACCGATGACCACCACGTCCACCGGTCCGTCCTCCGGTCCGTGCTCGGCCAGCTCGATTCCCTCCAGGTCCTCGGACAGGTCGCCAGAGTTGAGCAGAAAGCACCGGGCCCCCGGGTGGTGGCGGCGGAGATGCACGGCAGTGGCCACTGGCGCGGTCAGAATCTCCCCCGGTTCTACTGGCATCCCGGCCGAGGTGATCAGTGACGCCACCTCGGCTCTGGTACGCGTCGTGGTGTTGGTGGCGAACCGGAGCGGGATACCTAGTTCACGGAGGGTCGCCATGGCCTCCGGTGCCCCGTCGATGGGCTCCCACGACACGGTGAGGACACCGTCGATGTCGATCAGCAGACCCTCGATAGCTCCCACGACGTTCGCCCTCGTCTCCTTCGGCAGGCCACCTCCCGAGGCTGGCCCCGAACTCGGCGACCAGCCTCGCATACCGCTGCCATCCGGTGACAGGAAACCCAACTAAACAGGTCCCCCGGTGAGAAGACTCGTAGTCGGGCCGGTGCTGGTACACCGGGGTCGCCGTAGCCTCTGGATCGTGAACCCGACGGCCCGCCTCAGCCGTGTGGCCCTGACTGCCACCCTGGTTCTGGTCGGGATCGGCGGGTTCACCCGGGGCAGCGGCAGCGGCTATGGCTGCGCCGACCGGTGGCCGCTCTGCGAGGACGGTGCCCTTGGGGGGCTGCTCCCCCGGTGGGAGTACCACATGGTGGTCGAATGGCTCCACCGGTGGACAGCAGCGGTGGTTGGCGTCCTGGTCATCGCCACCCTCATCAGCACCTGGCGACACCACCGGCATCGCACGGTCGTCGTCCGACTAGCTGTCGCCGCACTGGTCGTGGTCGCCATCCAGGCCTGGATCGGCCGTAGTGTCGTCAAGGCCGACCTGGACGTCGACCTGGTGGCCCTCCACCTGGCGGTGTCTATGGTCGTCCTCGCCCTCCTGACCCTGGTGGCCGTGGCCCTCTCGCCACGCCGGAACGACAGTCAGGTCACGGATGCCGACCACACCTGGACGACTCGCCTGGGGGTGGCCGCTGGCGGTTCCTATGCACTGCTGCTCCTGGGTGCCTATGTACACAATCGCTACTTTTCCGGCTGGCCGCTGGTTTCGAACAACCTTGTCCCTGACCTGTCGGACCGCTACACCGTTGTGCACTGGCTGCACCGGGCAGTCGCCGGCGCTGGCTTCTTCTACCTGGGCTGGCTAATGGCTGCCGCACGCCGTGTCGGACGACCAGCCGAGGAGCAAAGTCTGCTGCGCCTGGCCACCGTGGCCTATGCGCTCAACGTCGGCCTGGGTGCCGTACACGTGCTCACGAAAGTGACCTCCGGCGCGGTGATTACCGCCCACCTGTTGGCTTCGGCAGTGGTGTGGACGGCACTGGTGGCGGCCACCGCCCTGTCCCGAACCGGAGTGGCCGTCCCATCGGGCAGGATGGAGCCGTGAGCGACCATCCGGGGATCGACTGGGCGGCCCTACGGGCCGCGGCCGCCGCGGCGGCCGGGCGAGCCTACGCCCCCTACTCCCACTTCCCGGTGGGGTCCGCTGGTCTCGCCGACGACGGTCGGATCGTCACCGGCTGCAACGTCGAGAACGTCTCCTACGGCCTGACCTTGTGCGCCGAATGCGGCATGGTCGGCGACCTACACCGCAGCGGTGGCGGACGTCTGGTCGCCGCGGTGGCCACCGACCCGGAGGGCAACGCCCTCGCCCCCTGTGGACGCTGCCGGCAACTACTCCTGGAGGCTGGGGGAGAAGGCCTGATCGTGGACGGCCCGGGCGGGCCGAAGCCCATACTGGACCTGCTGGCCGACCCGTTCACCGTCGCCGACCTGGAAGCCGGAGGGGGCGACGCCTCCTGATGGACGTCGTCGACATCATCCGAGCCAAGCGGGACGGAGAATGCCTCACCGACAACCAGATCGATTGGTTCGTGGCCGAGTTCTCCCGG
>Ga0209228_1001707_pt1 | contig 10848 bp, 9 predicted proteins | sample METZYME_3_150m_FD_187547 | JGI IMG/M metagenome (GOLD analysis project Ga0209228, IMG submission 187547) | Marine microbial communities from oxygen minimum zone in mesopelagic equatorial Pacific - METZYME_3_150m (SPAdes) (version 2) | ecosystem: Environmental > Aquatic > Marine > Oceanic | place...
ACAATCGAGTTGTTTTCAGAAGCCGGAGCGCTTTCTTACAACGATGGCTTGGAATTAGGGATGGAGCATGAAACTGAGTCATAAATTTACTAGAATTCCTCTGCAACGTCGGCTTCACAGATGGCAAAATGAAGTTCAAAAACATTCGTTTAGGATATGATGACTAACTTTGAATTGGCAGGAGAATTGGAGTGTGTTTGGCAGGTTCGTGCGACTTGTGGGGAAGGTCCGCTGTGGATTGAAGCAGAACAGTCATTGTACTTCGTTGACATTGATGGGAAGACGCTACACTGTTACGGGGAAAAAAACGGTGTGCAGCGTAGTTGGGAACTGGAGGAAAAGACAGGATGGATTCTACCACGAAGCAACCATGAAGGCTTTGTGGCGGGCTGTCAATCCGGTGTTTATTTCTTGGACAAGTGTTTCCGCAAGAGAACATTTGTGATGGTTCCTGACCCGGACCAAGCGGAAAACCGCTTTAATGATGCCAAATGCGACAGGGATGGTAGAATTTGGGCGGGGCGATCCCACGACCCTGAGACTCGATCTACCGGCTACCTATACCGAATTGATGCGGACCTCAGCCAATCTAGATGGGACGGCCCATACATCTGTCCCAACGGACCGGCAATCAGTCCGGATGAGAGAATCTTATATCATGTTGACACTTTTGAAGGCACGATTTGGGCCTTTGATAAACATTCTGACGGAACACTTTCCAACCGCCGGGAATTCACCCGCCTGGATCGGCAAAAAGAGGGATCACCGGACGGTCTCACAGTTGATAATGAAAACCGAGTCTGGTTGGCACACTGGGGAGGGGCAAGAGTCACCTGTTTCAGCCCTGAAGGAAATCGTATAGGGTTCATACAGCTACCTGTACCGCAAATAACGAGTTGCGCATTCGGAGGTCCTGATCTCAGCACTCTCTACATCACGAGTGCTGCCCGCAACCTCGACTTCAACGAGTTCCCACTGGCAGGTGCCCTTTTCAGGGTGCAGACGAAGACCACGGGATTTGCCTCCCCTTGTTTTGGCGGTTAACTTTTTCTCAGTAAAATTCGGTAGACGAAAGTTTCTGCTATTTTGCCTGTGGCTTCAGTGGGAGTGACGCGGAATGGTATGCCTGATTTTCCGGTACTTGGCTGCCAGTTCGATGATGCCACCGCTGGAAAGCTGTCCTACTGTGTCTCGGTAGATTTCCTGCCAAGGCGTCTGATGCTCGATTCTCTTAATTTGCAGCTTATTACGGCGTTTCTGGAGTTCTGAATCTTCCAGCAGTACATCTAGTGTACCAAGGTTGAGATCGATCCTTATCATGTCATGGGTCTGCAGTAAAGCCAGGCCACCACCCACCGCTGATTCCGGCGAAGCATTGAGGATGGAAGGGCTGCCTGAAGTGCCGCTCTGACGTCCGTCGCCCAGGGTCGGCAGTTCGAGTACTCCCTTATGGATCAGTATGTCCGGCGGCTGCATGTTGACCACTTCTGCTGAACCGGGATAGCCCACCGGTCCACAGCCACGGATGACGAGGATGCAGTCTACGTCAATGTTGAGCTGAGGATCATTGATGCGTGCGTGGTAGTCTTCTGGTCCCTCAAAAACGATGGCACGGACCTCGAAGATGTTCTTGCTTCCCGGCTTGGAAAGGTACTGAGAACGAAAACTGTCGCTGATTACAGAAGTTTTCATTATTGCTGCGTCACATAAATTTCCCTTGAGGACGACGAAACCGGCATTTTCCAGCATTGGATCCTGGTAAGGCCGGATCACGTCCGTATCCAGCGTGGTTGTTTCGTCATAATTCTCACCCACTGTTTTTCCATTGACCGTGATGGCAAATTCGTGGAGTTTGCCTGCCTTGAGCAGTGCATTCATAACAGCCGGAACACCGCCGGCCCGATGATAATCTTCGCCAAGGTACTTACCCACGGGCTGCAAGTTGACCAGCAGGGGGATTTTAAATCCGACCTTTTCCCAGTCCTCGATATCCAATTCTACGCCGATGTGCCGGGCGATGGCATTGATATGGATGGGAGAGTTGGTAGAACCGCCAATGGATGAATTCAGGATCACCGCATTTTCAAAGGCCTCACGCGTCAAGATTTTGGAAGGCGTTAGGTCTTCCTTCACCATCTCCACAATGCGCAGGCCGGTCTGGTACGACATTTCACCTCGTTCGCTGAGCGGGGCTGGAATGGCCGCGCAACCAGGCAGAGACATGCCTAGGCCTTCGGCCAGGGAATTCATTGTGGTCGCCGTGCCCATGGTGTTGCAGTATCCCGGGGAGGTAGTGGTGTCGACGACAATCTTAATGAATTCCTCCTCGTCTATCTCACCGGCTGCAAACAGCTTTCTGGCTTTCCAGACGATGGTACCCGATCCTGCTCGTTCTCCTTTCCAGTAGCCGTTCATCATCGGTCCAGAAGAGAGGCAAATCGATGGTATGTCTACAGTGGATGCTGCCATCAGCAGCGCCGGAGTAGACTTGTCACAGCCGATGGTCAGCACCACGCCGTCGATAGGATAACCGAAGAGGACCTCAACCATGCTCAGGTATTGAAGATTGCGGTCCAGGGCTGCGGTGGGACGTTTTCCGGTTTCCTGGATCGGATGGACGGGAAATTCTAGAGCTATGCCACCAGCCTCCCGAACTCCTTCACGGACGCGGTGGACGAGGTCAATATGGATTCGATTGCAGGGGACCAAGTCGCTACCAGTCTGGGCGATGCCGATGATCGGTTTGCCTGAACGGAGTTCCTCAGCCTGGATACCGAAATTGGTGTAGCGTTCAATGTGCAGGGCTGTGGTGCTCGGATCGCCCGGGATATTGAACCACTCCTGGCTTCTCAGTCGGGGGTTCTTTTTAGCAACCATTTTTTATATTCTCTAATCGTATTGATATCTTCTTATTTTCTTTCAGTTACTGATTGTCATTCAGAATATATTAGTCAATATTTATTCATAGAACAGTGTATCCACCTCATTATTATGCGCCTATTCCTGCATCCATGAAATAATTGCGGCGGGTGCACATTCGTCCTGCGTCAGAAGCAAGAAAAAGTGCCAGCTGGGCAATGTCTTCTGGAAGAATCTTGTCTGGCAGACACTGCTTCTCGATCATGAAACGTTCATATTCCGGAGTCAATAATTCACGGATCTGCCTCTGAGTCCATACTTGGCCTGGTATAATGCAATTTACGCGGATACGGTCTTTACCATAGGCTCGGGCGAGGCTCTGAGTCAGTCCTTCAATTGCCGCTTTGGAGGATGTGTAAGCAGGCATGAATTCCATAGCCATATGCCAGCTGATTGATCCCATGTTTATGATTGCTCCACCACCGGTCTTGGCCATTGAAGGCTGAACCGCCTGCGCAGCAAAGAAATGGTGACTGAGATTCAAACGTAATCGCTGTTCCCAGTATTCAGGAGTGACATCCTCAGGTTCATGTCGTTCATCGTTGGCAGCGTTGTTAACCAGTACACGGACTGGTCCCAGTTTCTTTTCGACTTCTGCCACTGCTTTCTTCAAGGCTCTGATGTCTGTCAGGTCGCATTTCACAAAAAGAGGTGCAGTACCTACCGACGACTGTTTCCTGACAAGTTTGCTCGAGGCATCTTCCTGTATGTCGAAAAAAGCCACATGACTCCCTTGGCCTACAAAAGCATCTACGAAAGATGCACCAATTCCTGATCCTCCTCCGGTAATGAGAACTGTACGATTTTTCAAATCAGGATAATGTGGATACTTGACTACAGTCATGTTTTTGTACGTTAAAATCGAATGATGAGATCGAGTCTAAAATCCAAATTTAAAAAACAAAGGTTGCTGAACTGAGTCTGGAAGAAAACTTAAATGCGATTTTACACTACCCGATGATGGCGTCAAAGGCGTCTGGTACTTTCTTGGTCAAAGATGGAACTTCCTGATAATTCGAGGGCTAGTGACATAGATTTTCCAAGTTTTGCCTCTGCATTTCTCGGAAGTCGTCCAACAACTTCATTACCGTGAAAATCAAAGGTCACGTTCTGTTCATAACCTGTAAGTTCAATCAATGTCGGTTTGAGTTCGAGTTCAATCTGAGACTTTGAGGCACTGCCAGGTAAACTGATTTGTTCCGGTCTGAAGCCAAAGATGATTCCCTTCCCTTCCTCAGGTTCTTTTTCAAAGTCGTATGTACTGAGTGGAATGTGAAAATCTTCACTCTGTTGGTCAGGGCTAAAACTTAAAGTTCCCCCTGTCTTTGCCATGGTCCCAGGCACAAGGTTGATTGCAGGAGAGCCAACAAAATCGGCAACAAAAACACTGTTAGGCTTATCGTAGATTTCCTGAGGAGTTCCAATCTGCTGGATGATACCTTCGTTCATCACGGCTACCCGAGTAGCGAGACTCAAGGCCTCGACCTGGTCGTGGGTCACGTAGATCATAGTCGTTCCCAGTCGTTCATGCAATTTTTTTATTTCCCGACGCATTTCGACTCGGAGCTTGGCGTCAAGATTAGACAGTGGTTCGTCGAACAGGAAAATATGTGGTTCACGCACCAGCGCTCTTCCCATGGCGACTCGCTGGCGTTGCCCACCCGAAAGTTGAGCAGGTTTGCGTTCCAGCAGTTGATCCACCTGAAGCATTTTTGAGAAATGGTTCAATGATTTCTCTGTCTGTTCCTTGGAAATCTTACGTTGTTTCAGTCCGAAAATGATATTTTCCCGGACTGTCATTGCGGGATAGAGTGCATAGGACTGGAAGACCATGGCGATGTTGCGGTCCTTCGGTTCGACACGGTTGACCATGTAATCGTCTATGAGGATCTCTCCCTCATCCACGCTTTCGAGTCCGGCGATGATGTTGAGCAGGGTCGACTTGCCGCATCCTGAAGGGCCAAGCAGGACGATGAACTCTCCATCGCTGACCTGCAGGTTGATCTGCCGCAGGACGAGTGTGCTACCGAAGTTTTTGGTTAGGTTGCTGACTTGCAGAGTTGCCATATTTATCCTTTCACTGAACCAGCCGTGAGTCCACGGATGAAGTACTTGCCGGCCAGAATGTAGACGACCAGAGTAGGGAATCCGGCGATGAATGCTGCGGCCATGTCCACGTTATACTGTTTGACACTAGTACTTGTGAGGACCATGTTGTTGAGTGCCACTTGGATTGGTGCAGCTTCGCCGAAGGAGAACGAGGAACCGAAAAGGAAATCGTTCCAGATGTTGGTGAACTGCCAGATCACCGTAACGACGATGATCGGTGCCGAAACCGGCAGCAGCACCTTGAAGAAAATTTTGAAGAAACCGGCGCCGTCGATACGTGCGGCTTTGATCATTTCATCGGGAATTGAAACGTAGTAGTTCCGAAAGAACAGGGTGGTGAAGCTCAAACCATAGATCGAGTGCACCACCACCAGACCGGTAATGGAGTTCGAAATACCCAGAATGCCCAGGGTCCTGGCCATAGGCAGTAGGATAGCCTGGTAGGGAATGAAGCAGCCGAAGAGGAAGAGTAGGAAGATAAGGTTGTCGCCTCTGAAGCGCCACTTGGTTAACACATATCCGTTCAAAGCGCCCAGGAAGGTGGAGATCACTACCGCGGGGATGACCATCTTCGTCGAGTTCCAGAAGAAGGGGCGAAGAAAAACATCCCCGGCTGTATAGCCACGTCCACTCCAGGCGATCTTCCAGGCGTCGAGCAGAAATTCTCCGGGCAGCGTCATCAGGTTGCCTTGACGGATTTCTTCCATGCTCTTCAGCGAGGTGACGATCATCACGTACAACGGCGCTAGGTAATACAGGGCGAAGAGTCCTAAGACCAAAAACAACAGCCAGCGGTAGAAGGTCCGCTTGCGGGAAGCAGAGCGCTCCAGGGATTCAATCTGCAAATCAACGGGCGGCATCCTGCCTCCTCAGTTCGGAATATAGATAGGGAACAACGATCGCAAGTACGGTGAGGAACATCATCACTGCACTCGCGGAAGCCAGTCCGATTTCGCTGCGGTGGAAGGCCATTTGTGTCATGAATATAGCAGGCATGTCCGAGGAGGTTCCCGGACCTCCCGCTGTCAGGGCTATCACGAGGTCGTAGCTCTTGATCGATATGTGAAGCAGGATCACAATTGAACTCATGAACACGGGGCGCAACATCGGTAGTATGATGGTGATGTAAATACTGTAGAGGCTGGCTCCGTCGATTTTGGCAGCCTTGACGATTTCATCGTCTACTGAACGAAGTCCTGCCAGAAAGAGGGCCATTACGAAGCCCGAAGACTGCCAGACAGCTGCAATCACGATGGTGTAAATCGACATATCCCGGTTGACCAGCCAGTCGAAGGTAAAGTTTGTGAATCCCCAGTCTCGAAAAACCTTTTGAATGCCCATAGTTGGGTTGAGCATCCACTTCCACGCGGTTCCGGTGACAATGAAGGAAAGGGCCATTGGGTAGAGGTAGACAGTTCTCAGAAAGCCTTCTGCACGGATCTTCTGATCCAAAAATATTGAAAGTAAAATACCAATCAGGATACAGATGCCCACAAAGAGGATGGTGAATATCAATAGATTTTCCACTGCAGTGTACCAGCGCATATTGGACCAAAGGCGGAAGTACTGTTTAGTGCCCCAGAATTCGTAGCGTGGTAGCATCTTGGACTTTGTGAACGAAATATAAATAGTCCAGAGGATAAAACCGTAGACAAACCAGAGAATCACTGCAAAAGACGGTGAGATTACGATTCTTGGAAGGTTTTTCTGTATCCAGTAGATCATGGAAAAATTGTTGCTGTTTTTCTATGTAGTGGAGCTAGCAAAACGCACCCTCCGGGAGATAATAACTGAAAATTTGGGAGGGTGCGCCTTAAAGATTCCCGTTGAATTATAGTGTTAGGGAATCGGAATTTACATTGATGCTTTCAAATCTTGCACCAGTCCTCTAGCTGAATTAGAGGGTGTCTTTTACCGCATCTGCCATTCTTTTGGCGGCTTCTCTTGAAGACATGTTGGAGTTGAAATGTTCGGTGACAACGTCCTGTATCGCCCCTTTTGAGGACAGACTAAGAGTCATTCCATGAGCAAAACTCGGTTGTAGTCCACCGGCCATGGCGGCATAGTTCAGATCCGCAGCAGAACCCTTGGCACACATGTCGAACTCATCCATAGGCACGTCAAGACGCGCGGGGATGGAACCTTTGTAGAGGTTGAAAACCTTCTGGAAGTTTTTCCCCATCATCAGGCTAGCGAGCAACTTCTGTCCTTGGATTTTGCTACTACCCTTCACTGAGAAAAAGATAAAGCTGTCAACATTATACAGATAGCCATGGTCTGATGGAGTTGGCATACAGTAGTAGTCAGTTCCTGGTTTCAAACCGGCATTGGTGAATTCACCCTTGGCCCAGTCACCCATGATCTGGAAGGCAGCTTCTCCTTTCATGACCATGCCCGTTGCAACGTTCCAGTCACGACCTGGTGAACCCGGATCGGTGAAGCCCTTGAGGATCCTCATCTGGTCGAAGACCTTGACCATTGTGGAACTGTTCATTGCGTTAGTGTCGGCTTCTACGAAGACTTTTTGGTAGAACTCATTCCCTCCGATTCCAAGAGCAACGGCCTCGAAAACAGTGGCATCCTGCCATGGCTGGCTTCCATGCGCCAGAGGAACGATTCCTGCTGCTAGAAGCTTATATGCTGCGGCATTGAATTCACTCCAGGAAGTCGGCATCTTTAGCCCTTGAGCGTCCAGTACTTTTTTATTTGCCCAGAACCAGTCGATACGGTGAATGTTGACCGGAGCAGCACAATATTTGCTGAAACCATCACACTTCATGTGGTTTGCAACCTGGTTACTGAGAAGGGAATCCCAGTTCTCCGAAGAAGCTACAGCATTGATGTGATAGGGGGCAACAAGACCCTCATCATCCCATGCTTGAATGCTGGGACCTTTAATCTGAGCTGCTGTTGGTGGATCTCCTGCGACTACGCGGGCTTTCAGGGCTACCATGGCAGCATCACCACCACCACCTGCAATAGGCATATCTTTCCATTTTCCACCATTGCTGGCGAAATCATCCTTAAGGACTTTCAAAGCAGCAGCTTCACCACCTGAAGTCCACCAGTGCATAACTTCTGCTTCTCCTCCAGCCATAGCAGGACTAAATGATACACCGACCGCTAAAAGAAAGCCGGCGGTGGATGCTATTACTTGTTTGTACATCGTTTATCTCCTTAGTAGTTTAAATTATACAGAAAACATTAATAATTAAGGTTTTCATTTTTTAAACAGCCACCGACCATCGGCATCTGCTTCTTCCGGCTCAGAACAAGCCACAAGCTCTAACGTTATTCTTAAACTTTTCCGAAAACATTGAATTCAACTTGAAATCATAAGCTGAGCTTTTTGGACTCAAGAAACGAGAAAAGCCCTTAATTTTAATAAATTGAAGGTTTCATTCTTTCTCGATGTTTTTTTGCGCCTCCCCTTCAAAGGTTCTAAGTTTGCAAAATTACTCTCACTTAATTAATCATAAACCGGCAGGACCGCCCAGCAACAAACATAAGGATCCCCCAGTCCGTTTTACACAAGGCGCGGGACCGGGGATGTATTAATAAAACAAATATTAACGGAATCGTACTGTAGCGAAAGATTTACCTTTAATTTCAAATTCCTTATAGGAACCTGATGCCTCTCCTCCGCCGACCAATTCTACATTTGTAGCACCAACATAATCGACAGCTCCACCATTAGCCAGGATTTTCAGGCCTTTGGCCAATTCCCCGGGCATTATTTTTTCGCCTGGAGTATTGGCGACTGCCAATACATTTGAGGCGATGGCAGCACCGTTAGTAGAACCACCAGACTGCATGGCAAGAACAAGCAGTGCAGCTGCGTCATAGGACTCACCAGTGAAAGGTCCTCCAACCTTGACACCTGCTGCTTTTGCTAATCTTCCGAAGCTTTCTGCACCTTTTGAATCAGTACCAGGAACTGTTCCGAAAGTTCCGGAAAGATCTCCGTCAACGTTTTTCAGCAAAGATTCACCATACATTCCATCAGCTAAAATAAACTTGTCAAAAGCACCTGAATCAATGGAGGTTTGGATTATGTGACGGCCGCCCTGATCCACATAACCGAAGACGGCGAGTACGCCTGCTCCGGAAGCATCCAGTGTAGCAACTTCAGCAGAGTAATCTGCTTTTCCTTCATCATGAGGAACAACGGCGCTAACTTTTCCGCCCAGACCCTTGTATGCATTAACATAGGAATCAGTCAAGCCTTTGCCGTAATCATTGTTGGTGAAAGTGACAGCAACATTGCTGATACCACGTTCCATGGTGATTTCTGCCAGTACCTGTCCCTGACGTGCGTCAGAAGGTGCAGTACGGAAGAAATATCCATTATCTGCAATGGTACTTAAAGCAGGCGAAGTCGCCGAAGGAGAAATCATCGTAACCCCGTTAGGAACAGCAACATTATTGGCAATTGCAGTTGTTACTCCGGAGCAGTCTGCTCCCATGATTCCAGCCACTTTGTCAGAGGTGATCAACCTTTCTGCAGCGGCCTTAGCAGCATCAGCGTCAATACATGTTGAATCAGCACGGATGATACTGATCCTTTGACCTCCTAGTAGTTGCCCCGAATTTGAAGCTTCTTTGAAGGCCATCTCTGCTGAATTGCCCATATCCGGGGTCAGAGATTCAATGGGGCCTGTGAAGCCCAGAATGATTCCCATTTTAATGTCAGCTGCTGCATAAGCCGGAAGGATCAATGCCCCAGCGATCACCAGTGCCAACTTCTTTAGGGTGCTATTTTTGTTCATACTTCTCCTTGCTAATAAAGGAATGATTACAATTTTAATATTGCTGTCAGCCGGAGTCCATTCTCCATGTTGACCTTAAAAGAAAAGAATCAAATTGAATGGATTTTCAATCCTGAAGTCTTTTTCTGTACAAAACAATCCAGAACATAAATACCAGGTTTACAAAGAATTACAAGTAAAATTGAAAAAAATTGTTAAAAACTTGTTATTTTGTAATAAAACTGCACTGATAACGATTGAAAAACAAATTTAGCTGGAGTAGAATCCCGTAACCTTTGGACGATTCGTTCGGAAATCTGAAAACTTAAAACTTAGGCCTACATGACAAAAATACTTTTTATCTGCATGGGAAATATCTGTCGCTCTCCAAGCGCAGAAGCAGTGATGCAGACACTGGTCAAGCAGAAAGGAATGGAAAAAGAAATTGAATGTGACTCTGCCGGAACTATTGATTATCACCGGGGTAATCCTGCTGATCCCAGGATGCAGGAACATGCTCTTTTGCGTGGTTATGAGCTAAAAAGTATTGCACGTTCATTTGATGAAGAGGATTTTGAAAATTTTGATCTTATTATTACTATGGATGAAGATAATTATCAACAGATCCAGTGGCGTGACCAAAAGAGAAATTATACTGCTAAGATTCGACGTATGACTGATTTTTGTAGTTCAAAAACTGTTTCTGAAGTTCCAGATCCTTATTACGGAGGCAGCCAGGGTTTTGAAAATGTACTTGATCTTCTCGAAGATGCCTGCCATGGTTTGCTTGAATTCATCACGACAAAAAAAGAATGAATTCTAATTTACGGTCTCGTATAGAAAAAAAGTTCGCAGAGCCAATAAAATCAACAGTCGCTGTTTCAGGAGGCTGTATTGCCGATTCATGCAAATTACAGTTAAGTTCAGGCAGGGAATTTTTCCTCAAACAGTCACGCGGTGGCAGTTCAAGTTCATTTGCATCTGAAGCTCGAGGGTTGGAGGAACTGAGAAAGTCTGGTGTGGTTCGGGTACCGGAAGTTGTAGACAAAGGTCCTGATTTTCTGCTGCTGGA
>Ga0209228_1001709_pt1 | contig 10840 bp, 11 predicted proteins | sample METZYME_3_150m_FD_187547 | JGI IMG/M metagenome (GOLD analysis project Ga0209228, IMG submission 187547) | Marine microbial communities from oxygen minimum zone in mesopelagic equatorial Pacific - METZYME_3_150m (SPAdes) (version 2) | ecosystem: Environmental > Aquatic > Marine > Oceanic...
TGGAACCTTTACCTATAAATATTGGATAACTTCTATCTCCTAAATTTACTTGTTCAATGTTCATTGATTGCTCTTTGTATCTCTTTTGACATCTCTTGCAAAGATTTATTATCGGTAATAATTGTTATGTCTGCTATTTCTTCATAGAGGGGGCCTCTTGTCAACATCAGTTCCTCAAGGGTTTCTTCAGGGTCTTTGTTTTGTATAAGCGGTCTATTGTTATTTGAGGCTGTTCTTTCTACCTGGGAACGAATGCTTGTTTGAAGATAAACCACAGTGCCTCTATCTTTTAGCAAGTCCCTGTTTTCTTTAGATAAAACAACTCCTCCCCCAGTGGAAAGAACCGTATTGTTATCATTTAAGCACTCTTTTAATGCTAAACATTCTCTTTTTCTAAACCCTTCTTCGCCTTCCATATCAAAAATGTAGGCGATATCTACCCCAGTCTTTTGTATGACTTCCTCATCGGTATCAAGAAATTTTTTATCTAAGTTTTTTGCTAGTAATTTAGCCACAGAAGTTTTTCCAGAGCCCATGGGTCCGATGAGCAGAATATTATTAGTGTTTTTTGGCATAAACAGTAAAAAGCGATAAAGCTAAGATTACATTAAGTTGAAATAAGTTTGGTGAAGAAATTATATTATCGTTGGTCAATCTTAATATAATCTCGTCGTTGTTCGCCAAGATAGAGTTGTCTTGGTCGGCCAATCTTTAGGTTTGGCTGTGACTGCATCTCACACCAGTGTGTAGCCCAGCCTACGGTTCTAGCCAAGGCAAACATAACTGTGAACATCTCTTTTGGTATGCCCATTGCTTGATAAATAATGCCCGAATAAAAATCAACATTAGGGTACAAATTGCGCTCTATAAAGTATTCGTCCCTTAGGGCTATTTGCTCTAACTCTTGAGCTAGCTCAAACATCGGATCATCATCACTCTCCATGGCATTCAATACTTTGTGACACTCCGCCCTAATAATCGTTGCTCTTGGGTCAAAGTTTTTATACACCCTATGTCCAAATCCCATAAGTCTAAATCGGTCGTTTTTGTCTTTAGCTTTTGCTATATACTTTGCAATATTGTCTTTGTTGCCTATCTCACTAAACATTTTAACAACAGCTTCGTTTGCACCGCCATGAGCAGGTCCCCACAATGCTGCAACTCCTGCTGCAATAGATGCATAAGGGTTAGTGCCAGAGCTTCCAGTTAGCCTAACTGATGAGGTGCTACAGTTTTGCTCATGGTCTGCGTGCAAAATCATAAGCATGTCTAGTGCTTTAGCAAAAACAGGGTCTATCTTATACTCGCCACTGCCTCCAAAAAACAGTCTCAAAATATTTTCAGCATAACTCAACCCTTCATCGTACTGCCCTATGTCTGTTTGGTTTCTATGATTAAAAATGCTAGCAACTAATATGGGTGTTTTACCGAGCACATTGAAAAAGAATTCATTCTGGTCTTCGTTGTTTTTAATGTCTATTTCATCATGATAAATACTAGATAGTGACGCCATTGCTGTTGTCAGCATAGCCATCGGGTGAGAATCCTTGTCGAGGCCTTGAAATAGTTTTTTTGTTTGCTCAGGCATGACCATATTGGTCTTAACATTTAACCTAAAATCCTCAAGACTATTTTCACTTGGGAGCTCTCCATTGAAGAGCAAGTATGCGACCTCTAAATAAGTGCTTACTTCTGCAAGTTGTTCAATTGGGTAGCCTCTGTATTCCAGAATGCCTTGTACTCCGTCAATATAGGTAATGTAGCTTTCACAGCTTGCTGTAGCTGAGTAAGAAGGATCAAATGTAAACAGCCCTGTTTGACCATAGAGCGTCTTTAAGTCAATGACGCTTGGGCCTATGGTTGCTTCTTTAACATCAAGCTCCAATGAGCCTGAGTCAGTTTTGAGGCTGATGGTTTTGTTTTTTTTTGACACTTATATACTTCTAAGCATTAAGACTGGATACCAAATCGTTTTCTAAACTTATCGACTCTACCAGCAGTATCTACGATCTTTTGCTGTCCTGTATAGAATGGATGACACGAAGAACAGACTTCAATAGCTAGATCTTCAAGCAAAGTTGATTTGGTCTCAAAGGAATTACCACAAGAGCAGGTAACTTTAATTTCTTTATATTCTGGATGTGTTTCTTTTTTCATTTTTAGTTGGTTAAAAATTATTTTTATTTATTATCAAACCCAAATATTTTTTGGGTGGCAAGGATAACGACTTGTGATGACATTTTCAAGAAAATTAGACGAAGCTTATGTTTGTGTTATCCACAAATTCTGTGGATAACTTTGTGGAAAACTATGAAAAATAAAGCGAATTGTTCAAAAATGTTGATTATTACAAAATTGTCTAAAAAATATACAGTTTTTTACATTTACTATTAATATCAATAATTTATAAGGATTTTTTATTGTAATATAGCTGAAATGATCTCTAATTGAGATAAAAAAAATTACAGTTTTTTTTTCTGTGAATAATTACCAGAATTATTCAACTAGGAGAAAACATCAAATTCATTAATGATCAATACTTTATATCGCTTTAAGTTCAGAAATTTTCATGACATATGCCGCTTAAGCCTTGCAAGTGCTTTTGCTCGATGGCTTATTTTATTTTTTTGTTTGATTTCAAGCTCTGCTGAAGACTTGCCAATTTGTGGATCAAAAAAAAGAGGGTCATAACCAAATCCTTCTGAACCTTTGTTTTTTAACAAGATCTTGCCTTCCCAGGTTCCGCTAAATGTATAAATAGTAGTTGGGTCCTCGCATTCTATAAGCGCAATTACGCATTCAAACTTTGCGTTTCTATTCTTTGCATCTATTTCTTCTAGTTTTTTTAATAACTTCCTATTATTCTCTTCATCGGTTGCATGCATTCCGCTGTAACGAGAAGAAAATACTCCTGGCTCACCATCTAAAGCCTCTACGACTAATCCTGAATCGTCTCCAATGGTTGTTAAGCCGGTAACCTTATGAACCTCACGAGCCTTGATAATGGCGTTCTCTTTAAAGCTCTTTCCAGTTTCAGGTATTGGTCCTATGTTGAAATCAGCTTGTTTTAAAATCTGGTAGGCGAGGCCAAGCATGTCTTTGATTTCAAGAATCTTGTGTTCGTTATTAGAAGCGAGTACCAGAGTGTTTTTCTTCATATGCGTTTTGAAAAAATTTTATAGGGTAATTTACCAAAGCATTATATATTTGTTCTGGTAATGAGTACTAACAGTCCTTTAATAATTGTAATTTCTGCCCCATCTGGAACAGGGAAAACAACTATTGTAAGAGAGTTAATTAAGAACAATAAAAATTTAGTTGCTTCTGTTTCATACACAACCAGAAAAAAACGAACTAATGAGCTCGACGGCAAAGATTATAATTTTATTTCTTCAGAATTGTTTTCATTAATGGCTGAAGAGAGGTCGTTTCTAGAACACGCTAAAGTTTTTGATTGTTTTTACGGGACACCAAAAAAAGAGGTTGAAGATAGCCTGAATAAAGGCTTAAACGTTATTCTTGAAATTGACTGGCAAGGAGCTATACAAATTAAAAGAGAGAGGCCGGATTGTTTAATGTTGTTTATAATCCCGCCCTCAAAAGAAGAGTTGATGCTTAGGCTAAAAAAAAGAGGGACCGATAGCAATAATGAAATTCGACTCAGATTTGATGAAGCTTTGAATGACATAAACCAATATGAAAGCTTCGATAAAGTCTTTATTAATGAGGATGTGCGCTCAACTGTTCAGGCAATAACGGCTTTCATCAAAGATCCTAGGAAATCAAGCTCATTAAATGACGAGGTAATAACTATAATTCATAGCTTTCGTTCTTGAGCACAGAAACCTATTGACATCTACTGAGCTACAAGTAGTCTATGCCATCTAAAATAGGTGGTATATGCTATGGCTAGAGTTACAGTAGAAGATTGTTTAGAACATACCGAGGGTATCTTTGCTCTCGTAAAAGTTGCTTCAAAAAGAGCGAGGAGAATTGCTAACGGTTCTGAGACTTTGGTTGAAGAAGAGCGCAATGATAAACCGGCTGTTCTTGCTCTTAGAGAAATAGCTGAAGGACACCTTGATAATCCTGACTTTCACAAGACAGAAACCGACCTAGAAAAAGAGCTTGCGGAAGAACTTGCTAAAGCTGACGAAGATATAGCCTAGTACTATAGAGGGTACTCAACAAACCAATTTCAAAAATCAGGGTCTACTGTTGTAGAATTATTTCTATAGTACTAACTAAAATGAATAAGAAAGTTGCCTGAGTCTGTTAAAAAATTTGCCGATGAGATGTTGGAACGAAAGCCAACTAAATTATTAAAGCAATTGATCTCTGAATTAGATTATTTAGACAAGGAAGATATTGATTTAATAAAAAAAGCATATGCTTACTCAAGTGTTGCTCATGAACACCAATCAAGAAAGAGCGGTGAACCATATATAGTTCACCCAACGGGTGTCGCTTGCATCTTAGCTGACTTGCGCCTGGATAAAGAATCTATAGCGGCTGGACTTTTACATGATGTGCTTGAGGACACTGTTATAAATGAAGCGCTATTGGGTAAAGAATTTGGCGAAGAGGTGTTGGGTCTCGTTGATGGTGTGAGCAAGCTTGATCAAATCGAGCACAGTGATATAAAACATCATCAAGCAGAGAGTTTTAGAAAAATGATGTTGGCTATGGTCAAAGATATCAGAGTTATATTAATTAAACTTGCTGATCGCCTACATAATGTAAAAACCCTCGATGCTCTCGAGCAAGGAAAACAAATTAAAATTGCCAAAGAAACTCTAGAGATCTATGCGCCAATTGCAAATCGGTTGGGAATTTTCAACATAAAAACAGCTCTTGAGGAAGAGGCCTTCAAATACGGTTACCCCTTTAGGCATAAGATTCTGAGCTCGTCTCTAAAAAGAAAGCTAGGAAACCAAAAAAGAATACTAAAAAAAATTAGCAAAAGAATCTCGAAAAAACTCAATGAAGCTAATATAGATCATAAGCTTACTGCTAGAGAAAAAGACCTTTATAGCATCTATACAAAGATGAAACGAAGACGCCTCTCACTTGATAAAATAATAGATGTCTACGGTTTAAGGATAGTTGTTAGTAGCTCACAACAATGTTACCAAGTCCTTGGTTTGGTTCATGAGGCTTACAAACCTATTATTGGTAAATTTAAGGACTACATTGCTATCCCAAGGGTCAACGGTTACCAATCAATCCACACAAGTTTACTGGGTCCAAATGGCACGCCGATCGAGATTCAGATTAGAACCAAAGACATGGACCAGGTCGCTGAGAGCGGAATTGCCGCACACTGGAAATACAAGTCTGAGACTGGAGATGATTCAACCCCTCAAATAAAGGCGAGAGAGTGGCTGGCTAACATTAAAGAAATTCAAGGAACGGCTCACCCTGAAGAATTTTTGGAAAGAATCAAGCTTGATTTATACCCGGATAAAATTTATGTCTTTAGCCCTGATGGCGATATTTATCGACTACCAAATAACTCGACTTGTGTTGATTTTGCGTATGCTATTCATTCAGACATAGGGAATAGTTGCATAGGTGCAAAAATAGATCGTTCTCAAGTTCCATTAAGGACTGTTTTGGAAAGCGGGCAAACGGTGCAAATTATGACTTCTCGATATTCCAGCCCAGACCCAAGCTGGCTGTCTTTTATAACCACCGCAAAGGCGAGACATAATCTGAGATCTTATCTAAAGGATCTGAATGTTGAACAAACGATTGTTCTAGGAAAACGCTTATTTGATAATGCCTTGAACGCCCTTGGGAAAAAACAAAGAAATATTAAAAAAGAGCAAATTAGCGATCTCTTAGAAAGAATGGACTTTAAAGATATGGAACAATTCTATGAAAGCATGGGTGTTGGAGACAAAAACCCTCTTCTTATGGCACAAATTCTTCTTGGCGATGAGCAGCTAGAAAACAAATCAGTTAACCATGAGCCTCTTCTAATCAAAGGAACAGAAGGGGTGTCTATAAATTTTGCTCGGTGTTGTTTACCAATTCCTGGGGACAATATCATCGGGCATTTAAGCAAGGTAAAAGGCCTTGTTATCCACAGGAGAAAATGTCATCACCTAGGTACGTTTATAAAAGAGAGCAGTCGCTGGATCGGGGCTGAGTGGAGTGATGATATAGAACATGAGTTATCTACTGAAATTACAGTCCATGCTAAACATAAGCCTGGTTCGCTGGCTGCTATAGCGGGAAAACTGGCGGACAATGGGTGCAATGTAGAGCAAGTTTCTTTGGCCACTGAATACGAAGACGAAACCATTGATATCCTGTTTCAAGTCCAAGTAGCCAGCAGAAAGGATTTGGCAGATATTATGCGAGGCATAAAAGCTATGGGTAACGTTGAGAAGGTTACAAGAAGTCTGCATTAAAATAGGAGCAACAATATGTCTAAAATTATTTCTACTGATGAAGCGCCACAAGCAATTGGCCCTTATTCTCAGGCGGTTAAGTCTGGGGGGTTGTTATTTTTGTCGGGACAAATACCTCTTAACAAAGAAGGGGAAATGAACGATGGGGACATTGAGGCACAAACGAGACAGGTGTTTAAAAATATAGAGGCCATCTTGGCAGTTGAAAACTTAACCTTAATCCACATCATAAAAGTCAATATTTACCTAATAGATATCAGTAACTTTGACATTGTCAATCAAGTAATGTCTTCTCTTTTTAGTGCTCCGTATCCTGCCAGAGCTTTGGTCCAGGTTTCAGCGCTTCCCAAGGCTTCAGAGGTTGAGGTTGAGGTAGTGGCAGAGGTTCCTGAGTCCAACTAAATGATTGGCAAGTGTTTCTGATTCAAGTATGGGCAATGAGGAACTTACAGAGCTAAAAGGGGTTGGGCCCGCGCTTAAAGACAAGCTGGCTAAATTAAGTATTAATAAGCAATCAGATCTTTTGTTTTTACTTCCAACTCGATATGAAGATAGAACGAAGTTAAAAAAGATAGGTGCCCTTATCCCGGAGGAGGAAGCACTGATTGAAGGCAGGGTTTTGCTGTGCAGCATTGTCTACAGGGGCAGGCGCATGATGCTTGTTCAGTTATCAGACGACACTGGAATGCTAGCTATGAGATTTTTTACTTTTTCAAAGTTTCAGGCAAAAAATTTAAGTCGGGATACAGTTGTAAGGTGTTACGGAAAAACAAGAAAAACGTCCTCAGGTATTGAGATGATTCATCCTCAATATCAAGTGATCGACCCTGAAAATCCCCCGCCTTTGTCAAAAAGATTAACGCCTGTTTATCCAACAACAAAAGGGCTTTCACAAACTAAGTTACGGCAAATAGTAAGCGCAAACTTAAAAGAGCAGCTTAAACACACTGAGGAAATTCTTCCGGATGCAATCATAGCTGAAATGGGCTTAGGCTCACTAAGGGATGCTTTGTCAAAAATACACAGCCCGTTACCTTCAGAAGTTAATAATAAAGATAAATTTGAACTATTAAGAAGGTTGGTTGCAGAGGAGCTAATAGCTAATCAGCTGGCTTTGAGGCAAATTAAGAAAAGAACTCAATCTAACCCCGCTTTAGCTCTCTCAGATAGTCGAGTTATGAAAAAATTTATACAAAATCTTCCGTTTAAATTAACAGGCAGCCAAAAAAGGGTAACAGGAGAAATTGAGAAAGACTTGGCAGAACCTATCCCGATGATGCGATTACTGCAAGGAGACGTGGGTTCAGGTAAAACTGTCATTGCAGCGTCGGCTATGGCTATCGCGTCAGCAAGTGGTTCGCAATCAGTCTTAATGGCGCCAACAGAGTTACTTGCCGAACAACACAAAAGCAATTTAGATGGCTGGTTCGAACCCTTGGGGATCAAGGTAGTAATCCTTAAAAGCAAGCTCCCCAAGAAACAAAAAGATCTTATTCTAGAGCAAATCAAAAATGGTGAAGCGTTGATAATAATTGGTACGCATGCTTTATTCCAAACACAAGTCGAGTATAGAAACTTAGGTTTAGTAATCGTTGATGAGCAGCACAGATTTGGGGTTGACCAGAGATTAAGCCTAGTCAATAAATCTAAGTCTCACGGCACCGTTCCTCATCAATTAATAATGACTGCGACACCAATACCAAGGACCCTGGCTATGACGGCTTATGGGGACCTTGACACATCAATTTTAGACGAGTTGCCCAAAGGTCGGGGCTCAATTAAAACCATAGTTATACCTGACAGCAAAAGAGATGAAGTAATAAAAAAAATTGATAAAGAGACTGAAAAAGGAAGGCAAGCCTATTGGGTTTGTCCGCTAATAGAGGAGTCTGAAGAGCTGAATTATGAGGCTGCCGAAACAACTTTTGAAAAGTTAAAGTTGAGCCGCCACCTGGAGCAGGATATAGAAATTGACTTGGTTCATGGAAGACTTAAGCCAGAAGAAAAAAGCCAAACAATGGTTGATTTTAAAAATAATATTATTCAGATTCTTGTGGCGACAACGGTTATAGAGGTCGGTGTTGATGTCCCTAACGCAACAATCATGGTAATAGAAAATGCTGAACGACTAGGGTTGTCTCAACTCCACCAGCTCAGGGGGCGAGTTGGTCGAGGGTCCCACGAAAGTCTTTGTATATTGATTTATAAAGGGCCTTTGAACGAGCTTGCAAAAGAGCGCCTTGGGGTTATTAGAAAAAGTGTTGATGGTTTTTATATTTCTGAAAAAGACCTTCAACTAAGGGGGCCTGGTGAGCTTTTAGGCACTAGACAAAAGGGTTTAATTGGACTGAAAATTGCAGATATCTCAAGAGATGCTCATATGCTGCCTTATATTAACAAGTTGTGCGCAGACTTCGAGAATAAATATCCAGGCAAAGCTGAAAAACTAATTAAGCGGTGGGTCGGCGAACAAATTATCTATCGTAATGTCTGATTTATAGCTAGACTGTCAGCCTTTAAATGCCATGAACCTATCGTTTGAACAAATTGAAGTATTGTCGCCTGATTTAGTTTGGGATAATTCCCTAGAAAACCTTACAACTAAGCAGCTCTCCACTAATCTGAGAAGCTGGCTAACTGAAACAAATTTACTGACCAATAGAATCAAAGCGTCTGGTCACAAGTATGCGGTTCGGGTTCTAAAAGAGTCTCTGAGCTCTACGCCGATGCTACTCAAGAATAAAAATGATGCTGACCAGAACTATGTTAGAGAGGTTGCTCTTTCGATTGATAATAATGCCTGTATTTTAGCCCAAACACTTGTTCCGAATTCAACCTTGGAGTTAAATCGTTGGATTCAATTATTGGGTCAGCAGCCTCTTGGTGAACGGCTGTCAATGATGCCCAAAGTATCAAGAAGTGCTTTTGAGTATGCCTATCTAGAGCTCTCTGAGGTATCAATCTGGATAAGGCGCTCAAGTTTTGATATCGATAACACCTTGTTGTGGGTAGCGGAGCTGTTTTTACCTGCGCTTGATAAGATTAAAGATTGAGCTAAATGACAAAAATAAACGCTTATTTTAAGCTAATGAGGTTTGACAAGCCTATTGGTATTTTTTTGCTTCTGTGGCCTACCTTATGGCCACTTTGGCTTGTCAACAAGGGTGTTCCTGAACTCAAGATGCTTTTAATATTCATTTTAGGTGTTGTGGTTATGCGTTCAGCGGGTTGTGTTATTAATGATATCGTCGATAAAGATATTGATCCTTCTGTTGAGCGAACGAAAACTAGGCCCTTGGCGAGTCAGTCCGTAAGCATAGGTGAGGCCTATTTCCTGCTATTAATGTTGCTATCAATCGCGCTTACTTTGGTTTTGCAGTTGAATCTTTCTTCTTTTTTTTGGGCCTTGGGTGGTCTGTTGATTACTGTTATCTACCCGTTTTGCAAGCGTTTTTTCTCGGCGCCGCAGCTAATACTCGGTTTTGCCTTTAGCTGGAGCATACCAATGGTTTATGCTGCTAACAACCTAGTGCTTAACACTGAAGCCTCTCTATTATGGCTAAGCGTTGGTTTGTGGATTGTAATGTATGACACTTTTTATGCTTTAGTGGATAAGGAAGATGACTTAAAGATTGGCATAAACTCTACAGCGATTTTATTTGGAAAACGAGTTGGGCTTATCACTGTCTTGCTACAGTCCTCTGTCATTCTTTTATGGGTTCTTGTCGGGCTACTCTATGGGCTTAATTTTATATACTTCTCTTCGCTGATTGTTGCCGCTTCTCTTTTTATTAGGCAACAGCAACTAATTAGGCGTCGCGACCCCAAGAAATGCCTTAAGGCTTTTTTAGAGAACAACTACGTAGGCTTGGTGGTTTTTTTAGGTGTTTTTCTAGATCTTCTGTTCATTAAGTAGATTTTAACAAAAAGGCGGCCAAAAAGAGTTTGCAAGCAAAGCATTTCTTTGATTGTATTCTGGTCCTTTTTTGAGGATAATGCTTTCGATCATTTTGATAGATAAGCTTTATATAGAAGGATATTTATGGCTTTTGTAATCGTTGCAACCATCATTGTTATCGGAACAGTTCTTTGGAACGCCGTTTCACCTTGGTGGTTTACCCCGCTAGCTTCAAATTGGGGTTTCTTAGACACAACAATTATTATTTCTTTGTGGGTAACCGGTGTTGCCTTTGTTGCAGTATCGGGTTTTATTATTTATTGCGTCATAAAATTTCCATACAGAGAAGGCCACAAATCTCAATATCAACCTGAAAACACTAAACTCGAAGTAATTTTGACCGTTATTACAACCATTGGTGTTGTGATTCTGCTAGCCCCCGGCTTGATTGCTTGGAATCAATATGTTGACCTCCCGGATGATGCTTTAGAGGTTGAAGGTGTTGGTCAACAGTGGGTTTGGA
>Ga0209228_1001711_pt1 | contig 10831 bp, 11 predicted proteins | sample METZYME_3_150m_FD_187547 | JGI IMG/M metagenome (GOLD analysis project Ga0209228, IMG submission 187547) | Marine microbial communities from oxygen minimum zone in mesopelagic equatorial Pacific - METZYME_3_150m (SPAdes) (version 2) | ecosystem: Environmental > Aquatic > Marine > Oceanic...
GATATTGGAGTAATTTATAGAAAAAAGAACCAGCAAGAAGAAAACATTAAAAAGCTAGCTAAACTATTAATGAAAACATAGTTTGGGATTAAATGTATGGGTTGCTAATCCCCAGTTTGTCTAAGTAATCAATCTCGATAGACTCCATTTTATTGGCTGAGGTCATATCTGCATGATCATGTCCAAGCAAATGAAGAACTCCATGAATTGCCATGTGGGTCAGATGATCAGAAAATCTTTTTCCACTCAACAAGGCCTCTTCTCTAACCACATCAACGCAAATAACAACATCCCCTAATAACGACTCTCCCACCTCTTCAGGAATATCGCTTTGAAATGAGAGAACGTTTGTAACTTGATTTTTATCTCTATATTCTTTATTAAGAACTTGAATTTCCACAGGTGATACAAGGCGAATTAATAATTCGCTATCTTGTAAGGAATTGTCTATTAAAAAGTCTTCGCAAACCAGCCGCAGATTGTTTTCGTCTATATTCGTATCATTAATGATATTTTGAATAACTACCATGGCTAGTTAATATTGATAAAATACTTATTTTATCCCTAAATACTTTTTTATTTTGACGCAAATCGCAGAAGTTGCAATTCCAGTTCCCTTGCACAATACATTTGATTACCTGTGCAAAGAAGAAGTGGAAATTGGCGCTAGAGTTAAAGTCCCCTTTGGACATAAAAAAGTTACTGGGGTTGTTCTGTCTCATAAAGACAAAAGTAAATTTGACAAACTTAAAGAGGTTGAAGAGGTAATTGATAGCGAAGCACTGCTGTCTAAAGAGATTCTTGAATTTTTATTATGGTCAGCAAACTATTACCACCATCCAATTGGTGAGGTTATTAATAATGCGATTCCAAAAAACCTAAGAAATGGTAAGCCTGCTGATATTAAAAAACCAAGCGAAATAAGTAATCAATCTTCATCGGCTAACTTTGAGCTTACTACTGAACAAACTTTTGCAATCACCGAGATTTTAAAAAATCTAGAAAAATTTAGTGGCTTTTTATTACATGGAGTAACAGGGAGTGGCAAGACAGAAGTTTATCTCAGTGCCGCCGAAGAAGTCATAAAGAATGGTGGGCAGGTTCTCATCCTGGTCCCAGAAATAGGCTTAACTCCTCAAATGATCTCTCGTTTTGAAGAGAGAATAGTGGGTAGAGTTACTGCAGTCCACTCTCAACTTAATGACACCCAAAAACAAGATGCTTATCTTATGGCAAAAACTGGAGAAACAAAAGTTATTCTTGGAACTCGGTCTGCTATTTTTACACCCATGCCTCAACTTGGATTGGTCATTGTTGACGAAGAGCATGATGGATCTTTCAAGCAACAATCAAACTTTCGTTACTCTGCAAGAGATCTCAGCTTTATGAGAGCAAAATTTGCCAATGTACCCCTCATACTTGGCACTGCAACGCCTTCTTTAGAGACTCTAAAAAATGTTCTCGAAAATAAACTAGCTCGACTGACCCTTTCAACCAGGCCCGGTAAAGCAATATTACCTGAAGTGAATTTAATTGATATGAGAGCCCAACCCTCTGAAGCTCTATCGACCCCCTTAATTGCAAAAATTAAGCATTATCTAGAATTAGATAAACAAGTTATGCTCTTTATCAACCGACGAGGCTATGCGCCAATTTATTATTGTACGGATTGTGAGTGGCAGTCTGAGTGCACAAATTGTGACTCCAAACTGGTTTATCATCGAAGCATTAATCGCCTTAAATGTCATCACTGTGGAATAGAAAAAGCGCCTGAATCTTTCTGTCCATCCTGCAATAGTAAAAATCTGAAAATACTTGGTTCTGGAACAGAAAGGTTGGAAGAAAACTTAGAAACATATTTTCCTAGTGCTGAAGTAATTAGAATCGATAGAGATACAACTCGAAAGAAAAAAGCTTTCGCAAGCCACCTAAAAAAAATCAACTCAGGGGTGCCATGCATCATTGTAGGAACTCAAATGATTGCAAAAGGTCATGACTTTTCCAATTTGGCATTCGTAGGAATCTTAGATGTAGACGTCGGACTCATGTCAACAGACTTTAGGGCAACTGAACATTTAGCTCAACTTCTCATTCAAGTCTCAGGTCGTTGCGGACGAGCAGACTACAAAGGAGAAGTAAATATACAAACTCGCTACCCTAATCATCCATTATTTAACTATGTGAAAGACTCACAATACACTGAGTATGCCAAAACTCTTTTAACTGAAAGAAAAGACACGCTATTGCCACCTTATGCACACCAAGCACTGATTTGTGCAAATGCAAAAGATAAAAATGCAGCTGAAAAGTTTCTAAATGAGGTTGCACAATTAATCAATAATATTGATATCAAATCTGTAGAAATCTGGGGGCCAGTTCCCGGAGTGATTGAAAAAAAATCAAATTACTACTACTTCAATCTCTACCTTCAATCTGCTGATAGAAGTAAGCTTCGAAGATTAATTCAAACTTTTTATCAACACGTAGAAAAAATCAAAGTTATCTCATCAGTTAGATGGTATGTTGATATTGACCCTATTGAATAGAAACACTCATTTTTCCAAATTAGATAAGACCTCATTCATCGCCCGAGTAATCTTTAATAATTCTTGGTCAGTAACTATGAATGGAGGCATGGTATAAAGCAATTTCCCGAAAGGTCTGAGCCAGACGCCATTATCAATGAGTATCTCTTGGGCTTTTTTCATATCTAGTGACGAGTTAAGTTCAACAACTCCAATTGCCCCGATAACTCTGATATCAAAGACAGAATTGTACTCCCTCATTGGAATTAATTGCTTACTTAAAATCCCCTGAATTTCAGAGACTCTTTGCTTCCAGTCATAACTCAACAATAAATCAATGCTTGCATTCGCAGCTGAACATGATAGTGGGTTTGCCATAAAAGTAGGGCCATGCATTAGGACCCCAACTGTATCTGATACTTCTTTGTTGGTTATGGCAGCAGCCATAGTCATATATCCCCCAGTTAAAGCTTTACCAATGCACATTATATCGGGTGAGATATTTGCATGATTACAACCAAAAAGCTCTCCTGTTCTACCAAAACCGGTTGCTATTTCATCAACAATCAAGAGAATATTGTGCTTGTCACAGAGAATTCTAACGCCTTTGAGATAATCATCATCATAGATATTCATCCCCCCAGCGCCTTGCACAATTGGCTCTAAAATCATCGCCGCAATAGACTGATGATTTTTAATGAGATGCGATTCTAAATCAGAGAGTGCTTCTTTAGTATTGCCCAGTTTTGGTTGTTTCACAAAAAAATGCTTAGTTAAAACATCCTTAAATAAATGGTGCATTCCATTATCAGGATCACAAACACTCATTGCACCAAAAGTATCTCCATGGTAGCCGCCCCTAGGGGTAATAAATTTTGACTTTGCCTTTAGACCCTTATTTTGCCAATACTGTAGAGCCATTTTCAAAGAGACCTCTACAGAAACCGAACCCGAGTCTGCAAAAAACACCTTATCAAGACCTTTTGGAGTCAGGTTAATGAGCTTTTCACATAAATCGATGGCTGGCTGATGAGTAAGACCTCCAAACATTACATGGGAAACTTTATCAACCTGAGATTTAATTGCTTTGTTAAGAGTAGCGTTGTTGTATCCATGAATCATGCACCACCAAGAACTCATACCATCAATAACTCGATGTCCATTCTTAAGGTTTAGATAAACCCCTTCTGCACTATCAACCTGATAAGTAGGAACCTTATTTGGAATATTGGCATAGGGATGCCAGATGTGGTTTTCTTCAATATTCACTATAGGAATTCTCGTAACTGTTTCATCGAGTCGATTACCAAGTCAGGATTTTCATCTGCAATATTGTTGCCATGGTTATATCCATAAGACATACAGACAATATCAAACCCGGCAGCTCTCGCCGCCTTAACATCACTCACTGAATCTCCTAACATTAAACACTCTTTTGGATTTACATTACAAAAGCTAGCACCATGAATAAGGGGAAGTGGGTCTGGTTTTTTCTTGTCTAGAGTATCACCAGAGATAACAATCTTGAAGTAATCAAAGATACCTAAAGACTTTAACAGTGGGAGTGTAAACTGCTCGGCCTTGTTAGTGACGCAACCCATCAAATAGTTCTTAGACTTTAAATAATCTAACCCCTCTTTAACGCCCTCATATAAATGTGATCGTACTGACGAATTTTCAGAATATAGATCTAAAAAAATTGGATAGGCCTTATCGAATTCTTCTTTAGTAGGCGATCCATCCAACTGCCCAATGAGGGCCCTTTCAACCAGCCTTGGAACGCCATTTCCAACCCAATGCCTGACTCTTTCAACACCTATCTCTGGCCTATCAAGCTTTATCATCATTTGATCAACGCAATATGCTAAGTCAGGGACGCTATCAACAAGAGTTCCATCAACGTCAATCATTACTAGTTTTGGTTTAAATATTTTCATTAATGTTCAATGTTTATTCCAAGTTTGGTAGAATTGAATTAAGGATTTATTACTCAGATATTTTATATGGAAAACAAAACAGTCATTGGTTTTATTGGGTCTGGAAACATGGCCTATGCACTTATAAAGGGTCTAATAGATGATGGCTTTGATGCAAATAATATTAATGTCAGTGACCCTAACATTGAGCTTTTAGAAAAACGAAAATCTGAGCTTGGTGTATCAACATATTCGGACAATTTGTCACTATTAATGCATAGTGATGTGGTTGTATTTGCTGTTAAACCTCAAGTTCTTTCAGCGGTTTGCCATGAACTTAAAAATAAGGTAAATCCCAGTCAGCTTTTTGTTTCAATTGTAGCTGGTATTAAGAGTAAAGATATTAACCGCTGGCTTGGAGGAAATTTTTCACTAGTTAGAACAATGCCGAACACACCAGCACTATTCCAATCAGGTGTTACTGGACTTTATGCAAATGAACTTGTTACTAAAGAACAAAAAAAATCAGTGAACTTATTATTGTCTTCGGTAGGAGAGTGCTTTTGGGTAAATGAAGAGAATCTTATAGATGCGATAACAGCTATATCAGGCAGTGGGCCTGCGTATTTTTTTCTCCTCATGCAATCTATGAAACAAGCTGCTATGTCCTTGGGGTTAGATGAAAAAACTGCTGAATCTTTGAGTATTCAAACAAGTCTTGGTGCAAGCATAATGGCGACTAACTCTGGGAAAGATCCAAAAACCCTTAGAGCAGAAGTGACCTCACTAAAAGGTACCACTCAAGCTGCAATCGAAGCCTTTCAAGATCAGAATTTTGAGGGGATAGTTGCGGCCGCCACTAGAGCAGCTTACGACAGAGCTAGAGAACTCAGCAAAGAGCTCGGGGATATTGATTAATTTTTTATGTACTTGTTTTTTAGCTGCCCCATAATAACTGCATATTAGCAATAGCAGCTAGCGAAGCTGTTTCAGTTCTTAGAACCCTCTTACCCAGAAGAAGTGACTGATACCCAGCATTTTCAGAGTCAGTAATTTCTTTTTCAGATAACCCGCCTTCTGGACCAATAAGGACGGTTGCTTTTGAGGGTTTTGAAGCCTGAGTAAGATCATCGATTGCTCGATGATGTAAAACAAAACCCTTATGTCCAGTCTCTTTTAATAACTCATCAAGAGAATTCGGATAGGACACATTAACTATAACTGAACGTCCTGATTGTTCACAAGCATGATTTGCTATTTTTTGCCAGTGGTCAATCTTTTTTTGTATCTTCTCCTCACTGAGCCTTACTACGCACCTCTCTAATTTCATTGGAATGATTCTTGTCACTCCTAATTCGACAGCTTTTTGTATCAAGAAATCCATTTTTTCGCCTTTCGCAATTCCCTGAGCAAGCGTTAAATCCAATTTTGATTCAGTCTCATTAGCTTTCTTAGAAATGATTTTTAGGCTCGTCGTTTGTTTTGCATTCTCAACCACTGCAATATAGTCGAAGCCATCGCCATTAAATACAGTGATATTCTTTCCAACAGGAAAGCGCAAAACTTTATTTAAATGATGACTATTTTCCTTATCAAGCTGAGTATTCATACCTTCAGCAAAAGGTGTATTTTGATAAAGTCGAATCGTTTTCATGGTATCTTTCTTGGGTTATTTATCTAAGAATTAATACACCTAATAAAATGATACATCAAAAAAGAAGACAGGAGTTGTTAAGCAGATTACCAGAAGACGCTGTAGTGATTGTATCAACCAATAGTGAACAAAAAAGAAACAGTGATGTAAGCTACCCCTTTCGACCAGATAGTAACTTTTGGTATCTTACTGGCTTTGAGGAGCCTGATGCAATTGCAGTATTCAGCAAGAATAACTACACCATGTATTTAAGGCCGAAAGACCAAACAAAAGAGATATGGAATGGAGTGAGGCTGGGTGTAGATCTTGCCCCGAAAACCCTATTAGTTGACAAAGCCTTTGATATTGATGTTTTTTTTGAAAATATTGACTCTCTAATAAAAAAAGACTCTATTGTTTATTTTGACGCCCCAGGAAATGGTGGCTGGAAAGATAATTCTAGCACCAATGCTCATAACCATAAGATTGATTCCCTATATGAGAGTGTCTTGCAACCTTTGAATCCTCACATTTCAGAAATGCGCCTAATCAAAGATAAAAATGAAATTCAAAGCATGCAAGAGGCTGCCGACTTGGCAGCAAAAGCGCATTTAAACGCAATGAAGTCTTCCCGACCTGGGCTGTATGAGCATAACATTGCCTCAGGTTTCGACTCCATGTTTAGAAATGAAAACTCTGAACATGCATACCCACCTATAGTTGCTAGTGGAGAAAATGCATGTATTTTGCATTACACTGAAAACAATAAAGAGCTTAAAGATGGTGATCTTATTCTGATTGATGCAGGATGTGAAATAAATGGCTATGCGTCAGATATTACAAGAACGTTTCCAATTAATGGCAAATTCAATGAAGCTCAAAGAGAGATTTATAATATTGTTCTAGAGGCTCAAAAATCAGCAATTGCCTCTATAAAGCCTGGAGCTAGTTCAAATAGACCGCATGAAATTGCATGTGAAATAATAAAAAATGGTCTTATAAAATTAGGAATCATGGGCTCACATGACGAGCTAACTAAATTTTATATGCATAACACTGGACACTGGCTTGGACTAGATGTTCACGATGTTGGTAGTAAGTTAATTGATGATAATTTCCGTGAGTTTAAAAGCGGAATGGTTACAACGGTTGAGCCTGGCATTTATATACGTAAGGATGATAAAATTGAGTCTAAGTACTGGGGCATAGGAATTAGAATCGAAGATGATGTTTTAGTTACTGAGTCAGGAAATCATATCCTATCTGAAAAAGCTGTTAAGGATATTGACGCAATTGAAAATTTAATGAGTTAACTCGAACTATGAATATTAACGAAGCTATCAAAGCAGTCATTTCAAGACAGAATCTAAATGAAAGTGAAATGCATGATGTTATGAATAGCATTATGACTGGACAAACAACGGACGCTCAAATCGGTGCGTTTTTGATCGGCTTATCGATGAAAGGTGAAACGATTGAAGAAATTGCTGCTAGTGCTAGAGTGATGCGTTCTCTTGCTATTTCAGTAGAATTAAAAAGCGAGGACCATCTAGTCGATACCTGCGGCACGGGAGGAGATGGCTTAGGATTATTTAATATCTCAACTGCCTCGGCATTTGTTGTTGCAGCTGCGGGAGGCAAGGTTGCAAAACATGGTAACCGCTCCATATCATCAAAATCAGGCAGTGCAGATGTTCTTGAAGCTGCTGGAATTAATCTTAATTTAGATCCAGAAAAAATCAGTCAGTGTATTGAAGACATTGGTGTTGGATTTATGTTTGCACCGGCTCATCACAGCGCTATGAAACATGCTATTGGACCTCGTAAAGAGTTAGCAGTGAGGACTATTTTTAATGTTCTTGGGCCCTTAACCAACCCAGCAAAAGCACCAAATCAAGTGATGGGGGTGTACGATAAAGACCTCGTTGAACCTATTGCCAACGTACTTAAAAGCTTGGGTTCAAGGCATGTAATGGTTGTTCATTCTGAAGATGGGCTAGACGAATTCTCAATCGCCAAAAAAACATATGTCGCTGAACTTAAGGATAATAATATTTCAACATACACTGTTCATCCAAATGATTTTGGACTCAACAAGGGAGACTTAAACACACTTAAAGCTGAAAATGCTGACGAGTCTCTAGAGATGATTCATGACGCTTTTTCTGGAAATACTGGCGCTCCTAGAGACATTATTGCATTGAATTCTGGAGCAGCAATTTATGTAAGTGGTCTTACTGACTCTTTAGACAATGGCATTCAAAAAGCTTGTCAAGTATTATCAGATGGAAGTGCGCAAGATAAACTTGATGCCTATATTTTAGCAAGCAACAATTAAGCAATGAATAGAAAAACGAATCTGATTTGGATTGACCTTGAAATGACAGGATTAATTCCTGAGACTGATGTCATCATTGAGATAGCAACAGTTGTTACAGATGCTAACTTAAATGTCATTGAAGAAGGTCCCTCGCTGGCGATACACCAAAGCAAAGAGCTTATTGACGGAATGGATGAATGGAATACAAGCCAACATAATCGCTCTGGCCTAGTAAAAAGAGTCATGGAAAGCAAAATTACTGTTAATGAAGCAGAGTCTCAAACTCTTGAATTTCTTTCTAAACATGTCGATTCAGGAGTATCACCGATGTGTGGCAATTCAATATGCCAGGACAGAAGATTCTTGTCAAACTATATGCCAAACCTTGAAAAATTTTTCCATTATCGACATATTGATGTTTCCACTTTAAAAGAATTAGCAGTGCGCTGGAAGCCAGACATTATCTCTAGCTCCTTTAAAAATTCAAGACATTTAGCTTTGTCAGATATTTACGACTCTATAGACGAACTAAAATACTACAGAGAGCATTTCATTAAACCTTAAATTGACTTACCTATCGCCCGCCAAAGTAAATTTATTTCTTCATATAACCTCCAAGAGAAATGATGGTTATCACAATCTGCAAACCATTTTTCAACTTTTGGATTATGGTGACGAAATAGAGTTTAATAAAAGAAATGATGGACAAATCAATCGCATCTATGGCAATGAAGACATTTCTACAGACGCAGACTTAATCATACAAAGTGCTCTCAAGATGCAGAAATTAGCGCCTTCAAATTCAGGTGTCGATATAGGAATTACAAAAAAAATTCCTTTAGGAGGAGGTCTAGGTGGTGGAAGCTCCAATGCAGCAACAACTCTTATTGCATTAAACAAGCTTTGGAATCTTGGGTTGCAAAAAAAAGAGCTGATTTCTATTGGCAAAAAGATTGGAGCAGATGTTCCCGTTTTTATAGATGGGCGAAGTTCATGGGCAGAAGGCATTGGGGAAATTCTATCTCCAATAAATTTACCAGAGTACTTTTATTTGGTTGTCTCCATAAAAAAACATATCTCAACTCAAGAAATATTCAGGCATAAAGCATTGACAATATCTCCGCTACAAAGGAAAATAACTGATTTTTCATTGGTTTCAAATCCACATAACGACTGCTTGGATGCTGCAATAGAATTAGAAAGTGAGATAAAAGATGCTTTAATGCATCTTAACTTAACTGAAAATCATATTGATCAAGCGAGAATGACTGGGAGTGGTTCGTGTGTTTTTGTTGCATTTGAAAATGAAAATGATGCATTGATTGCAAAGGACGAATTGCCATCAAAATGGCTTGGTTTTGTCGCGAAAGCGATTAATCAATCGCCGTTATACAATTGGGATGTCGCCAAGCGGTAAGGCAACGGGTTTTGATCCCGTCATTCGCAGGTTCGAATCCTGCCATCCCAGCCAACATTTTCAACTCATATACTCGAAGTTCTTCTCAACAATCTATAAATAATATGGATAAGCCTATAGGGTAAAATCTTTATGTATTCATTAAGGAGTCATTAATGGCGATGAATTTATATCAATTCAATTTCAACAAGATTAATGGTGAAGAGATTTCATTTAAAAGCTTTAAAGGTAAAGTTGTACTCATAGTTAATACAGCTAGCAACTGTGGCTTAACTTATCACTACAAAGGCCTAGAAAGCCTATATCAAGAATATAAAGATGATGGCCTAGAGGTTATTGGGTTCCCTTGCAATCAGTTTGGCAAGCAAGAACCAGGAACGGCTAAAGAAATAGAAAATTTTTGTAATGATAAGTATGGCATCACCTTTACATTGTCTGAAAAAATTGAGGTAAATGGTTCAAACGCCCACCCAGTATATAAATATCTTAAATCTGAGCTTAAAGGCAAATTAAATGACAGCATCAAATGGAATTTTACTAAGTTTTTAATTGATCGTAATGGAGCTCCTTTTAAGCGCTTTAGCTCAACCGCTGAGCCTGAAAATATAAAGCCATTTATTGATAAACTTATTTAATTTAATAAAAAAAATTTATTTACTATAAAAACTACTATTTTCAACCGTATGATTTCTAAGTATAATTGCAACTTCAAACAATAAGAATCTGAATAGATGTCTTTAGAAAGAATTAAAATCTTTAGCGGCAACGCAAATCCTGATCTTTCATCCGAAATTATTGCAAATCTTAATATTAGCCAAAGCAAGGCATTTGTTGGTCAATTTAGTGACGGTGAATCCCAAGTAGAAATTCTTGACAATGTTCGTGGATGTGATGTTTTTGTTATTCAGCCGACATGCGGACCTTCAACTGCGGAAACTTTAATGGAATTATTGATAATGGTTGATGCACTTAAACGATCTTCTGCAGGAAGAATAACTGCTGTAGTTCCTTACCTTGGAT
>Ga0209228_1001713_pt1 | contig 10828 bp, 12 predicted proteins | sample METZYME_3_150m_FD_187547 | JGI IMG/M metagenome (GOLD analysis project Ga0209228, IMG submission 187547) | Marine microbial communities from oxygen minimum zone in mesopelagic equatorial Pacific - METZYME_3_150m (SPAdes) (version 2) | ecosystem: Environmental > Aquatic > Marine > Oceanic...
TAAAATATTAAACTAATTCTAAATAAATATTGATCAATAATACATGACAATGACTAAAGTATTCGAAAAAAAGATTGGATTGGTTCTCCCAGGCGGAGGTGCTAGAGGCGCTTATCAGGTTGGGGTCTTGAAGGCTATAAGTGGAATCATACCAGATAGCAATCCATTCAGCATTATCAGTGGAACTTCAGCGGGAGCTATTAATGCCAGTTTGTTAGCTTCTAGATCTGAATCTTTTAAAGAGGCAGTAGGGTTTTTAAGTAGTATTTGGACCAATTTCAAAACCAACAAAGTTTATCGAACTGACACAGCGACCATGCTTAAAAGCAGTCTTCAATGGCTATTGACAATTAGTTCGGGGGGATTATTGGTTAGGAACCCTAAATCGCTATTGGATAATTCGCCTTTAAGGCATCTTTTAGAAGAAACTATAAATATACAGGGCATACAAAATAATATAGATAAAGGAAACTTAGATGCTTTTGCGATTAATGCTGCAAGCTATTCTTCTAAGAAGGCTGTTACTTTTTTTCAATCTGAGCAGGATGATATTGACTGGGAGAGGTTTTTAAGAGTAGGCGTGAAAACTGACATAGCAATCGATCATCTGATGGCAAGCATTGCACTTCCATTGATTTTCCCAGCAGTAAAGATAAATAATGAATATTTTGGCGATGGCGCAATGAGACAGGCAACGCCATTATCACCAGCAATTCGCTTAGGGGCAGAAAAATTATTAATTATAACCACCGATTTAAAGAGTCATAATAATACCTTAACTGATACTGAAATATACCCTTCCATAGGAGAAGTAGGTGGGTACATGTTGGACGCATTATTTACAGGTGGACTTTTATCAGATCTTGAAAGATTGGATAGAATCAATCAAATAATTGAGAACTCAGGGAGTGAACCTGTTCAAACTTCAACCAAAAAAATGAAGCATATTGAGTATTGTGTTATTTCGCCTTCAAAAGATATTAACAAGATTGCAAAAGAGCACTACAAAGATGTTCCCTATTCAATAAAATTATTAATGAAGGGATTAGGCCTTAAGAATAAAAGGGAGTCTGAGTTACTGAGCTTTTTGCTGTTTGAATCTTCATTCACTTCATCTATGATTGAATTAGGTTTTGAAGACGGCATAAAAAAACAATCAGAAATAAAAGCTATCCTTGCCTAGTTTTTTTGAGTTATAGCAATAGTAATGTGGCTAATCCAAGGAATGTTATAAATCCGAGTACATCAGTTAGTGTGACCATCAATACTCCACTAGCAAGCGCAGGATCAATACCTAGACGTTTAAGCAAAAAAGGTATAGAAACCCCTGCAATAGATGAAGCTAGGATATTAATTAACATCGATGCCCCAACAATTAGTCCTATATTCCATGTTGTACTGAAAAGTAAAACCGCCAAGACTGAAACTATAACTGACCAGAAAATACCATTTACCAAGGCAACCAGAAATTCCCTAGATAGCAATCCCAAGGCATTTGATGACTGAATTCTACCCATAGCCACTCCTCTTATCACCAGAATCAGAGTTTGGTTTCCAGCCACTCCACCCATACTTGCAACTATGGGCATTAAAACAGCCAAGATAACAATCTGATCTAAGGTTTCTTGAAAAAGACTAACTGCAGAAGCAACAATAAAAGCTGTAACTAAATTGGCTCCTAGCCACACAGCTCTTCTTCTAGAGCTTAGGAAAACAGGGGCAAAGATATCATCTTCATCATCTAGTCCTGCCATGTTAAATATTTCGCTATTAGCTTGATCCTGAATAACATCCACCACATCATCTACTGTTATTTCACCTAGCAATCTGTTCGAAGCATCAACTACAGGTGCGGATATTAAGTCTAGATTCTGGAACTCAATAGCTACTTCATTTGCTTGTACATTTGCATCAATCGGCTTTACCGATACATCCATAATTTCTTCTATTGGCGTATCTCTATTATCTGTAAAGAGATCCAGTAATTTTACTGAACCTAAATATTCATTATCTCGGTTAATTACATAAATATAATTGGTATTAATAGGTAGCTTTTCCATTGATCTTAAATAACGAATCAGTCCGTTGATAGAAATACCTCTTCTAATTGAGAGTATATTTGGATTAGTTAATCCACCAGCAGTATCTTCCTCATAGGAGATAACTGATTCCAGTCTAACTTGATCTTCTTGATCGAGGGCTTTTATTACTTGATCTGTTATTTGGTTGGGCAAATCATTTAGGATATCTGCTAAGTCATCTAACTCCATGTCTTGAGTCGCTGCGATCAATTCTTCAGTATCCATCTCATCGATAATATTTTGTCTTACATCATCAACCAGTTCTTTTAGAACTTCGCCTTCATCGTCTTGATCAACTAATTGCCAAAGTATCTCTCTTGTTCTTGGCTCAATAGATTCGAGTAATCTTGCAATTTCATACGGACTAAGTGAAGACAATGTGTTTTTGACACTATTTTCTCTATCTTTTTCAAGATCTTTAATGACGACACTAAGTTTTTTTCCTGACTGCTGCATTTTATTGATATAAATAGTGGCTTAAAAATGTATGCAGATTGTAATAAATATCAATGAGATATAGAAATTATTTTACATTCTGAAGTTTTCACCTAAGTAAACTTTTTTAACTTCCCTGTTTTCTAATATTTGATCAGGTGTACCGTAAGCTATAGATTTTCCCTCATTAACAATATATCCCCTATCACATATGTCTAGAGTTTCTCTTACATTATGATCTGTAATTAAGAAACCTATATTTTGATTTGCTAGATCTTTAATAATTCTTTGTATATCGAGGACAGAAATAGGATCTACTCCAGCAAAAGGTTCATCAAGAAGTATAAATTTAGGCTCTATTGCAAGAGTTCTAGCTATTTCTACTCTTCGTCTTTCTCCGCCTGATAAGCTTATGCCTTGAGTATTTCTGATGTCATTAAGACCAAGTTGATTAATTAGTTTTTCCAGAAGTTCTTCTCTTTTAGAATGGTCTAGCCCTTTTCTTGCCTCTAAGACAGCCATGATATTATTTCTTACTGAAAGCTTTCTAAAGATAGAAGATTCTTGGGGGAGGTATCCTAGACCTGTTTGAGCCCTTTTATGTATTGGGTAATTGGTTATGTCTTTATCATCAAGTATAATTTTTCCATCTTTGCAAGATACTAAACCAACCATCATATAAAAAGCTGTAGTCTTACCGGCACCATTTGGCCCGAGAAGACCTATTATTTCTCCGCTTTTTACATTTAGACTAAGATCATCGACAACCTTTCTCGATCTATATTTTTTTTCTAAAGATTCAGCAATTAATATACTCATGACGTTTAAGGATTGACTATATTTGAAGTCATATTTGAACTAAAATTGAGTTTATTTTCTCTAAGTTGCGCATTAAAACCTTTAGCTTCAATTTTATTATTATTAATAGTGATTAAAACATCCCTATTTGTTGCTATTGTTAGTGTATTGGGATTAATTTCTAGATAATTTGTAACAATTGTTGAGGGATTATCGTTAGATTTATTTTCTATTACTACATTCCCAGAGAGAGCCAGCACATTAGTCTGAGATATTATTTGGCCTCTATCAGATTTAATCTGCCAGTCAATAGTTGGTTCTGAAATATATTCTATCAGTAATTGTTCTAGATATATCGTTTGCTTTAAGTCAGTTGTTTTTGCTTTTTTTGTAAAAATTTTATAACTGAAATTACCCTCTTTATCAGATCCAAAGATTTCCGTATTTTTTAACATAAACTCTCTATTCCTTTTTTCAAGATCAGCTGCATTTTCTGTAGAGTTTATCGTAAGGAAATAGCTAATACTGCTTGCGATTGCAAAGATAAGAAGTAAGCCTAACTTTAAAAAATAATTACTCATTCAAAATGATTTTTTTACATTACACCAGCTCTAAATAAATCATGGATGTTCAAAGCTCCGATAACTTTTTTTCCGTCCACAACGATAAGAGAGGTAATTTTTTTATCTTGGATCTTTGCAACCGCATTATATGCAAGTGTTTCTTTCTTTATTGCATAAGGATCTTTTTTCATCACGTCCTTCATGCAAGTATTTTGTATGTCAACTTTATTTTCCAAAGTTCTTCTTAGATCACCATCTGTGAAAATTCCAACTAAATTATCTTTTTGATCTATTACTACAGTCATACCAAGTGCTTTTTCAGACATCTCTATTAAACCAGAAGCTAGTTTATCTGTTTCATATACAGCAGGAATCTCAGCACCTGTGTGCATTATGTCTTCAACAGATAAGAGCAGCTGCTTTCCTAAAGATCCTCCGGGATGAGATTTTGCAAAGTCTTCTTTTGTAAACCCTCTTTTTTCTAGGAGGGCAACCGCAATTGCATCACCTATAGCTAGTGCTGCAGATGTACTTGCAGTTGGAGCAAGATTCATTGGGCATGCTTCTTCTTTAACCAAGACATGAACATGAATATCAGCTTCATGCGATAGTTTAGAATCCTTATTGCCAGTAAGGGCAATAATTTTTATACCCATTCTCTTTATAACTGGAATTAAGGAAACTATCTCTTCTGTTTCTCCCGAATTTGATAGGACTAGAACAATATCTTCATTATCGATCATACCTAGGTCACCATGGATTGCTTCACTAGGATGGATAAAAAAAGCTGGAGTTCCAGTACTCGCGAATGTAGCCGCTATCTTATCTGCTATATGACCTGATTTACCAAGACCCATAACTATAATTTTACCATTACAGTTAAAGATTAGTTCGCAGGCATTAGTGAAACTTTTTCCTAGGCCTGATTTCAAGTCCGCGATTGCAGACGACTCAATATCTAGAACCCGTTTTGCTATGTTGATGTAATCAAATTTATTTTTTTCAGTACCCAAAATATTTCTTTAGGATCAATTTACTTAATACTCTTTATTAGATTAATATCAAGAGTATATTAAAATAAAGGAAAAAAAATGAATCCAGAAGAAATAAAATCATTAATTACAGCCTTAATTGAGGATTCAATTGTCGAGGTTAATAGTGATGACAATGTTCATTTTGAAGCAATCATTATTTCCCAATCATTTGAGAATAAATCTCTGATAGAAAGACATAAGATGGTTTACGCTTCTTTAGGCGATAAAATAAAGCAGGAAATTCATGCTATATCTATCACAGCCCTTACACCGAATGAGAATGAAACATAAAGTTCTAAATAATAGAGATAATAATTGCAAAAACTAAGAATTAATGGAGGTCATTCTCTAGAAGGGGAATTGCCAATTTCTGGCTCAAAGAACGCAGCTCTACCGATTATGGCTGCATGTTTACTATGCTCAAATGAGATCCAGGTAGAAAATATTCCCAATCTGAGAGATATCAAGACCATGGGCACTCTTCTTTCCCACATGGGAGTGACAATAGAAAAAGGCACAGAAAATACGCTTAAGATTAATGCTAAAAATATTAATCAAAAGTTTGCTCCATACGATTTAGTAAAAACTATGCGTGCCTCAATAGTTGTTTTGGGTCCTCTCTTAGCTAGGTTTGGAGAAGCTGTAGTCTCTCTGCCTGGCGGATGCTCGATCGGAGCAAGACCTGTAAACCTTCATATAGAAGGTTTGTCTGCCATGGGAGCAAAAATTGAGATAAAGAATGGGTATATTCATGCAGTGGCTCCAGAGCTAAAAGGCTGCGATTTTGAATTTAATCCTGTTTCAGTAACTGGAACAGCAAATTTAATGATGGCTGCTTCCTTGGCTAAAGGTAAGACAATTCTAAATAATTCAGCGAAAGAGCCAGAAATAGTAAATTTAGGAGAATTCCTCATCACCATTGGAGCTAATATTTCGGGCTTAGGAACAGATCAAATCATAATCGAGGGCGTCAAAAGTTTAAAATCAGAATGTTTCAAAGTTATACCTGACAGAATCGAAGCAGCTACTTTTCTTATAGCTGCATTGATTACAAGGAGCAATTTAAAGATAAATAACGTGATTCCTGATCATTTGAAAGAGCCAATAGATATATTGAGAGAATCAGGGGCGAAAATTAAAGTATCTAGACAATCCATTGATATTGCCCCCCCAAAGAAAATTAAACCAGTAAGCTTCAAGACAGAACCATACCCAGGTATACCAACTGACATCCAAGCGCAGTTAATGGTATTAAATATTTTGGCAGATGGTCATTCAACCATTCATGAGACAATTTTTGAAAATAGGTTTATGCATGTTCTTGAATTGCAACGTATGGGCGCAGATATCTCATTGAGTAGAAATATAGCTTCAATTAAAGGTATTAAAGGATTAAAGAGCGCTCCAGTAATGGCCACAGATCTAAGAGCTTCGGCAGCTTTAGTTTTGGCTGCATTAGCAGCAGAAGGTGAGACTATTGTAGATAGAATTTATCATATAGACAGAGGTTATGAGGATATCGATAAGAAGCTTTCAAGTATAGGCGCAATGCTAGAAAGAATTGAGTCATGATTTATTCATTATTCGTGTATAATCGCACGAGAATTTTGAGGACTCTATAATTTTAAACTCTGTTATGCACGAATGAGTAAATTAAACAGAAGAAAATTTTTATCAGTTGCCACGAGCGTCACTAGTGTTATTGGTGGTATTTTTGCAATTACTCCATTTATTTTATCCTTTCAGCCAAGTAAAAAAGCTAAGGCTTTAGGTGCTGCAATAAAAGTAGACTTATCCAATCTGGAAGTAGGCTCGATTATTAAAGTTATTTATAGAGGCACTCCTTATTATGTGGTTCATAGATCTGAAGATATGATTGAAAGATTAAAATCTACAGAAAACGATCTAAGAGATCCTGACTCAGATTTGTCAGTACAACCAAATTTTGCTAAGAATGAATTCAGATCTATGAAGCCAAAATATTTGGTTGTTGAAGGCGTTTGTACACATCTTGGTTGTGCTCCAATTGAGAAATTTTCTATAGCACCTGCAGATATGGGCCCAGACTGGAATGGAGGATTTTATTGTCCTTGTCATGGTTCTAAGTTTGATCTATCAGGTAGAGTTTATAGCGGTGTACCAGCACCTTCTAATCTAAGAGTTCCACCTCACAGATTTGAAAATGATTCAATCCTAGTTGTAGGGGAGAACCCAAGTGAAGCCAATGTCTGAAAAAGAAGGAAGCATTTTTACCAACCCATTTCTAAGATGGGTAGATGATAGGTTTCCTTTATCATCTTTAATTAAAGATCATGCAACTGAATATTACGCCTCAAAGAATTTTAATATTTGGTATATCTTCGGTGTGCTGTCCATGGTTGTTCTTGTAATTATGTTATTGACAGGGTTTTTCTTAACAATGAATTATAAGCCCTCTGCTAAAGAGGCCTTTGATTCAGTTGAATACATAATGCGATCAGTTGAATGGGGATGGCTAATTCGCTACATGCATTCAACAGGAGCATCATTCTTTTTTATAGTGGTTTATTTACATATGTTTAGGGCGATGCTTTACGGCTCATATAAAAAACCCAGAGAGTTAATATGGATTCTAGGGATGTTGCTCTATTTTTGTTTGATGGCTGAAGCTTTCTTTGGTTATTTATTGCCATGGGGAAATATGTCTTATTGGGCTGGGCAAGTTATTGTAAATCTATTTGGTTATATTCCGTTTATCGGTGACACGCTTACTGAATGGATCCGAGGTGACTATTTTATTTCAGATATTACTCTAAATCGCTTTTTTGCTTTTCATGTCATTCTCCTGCCGCTTGCTATTATTGGCCTAGTCTTAGCACATATTCTTGCCTTGCATCATGTGGGCTCTAATAATCCAGATGGAATTGAGATTAAAGAGTATAAAGATGAGAGCGGTAAACCCATTGACGGTGTAGCTTTTCATCCTTTCCATACCAGCAAAGACCTTGTGTGGATTACTGTGTTCTTAATTGTATACTTTGCAGCAGTATTTTATGCTCCAGAAATGGGCGGTCTTTTTTTGGAAGTTGATAACTTTGAACCAGCAGATCCACTTAAAACACCTGAGCATATAGTCCCTTCATGGTATTTTACTCCTTATTATGCGATTCTTAGAGCAGTTCCCAATGCTGCACTAGGCGCAGTTTTTCTTGTATTAGCTGTTCTGTTATTTGTCTTCCTGCCTTGGTTAGATAGATGCCCTGTTAAGTCTATTCGTTATAGAGGATGGCAGTATAAGTTAGCACTATATATTTTTGTGATTTCATTTTTGGCGCTCGGGTATTTGGGGATGCAGCCAGCAACAGGTGTCTATGTTCTCTTAGCAAGAATATTTACTATTACTTATTTTGGATTTTTTCTTCTTATGCCTTTTTACACAAGATACGAAAAAACAAAGACTGTTCCAGAACGAGTAGTTTATAAAAAATGACCTTAAGTATAAAAAAATTATTACTTCTTTTTACGCTTCTGTCAGTAAGTGATTTGGGTTTTTCTGCTAGCTCTTCACCAGATAATGAGATTGGTATGAAACCTATATCTATAGATGTTTCTGATAAGAAATCTCTACAAAGAGGCGCTAGAAATTTCTTTAACTACTGTGCAGGATGTCATTCATTAAAATATATGAGATATGGTGAAATAGCTGAAGATCTTAATATCTCAGAAGAACAGTTATTAAATAATCTGATTTTTAGCAATCAAGCACCTCAGGATATTGTTACAACAAATATGAGCAAAGCAGATGGAGATAGGTGGTTTGGTAAAGCACCTCCTGATTTAACATTAGTAACTAGGAGAAAGGATCCTGACTATGTATATCAATTCTTAAAATCTTTCTTCCAAGATGATAAATCGCCAACTGGTGTAAACAACAAAATAAAAGACGCTACGAGCATGCCACATGTTCTATGGCTAGTTGAAGAAGAAATGAAACCTGTAAATTACGACCAATTTCTCTTAGATATAGTTACCTTTTTGGAGTATGCTGGCGATCCCACTCAAGAAAAGAGAAAGTCTTTGGGGTTATGGGTTTTGAGTTTTTTATTTTTATTTTTAGTTCTTAGTTACGCTCTTTACAAAGATATTTGGAGAGAAGTAAAGTAAATTTTAAGGGAGTATTGTTAAATGACCAGCGTATCAAACAGAAGGACTATGATGGGATTATATTCGGGAAATATATGTATCCGATCTCATCAAGTACGTTTTGTTCTTTCAGAAAAGGGAATTGTCACTAAAATCGATAACTTTGATGGCAAGAAAATTCCTGAAGATTTAATTGCTCTTAACCCTTTTGCAACTCTTCCAACGCTTATCGACCGTGAATTAGTCTTATACGATTCGAGGGTTATTATTGAATATATAGATGAAAGATACCCATACCCACCATTGATGCCGGTTAGCCCAGTAGATAGGGCTAAAGTACGCTTAGCTTTGGCTTCTCTTGAAACAGATATAGTTCTCCCAGCTATTGAATTTGATCAGTCTATTGGCACTAGGACCGAAAATACTATGAGAAAGAAATTAAGATCAGCTTTAAACGCAAGCGCAGATCTATTTTCAGTTAATAAACATTTCCTTAACGATGATTTCACTATCATTGATTGTGTTCTTGCGCCAATACTCTGGAGATTAGAATATTTCAAAATAACTTTAACGAGTGACCATAAGCACATGAAAGATTATATGGAGCGTGTATTTTCAAGAGAAGCATTCCAAGATAGCCTAACTGAAGATGAAGAAGAGATGCATCTATAGTTTCAAAGTTTTTTTGATCTAAAATTTATGTCTGGCCAGATAAATATTGTTTCCACACCCATTGGCAATTTAAAAGATATTACGCTAAGGGCAATCGAAACCCTTAAATCTGTCGATTTAATTCTTGCTGAAGATACAAGAATAGCAAAGAAGCTTCTTAATCATTTCTCTATAAATAATAAATTGGAGTCGTTTAACGACAAAAATGAAGATTTAAAAAACGAAAACTTAATTAAAAACCTAAAGGAAGGGAAAAATATTGCCATCATGTCAGATGCTGGAACACCCTTGATAAGTGACCCTGGATTTAAATTAATAAGATCTGCTAGAGAAGTGAATATTAAGGTTACTCCTATCCCAGGATGTACAGCAGTTATTGCTGGATTGTCGGCATCAGGAATTAGTACTGACAAATTCACTTTTCTAGGATTTCTTCCTAGAACAAAGATAAAAAGAAGAAAGAACCTTGGGCAGCTTGTTCATAGACAAGAAACACTGATATTTTTTGAATCTGTTCATAGAATAAGGTCAACCATAACAGATATGAAGGAGCTTTTTGGTAAAGATAGGAAGGCGGTTCTATGTAAAGAAATTACCAAGATTTACGAATCTTTTATAGGGGGCAACTTCATGGAAATATCAGACTATATAAAAGAATACCAAGATAAAATGAAAGGTGAATTTACTATCATAGTTGAAGGAAATAGAGAACAAGCCATTAATCTTCAAAAGATCGATAAGATTTTGGATATTTTGCAATCAGAGATGTCATCTAAGGACGCCATTAGAATCTGTTCAATTATTACGGGCTATGCAAAGAGCACAATATATAAGCGATTCCTAGAAAGGAAACAGTAATACTTGTTTTTTTTATTACAGTGATAAATAATTCACCTCGGAGTTGGTTAGACAATCGCTAAATTTTTGTTTAGAGGAAAGTCCGGGCTCTAACGGGAACGATGCCAGGTAACTCCTGGAGGGTGTGAGCCCATGGAAAGTGCATCAGAAAGTAGACCGCTTTTTTAAAAAGTAAGGGTGAAAAGGTGTGGTAAGAGCGCACCGCATAAATGGTAACATTTATGGCATTGCAAACCCCATCGAGAGCAAAACCAAATAGAAGAGC
>Ga0209228_1001730_pt1 | contig 10772 bp, 5 predicted proteins | sample METZYME_3_150m_FD_187547 | JGI IMG/M metagenome (GOLD analysis project Ga0209228, IMG submission 187547) | Marine microbial communities from oxygen minimum zone in mesopelagic equatorial Pacific - METZYME_3_150m (SPAdes) (version 2) | ecosystem: Environmental > Aquatic > Marine > Oceanic | place...
CCGTATCTCGTCAATCTCTATCATGTCTGGTTCCCTTATCACAGCGTAGAAGTTCATCGCCGAGACAAGGAGAAGCGATGTGAAGAACATCACCCAAAGCTTTGCCATGGCCCCTCACGCGCGGCCTCCGTGCTTCAAGGTTGAGAGCGTGACCCTCGATAGAATGCAATGAGAGCCGAAGAGAAGGTTCATTTCGCAAAGCATTGCGAGAGAGTGCAGGGACCCGTAGCTCAGTTGGTTAGAGCGCTCGGCTCATAACCGAGTGGTCATCGGTTCAAATCCGGTCGGGTCCACCTCCCCAACCCCTCAGACAGCGTTTCAATCGATGTTTCTCGCGTACGCATCGTGCGAAGCCTCAAATACAGTCCAAGGGGGCCAAATTGCAATGGCTAAGGCACGCTCAGTCAGACCGGCCCTGATGATTCTGGCAGTATATTTTCTCAGCACATGGGTAGGAGCCGCTGCTGTTCAGGCCCAAGGGCCTGTCCCCGACATCACTCTGAGTTGCCAACAGCCTCAGCCAATTGAGGTCTATCCGGGTGCCACTAGAATCACCATCATCGACTGCACTCTGGAGAACCCAACCATCCACCAGGAGAAGGTCAATGTACAGATTCAGTCCGGCGCGCTCGCCGCAGCTGGCCCGGCCTCGATGACTGTCGGCGCCCAGTCAGATGTCTCTTTCCAGGTTGTTGCTAGGGCCGAACTCAGGATGCCTGAGGGTTCCCAGATCATCAGCATCACCGCCGAGGTCGTCCAGGCCGACGGGATTACTTGGGTCGGAACCCCGACCACATACAAGGTGCTCGCAGTCATCAGGCAGTTCAGCCGACTCCGAGTCGCCTCCGAGGTCGCCTTCCTCCAGCTCAGGCCCAAGGTCGATTACATGCTGGTCTTCGATGTCTACAACGACGGCAACGCGATGGACAGGTTCAATGTCGGAGTTGAAAACTACGATGATTTGAACGACGAGGGCTTCCAACTCAGCATACCCTTAGTCTCGGTCGAGATCGAATCGATGTCTCCAGCGGAGAAGATTAGGGTGCAGATGAGGACCCCGAAGAACCAAGGTTGGACGGACAAGTACTTCTCGTTGATGTTCAAAGCCACTTCAGAGTATTCAGTGAGAACCGAAGGCATACCTAATTATCAGATTCAAACCATGACGATATACATCAGAGGGGTGTACTTACCCGGCTTTGAGCTCATGAGCACCATGATGATCACCACTCTGGCCGCCGCTGCAATCGCTGGTAGGCATCGGGACGACGACGACGACGACTCAGACGAGGGACCCAGAGTCCTTGATGCCCGTCTGTTCTAATCCGGAAAGGCAACCTCCCACACCCGCCGTCAACGGGTTGATAACCCACAGGTGCGACGTGGATACCGTCTATGGGGCGCTTTGAATGAGTAACGGCGGTCTGTTGCAGAAGGCTATGGACCAGCAAGACGATGCTGATGGCGTAGAGGCAACCCTAATCGCCGCAGACAGCACTCCTACAGAAGAGATGCCGATTTCGAAGGTACTCTCTACGCTGGCTGTATTCGCGCTCCTCCCGATGGTCTTGCTAATGTGGTTCGGTATTTACCTAGACTTTATTCCTCTGAGCGTGCTTTACCCTCTGGTGTTAATCGTCACTTTGGTCGTCGTCTGGCGGCAACTGGATATTGGCCTGCCCACTTCAGCCGGAGGCACCGGCGTTCATGCAACTAGGGCTGTTATCGTCGTAGGTGCTTATGTCGTCATGCTGGCTTCTCCGTTGATACTCGGCAACATCCTAGTCGGAGAGATGTCACTAGCAGAGGTCGAGTTCAGCGAAGACGGGTCTACCATGGAGATTAAGATCCGCCAGAACGGAGGGTCCTCGACTGCCGTGGACACTCAGATCTCTATAGGCGATTGGTCGACCGTTGAACCTCTCTCGATAAACAGAGAAGATGGTTTTGGAGACTACGGTAGCATCACACTCACTGTATCGGAATTCTACCAATCCAACGCACTGCCTTCGAACCCTTACCTACTGGTAGTTACTGTCGAAGGCCTTGAAATGTCAACCACTCTCGACTCCGCCAAGCTCTCTCGCACAATCACCGATGTCCAGAGTTCCACAGCCGCAGCATTCAGCACCGACGACGACGACTGCGGAACTAAGGACAGCTGTGTCGTTGGGGTGGCCCTGACGGGTTGGGCCGGGCTAGACACCCTCGGCGACAATCCTCCAGCACCGATGCCCTTGGCCGAGTACACACTCCAAGCGACAATGTACTATGCAGGCTCTAATGTAGCCATAGCCTACCCAGAGGTCACGGTGGTAGACACCATCGCCTCCTGGGATTCCAGCGGCGGGCAGTACGGCTCCGGCTCGGCGATTGTCGGGGACTGGGGGTCGGAGATTTCTCTCGAAGGGTCCGAATCCGATGTAATGCTCAATGCGAAGTACATACCAATCTCTGATTGGGATGAGAATGACTACGGGTGCTACAGCTTCGTGGTCGAAGTCACACAGCTAGCACCATGGGCTTCGGCAGACTCGGTTGTTTCGCACACCTCGCACTACGAGTATGCGGAAGAGGGGGCGGGTGGAGACAATCCAAACAACACCGATGAGTCATGGACCAAGGTCACCAGCTGCGACTAGTCCCCATATTCGGCTTCGTCCCGTGAGTAACTGAGTATTTCTTCCTCGGTCTCGACGATGGCATCTGAAGCACGCCTGAGCATGGTCGTTACCGCGATTCCTACCGCAACTACGATCGCAGCGAGGAGAGGCAGGACAGGCAACGAATCCTCCTCTACCGGGTCAGTCCAGGTCATCATTCCGGTCGTACTCGATCCACCTCCGAAGGAGGCCTCGTCAACCAGTTGAAGAGGGGTGAGGATACGGCAGGTGAGTGAGGCTTGCCCTGCCACGGAGCTACGCCAGCCGAATTGGACTTCCACCGACTCTCCCGCGTCTATTCGAGCCTCCTGGTAACCGCCGATGTCTGCTTCCAAACCCGCCACTTCGCAGGTGAAGTAAAGCAGAGCCGAGGCAGTGCCTCTGTTAGCGATGCGCGCGAGGACTGGCATCGACTGAGAAGTTGACCTCGTGTCCTCAGCCCCCACTAGTTCCAAGGATTCCCACTCGATGTTCGGAGTCCCTGAATTGAGTTGTATGCTATGGTCCCAAGTCAGCAGCATGGGCCCGCCGCCGTAGTTCCCGATTCCCGACGACTCGGGGTTCCATGAGGTCACATAGGTGATCACATCGATAGTGGCCGCTTCGGTCCAGACGGTGCCATCCGAATAGCCTATCTCGACTACCCTCTCACGCCCGCCGTCGACCAGAGCAGTGCCGTTCTCGTCGCTGAATATCTCCTGAGTCGCCTCGCTCGGACCGATCCCGCTCACGCTCAGTATGACGTACTTCGCATCGAGTTGTATCGACTGCCCGGATACCCTGCGCTCCCATCTGTCGATTAATCCACCCGATCCGGACACGTCATCGCCCCAGTAGATGTCGGAGTCTGGACCCCCCCTGACATCGTGGTCATCGTGGCTACCACGGAACACCGTGGCCCCACGAAGATCGATTGCCCCCCCGCTTCCAAGTAGCACGGGCCCCACTCGGTCGAAGCTCGAGTCGTCGGCGCTCATCGAGCCGCCGACGGTTATCTGACCTCCCGAGACAGTGGAGTCGACTGAGCTGAGGGTGCCATCGACCTGTATCGAAAACCCAGGGTCACCAGCGGTATTCATATTCACCGATTTAAGGTCAGTTCCGAGGATGGTCGTGCCTCCTCCGTTCTCGAGCGCCATTGTAATCGAGGCCACTGTGACCGGAGTCGACGAGAATCCGGTGAGCCCTATCCATACATCCCCGGCTCCGGCACCGAAGGAGAAGGTGTGGGAAGAGCCGTTGAGGTTGGTTACTTCGTCGCCAATGTGGGCGCCGTCTCCGAAGTAACTGTCGCCGTCCATCGCCAGCATAGTGACATCGAAGGGCCCGTCTATGCCTTCTCCCGGGACCATGAACGAGGAGCGGTTCGTCTCGTCCCAGTACCCCATGCTGGCGATTGCTGTCGGCGGGTTGTCTGCGAGAAGACCTGCATGGTTCAGCGTGAGACCCCCTCCTTCCTCGATGATGATACTGGATCCGTCGGACATGGCGGCATCGGCGCCATTCACGGTCAGGTGGCCGCCGCTGACAATTCTGACCGTGCCTTCGACAGTCTGGTCGTCAGTCCAAGTCACATCCGCCCCAATCACAGTCTCCCCTCCGTCGGCCGAGGCAACAGGGAGGTAACACAGCATAGTTGCGGAAACCATCAGGAGTACTTGCAAAGCCGCCGCTTGTCGCATGATGCGAACGATTCACATAGTCATGAATAGTTTTGCCCGCCATTAGTCGGATAGGGTTCATTCGCTGTCTATGTTTGGAGGGCCCGTGGACGTGTTGCCGCCCTTCCCCGCGCCCGACCCCGTGGCTTTCGCGCTGAACATCCTCTCCGTGCTGATGATGTACGGGCCGTTCTACCTCGCTAACACCGGCGCGATGCTGTTCGGCAAGTGGATTCCCGACAGGCTTGGATTCAGTAGTGTAGTCATCGATGGAGGCAGGAACTGGAAGGACGGATTTCGTCTTCTTGGAGATGGCAAGACATGGAACGGCCTCCTAGGCGGTGCTGTCTTCAGCGGCCTTCTGACCATGCTCACGCATCATCTGTGGTCCGAGAGGCTACTCCCGGACGCGCGTCCGTTCGTCGACCCCACTTTGTTCGCCGAGTCCGACGACTGGTTTTGGGTGGGCGGTGAGTGGGGGGCGGCTTTCGCCATGGGCTTCACTCTGGGGCTAGCTTGCATGCTCGGCGACACAGCAGGCTCGTTCATAAAGCGCCGTCGGGGCTTGAAGCGAGAGGGCGACGAGAGCTCACAGGCCCCCCTGCTAGACAGCACGCCGTTCGCCATCGCAATCTTCGCCGTCGCCCTCGCGCTGTTCGACGGGCAGATCATCGCCCATGAACAGCTACACGAGGAAATTGTAGCCCTTCTGGTGCTGACTCCCGTAATCCACAGGCTGTCCAACCGGCTCGGATACAGGCTCGGACTCAAGAGCGTGCCCTATTGAGCCTGAACCAGCGGCTCGGAATCCATTATCGTCCAGTCCACCCGCGCAGGGCCATGACGGGGATGACCGTGCTGGTCGTCGGCGGCGGCGGGCGAGAGCACGCGCTGGGAATCGGCTTGGCCGCCAGTGATTCGGTCGCATCCGTCCATACGGCTCCCGGCAATGCGGGAACTGCGATGATTGGCACTAATCATGCCATCTCAGCCAACGACATCGAAGGACTCATCTCACTTGCCGAGGAACTGGATGCGGGGTTGGTTGTAGTGGGTCCCGAGGCTCCACTAGTCGATGGCTTGGCTGACTTGCTACGGGCCAGGGGAATACCCTGTTTTGGACCTCATTCAGAGGGTGCGAGACTCGAGGGATCGAAACTCCACGCCAAGCGTTTGATGCAGTCGTTGGGCGTGCCCACCGGTGGATGCACCGTCATCGAGTCGGTTGAAGAGATTGACACGGCACTCGACTCGTTCGAGCCCCCTTGGGTGGTCAAGCGCGATGTGCTCGCTGCCGGCAAGGGGGTCACAGTAACCTCCGAGAGGCGGCAGGCAGCAGAGGCGCTGTCTTCCGGACTGGAGTCCGACGGGTTCGTCCTGCTCGAGGAGCACCTCTTCGGCGAAGAGGCCTCGGTTCTCGTGATGATGGACGAGTCCGGATACGTCTGCCTGCCGCCGAGCCAGGACCACAAGAGGGTCGGCGAGGGAGACACTGGCTCGAACACCGGCGGCATGGGTGCCTATGCCCCTGCACCCGTCGCGACACCTGCGGTGTTGCAGAGGGTGGTCGACGAAGTCGTCGTTCCGATGCACCACCACTTGAGGAACCAGGAGACCCCTTACCGAGGATGCCTGTACCTAGGTCTGATGATAAGTTCAGAGGGAGCACCGGGGGTCATCGAGTTCAATGTCAGATTCGGAGATCCGGAGACGCAAGTCACCGTGCCCTTGATCTCGAGCGATCTCGCCGAGTTGTTGCTAGCCTGCGCAGAGGGCAGAGTCAGTGAGGCAGAGGTCGAGTTCCACACTCACTCAGCGGCCACGGTGGTTCTCGCCTCCGAGGGCTATCCGACATCGTCGGCGATCGGACGAGCCATCTCCGGTAGCGAGATCAATCTGGAGGAAGGGGAGATTAGCGGCTTCGTCCACTATGCCGGGGCGTGCTTCGACGAGCGTGGAAAACTCGTGTCGAGCGGAGGCCGCGTGCTAGCCGCCACAGGCGTCGCTCCCGACTTGCGGAGCGCTGTCGGAGTGGCATATGAGGTGATGGAATCAATCCAACTGGAAGGCTCTCACTACCGTTCTGATATCGCTTACCGTGCTCTATAGGGCGGTTTGGGTTCATATTTTCACGAGATGGAAATAGCAACCATTCTACGAATGGTTATAACAGCCAGTCAAATCGGCGCGACGCTGAGCCTTTAGGCTGAATACGGTGATTGATGATGAATGACACAAATGGTGCAGCAGAAAGTGGGCCCCCAAGTTCGGGCTTCGCCTCGGTCCCGGCGGTGCTAGCGGCATTGCTGGTACTCTTCCTTGGGGCCGACTACGCTGCAAATGGAGCAATGGAAAATGACGGATATGCGCAAGTCCTGATTCTGCCCGCCGTAGCCGCCCTCGCGGCTGCTATGGGCAGAACCGGTGCTGTGTTGTCCCTCGGAAGCCACAACATGCACCGCGCCATTGTTACGCTGTCCTTCATCGCCGCGGCAGTGATTATCTCGATGGCATACAAATTGTTCGGGAGCATAGGAAACCTAGGCGCTTTCACATTCGCTTTCGTGGGAATATCGACCTTCTTTCTAGTGTTGTCTGGCAGGAGAGAGGAGTCGACGATACTGCTGGCGACAGTGGTCGGGTTCCATCTCGGGATTTCCCACGCAGTAAATTCGGCGATGGACCTGAGCACATGGGCTGGAAACGCTTCCGAACTGATAGATGTCGAGCGGGCTGCTGTTGCTTCGGTCTTCTTCGCCTTCTGGGCCGTCTCGATAGTCGCCGGAGTGATGATGGCCGTCCTTCTCAGAGGAAAACTAGACTCTGTGGGCAACGGCTCTTGGTTCGAGGATCTTCCCAACACCCCTGGGCGAGCCATGAGCATAACCTTCGGGTTGATTCTGGCCGTCCAAGCTATCCCCCTGTTCTGGCTGGGGCAGATTTCTGATATCGGGACTTTCTTCGAGCACAAGTATCTGGGTTCGGTCTGGGCCCTCTTCACTACAGGGTTAATCCTGTTTGTGGCGTTCTGCCACGCTGAGCGATGGCGCGTGATCGGCGCTCTTGTCGCAATTAACTGGATACTTTACACAGTGGGGCACCTCCATGAGATTGGCAACGGGTTCCCCGACCCACTCAACAGCGACGACATGATGAGCACCTTCTCGTGGTTCTTCATTGCCTTCTGGTTGAATGTCGCTGGCATCATGCTGGCATCCCGTGGGTACTTCGGTGACATCGCACCCCGGCACGAGTCGAGCGGGCTGCGCAAGTGGTGGGGCAAGCATTCCTATGGAATCATCCTGGGGCTCGCTGTGTTCGTGGCCCTAGCGGTCCGAACTGGATGGAATGTTCTACCGGCGATGAACGCCACCGGTACAGGCATCTGGGACATGACCGGAGGCTCTGACCCATGGTACATGAAGCGCGTCGTCGACTACATCATCGCTGAGCGCAGCCACTTCATCTTCGACCACGATCGCGCTTACCCGATGGGAGCAATCAACCCACGGCCACCTCTGTTCTCGTGGTCATTGGCCTTGGGAGGCTTGGGCCTGTCTTGGCTGCTTGAGATGCCCGCTGACGAAGCGGTTTGGTGGAGCGTCACTGCGTTCCCCGCTATCTTTGGGGCACTCATCGTTCTGCCTCTGGCCGCCATCTCGAGGCGCGTCCACAGCAACACCGCAGGACTCGTGACCGCATGGCTGATCGCACTGATGCCAGGCCACATCTCACATGCTACCTTCGGGCTGGCTGACCACGATGCCTTCGCGCTGCTCTTCATCTCCATCGCGTTCTACTTCTGGGTGCGGGCCATCGATGGCCTTGGCACCGAGCGCATGTTCACTCGCCCCAGTCCCAACCCCCTGTACCTGCTTGCGGGAATCAGGGAGACTTGGCACAGGAACCCACGAACGATGGCCTATGCGACACTATCGGGCATTTCATTCGCTACAGTGGCCCTCGGCTGGAAGGGATTCGTATACGGGCCTGGAATCCTGTTCCTCGCATTCGCCGGCCAGATAGTCCTCAACATGTTCCGCCGTCGAGACAGCTTGCCGCTGACTTCAGCGGCTCTGCAGATGCTGCTAACTGCTTTCGTGATACCCCTGCCTTTCTACAACTGGCCGGGACTGAACCTGCTTTTCGATCCGAGCGGATTCCAGCCGATGTTCTACATCATTGGATTCACATTCGCACTGGGGTGGGTCTCATCCGCGTTCCGGGACAAGCCATGGCTGCTCGTCCTCGGTAGCGGTACGCTACTACTCGGCGGCATACTGGCTATCCTGTATGTCCTCCAGTATTACGAGGTCTACAATGGCTGGGACATTCTGTTCACGGGTGGTTTCTACTTCTCCAAGAACAAGATATTCGGCACCATCGGTGAGGCTCAGGCACCTAGCAGAGGCGTCCTTTTCGCCTCGTACGGACCGATTGTGGCACTCATCGCGGTAGGCTGCGCAATATTGCTGATGTGGCGCGGCGCCCGTCGCGAGGAGCGGCAGAGCGGCCTGCTACTCGGGCTATGGGTACTGATTGCGACATACATGGCATGGTCCGCTGGGAGATTCATCTTCAACGCGACGCCCGCGATGGCTGTCGTGGGCGGCCTAGGCATCGCAATGCTGTGGAAGGCCGCCGACTTCCCCGGTTTCGCCAAGGAGTGGCGTCGCTCTGGGATAGGAACCCCCCGCACTCGCTTCAAGTCAGTCTGGCCGGCCACCAAGAAGCACTCGACCGTCCCCGTACTCCTGCTAGTATTCCTGCTGGTCGCATCCCAGCACACGACGTACGGCATAGACTCCGGCATTCCCCGAGGCGAACCCTCGGCCACCGATGTCGATCAGGTGATTCACGACATCGCCCCGGACATCATGAGGGTCGAGGCGCTCGGACTCTCAATCCTCAACAGCGCTGATTACAATCCCGAGTCCGGCCAGTTGTGGTACATGAACACCTTCGGGCCAGGCTTCAACAGCGGTTCATGGAACCTCGCGTACGAGTGGCTGTCCGAGCAGGATGCCGATGTCGGCTTCAGTCAGCGGCCCGCTTTCGTCTCTTGGTGGGACTACGGCTTCCAGGCTCTCGCATCCGGACAGCACCCTACCGTCGCTGACAACTTCCAGTCAGGCATTCCAAACAGTGGGGGCATGCTGCTCTCCAAGGGGCAGGAAGACACCTTGGCTCTGTTCATCGCAACTCTCTCACAGGGGGACCGACGTTACAACGGCGGTGGCTTTAGCGATGATTTCGCTGCTAGTCTGTCCGATACCCTGAACGAGGAGCAGTACGAGGAGTACGACAACATCCTCTCCCTAGGGGTGAACGACCAAGCCTTCGTCCTAGGTCGCTCCATGGCCGTCATGGCCACCGACAACGAAGTGGAACTGCTCCACGGACACCGACTGAACTCGAATGGTTTGCCGGGCGATGAGGAATGGGTCGTCATGATAGGCGGCACCCAGATGGGCAACTCTACCACTGACGAGTCAGAGGCAATCGAGTTGTTCAACGCCACCCGGATGAATTCAGCCCAGTTCGAGATCAAGGCAACACACTATGTCATCGGCGACTATCGGTACACGAGCGATCTCATCGAAGACTTCGACGATGTGTCCACCAGCCTGCACAGGACCAACTCACGACTCGCCCTCAGCAGGGCCTTCCTAATCGAAGCCTTTGACATGAACGAGCTGGCCGACATCTACCACAGCATCACGAACCTCGAGTACGATGTTCAGAACTACGAGGGGAGCCTAGGCGAGACCATCACGAGGAACAACGAAATCAGATACTTCGCCATCGACAATCGGCTCTATCCGCTCGGGGGCGCTTACTATGCGGACTACGACTACCATCGCGGGCAGACCACCGGGATCTTCCATGCTCCGACCGGACTATCCGGCCTCGACATGCAGGACTACATCCGCTCGGTCTACGATACCCAGAGGGGTGACGGGCCAATCATCCCACGAACCGCGCAGGAGTACGAGGCCGAGTACCTAAACGACATCATCCGACAGAGCTCGGGCGCGGCTGCTGATGCCAGCGAGACAATCAGGCTGGTCGACATCGACTACCAGCAGCAGCCGGCCTTCTTCGAGACCATGGTCGCTAGGTTCTACGTCGGTTACGGGACTTCCACCCTCGGACTGCCCGGCGACGCCCATCAGCCCGCACCGCACTTCTACACCTCTGGCACGCCCGGCTCCTACCTCGAGTCGGCATACCCGCTGCCCGGGGCCATGATGAACCACTTCGTGCTCTCGAACTGGTATGACAGCGAGAGGTGCGAACTCCTAGAAAACGGCTCCCAAGTCGATGAGAGTTGCACCAACCCCAATGTCGGCTCGGCCAACACCCAAGTCAAGATCATGAAGTACTACAGCGGAGCCACACTCGAGGGCACCGTAGAACTCGACGGCTTCGGCCCGGTGCCCAACGC
>Ga0209228_1001754_pt1 | contig 10726 bp, 9 predicted proteins | sample METZYME_3_150m_FD_187547 | JGI IMG/M metagenome (GOLD analysis project Ga0209228, IMG submission 187547) | Marine microbial communities from oxygen minimum zone in mesopelagic equatorial Pacific - METZYME_3_150m (SPAdes) (version 2) | ecosystem: Environmental > Aquatic > Marine > Oceanic | place...
GACGCACCTGCTGAGGCACAACAAACCATTGACGCGACAGACCGCATTGTCGCGCCGGGGTTCGTCGATATTCACACTCACTATGACGCACAAGTGCTTTGGGACCCGTTAGTCAGTTGTTCCCCGTGGCACGGTGTTACCACCATCGTTATGGGCAACTGCGGGTTTTCGGTTGCGCCAACGCGCCCGGAACACCGTGACTTGATCATGCGAACCTTGGAGAACGTCGAAGGAATGAGCGTGGAAGCCTTGCGAGCCGGATTGGGCGACTGGGGCTTTGAAACCTTCCCCGAATACCTCGATGCTCTCGACGCCAACGGATGCGCAGTGAATATGGCGGCGATGATAGGTCACACGGCCCTCCGGATGTACGTGCTGGGCGAAGAAGCAACAGAACGCGAAGCAACGGAAGAAGAGATCGCCCGACAACGCGAACTGGTGACCGAGGCACTGCAGGCCGGTGCTTTGGGATTCGCTACGAGCCGCGCTCCCACCCACGTCGGATACGAAGGTCGACCGGTTCCGAGCCGGCTTGCTACACCTGAAGAAATTATTGAGATAGCCCAGGCACTCGGTGACGCTGGCGGAATCATGCAGGCGACCCAAGGTCGGGGCTTAAGTCACGACGAGTTTGCCCGCGTCGCTGAAACCACAGGCGCGAATGTCAGTTGGACTGCGTTGCTAGCAAGCACCGTCGGACCCGGAAGTCATCTCAAAGAGCTTGAAAAAGCGCATGCCTTAGCGGAACGAGGACTTCCAGTGTTCCCACAAGTTGCGGTTCAACCAATCCAATTTGAGATGAGTTGGAAAGCACCGTTTATCTACGAGGGGATGAGAGTTTTCCAGCCCGTAGCCAAGAGTGATCTGGAGGGACGCAAGGCCTACTACGCCGACCCCGATTGGCGCGGGCAGTTCAAAGAGAAGGCTGGCAACGGAGGAAAGATCGGTGATCGGTGGGGCCGAACCGAAATTACTTGGTTCCCGCCGGACCCATCCATGGAAGGTAAGAACGTTCAGGAATTAGCAGACGAACTAGGTCAAGACCCTGTTGACGTAATGCTTGACATGGCCCTCGACGCCGATCTTGATATGCGCATCGTGCAAGACGTCGTCAATCATGACCGAGACGAAATCGACGAGCTTCTTCATGACCCAACCACCGTCATCGGTCTCTCCGATGCCGGAGCCCACGCAAGTCAGCTTTGTGACGCAAAATATTCCACAGAGTTCCTGTCAACGTTCGTTCGAGAGAGAGAAAGTTTTGACCTGGAACAGGCTGTTCACATGCTTACCCAACGCCCGGCACAAGTGTTCGGAATCGAAGACCGCGGCACATTGACTGACGGAGGTTGGGCAGACGTCGTCGTGTTCGACATGGGCACCGTGGGCCACCAAGGCAAGCGTCGCGTGTACGACCTACCTGCCGGCGCTGACCGGTTGATTTCCGATGCCAAGGGCATCGACGCCGTGGTGGTGAACGGAACCGTTATTCGACAAGGTGGGGAAGACACCGTTACGGCGGATTCTCAGCTGCCCGGCAAGTTACTGCGGCACGGCAAGGCGTAACCCGTGCCCATCGACCCCAAAAGAGAATTTTGGAAGCCCGGTATGGGCTGGTCGAAGGCCATCGAAGACATCGGCTACGTAAAAGACCTCGCCGACGAAATGGGTGGAGAGGAGCGCGTTAAGCGACAGCACGACGCAGGTCGTTACACGGTTCGCGAACGCATGGCAAAGTTCTGTGACCCAGGCTCATTCCTTGAAATGGGGCACCTCGTCGGCGCCGCCGATTACGACGCCGACGGCAACTTGACCGACTTTTCGCCTGGTGGTTACGTCATGGGTCTCGGAGAAATTTCCGGGCGACCAGTCTCTGTTGGTGGCGACGATTTCACTCTTTCGGGAGGAAGCCCCCACGACGTTCACAAGCTGCCACACCATTTCGCTCAACCTCTCGCTCTGGAGTATGGGATCCCGTACGTCCAGCTACGCGAGGGCGTGGGTCATTCATCCAAATCAGATGAGCAGGACGGACATATGGGACTCCCTCAGGGAGATCTATGGCACCAAGGCGTTGAACTTCTCGGCAACGTTCCTGTAGCGGCCGCGATCTTGGGATCGGTTGCTGGTTGGCCAGCCGCAGCAGCCCTGCTTTCCCATTTCACCGTAATGGTGAAGGGCACGTCACAAATTTTCCCTTCTGGCCCACCCGTAGTTGAGCGCGCAATCGGCGAAAAGCTGTCGAAAGAAGATCTTGGTGGCTGGGACATGCACGTTGTGCAGAGCGGACAAATAGACAACGTCGCCGATGACGAAGATGACGCGTTTCAACAGATCCGAGATTTTCTTTCTTACCTGCCGGACACCGTGAGAGGGGTCGCCGCCCGCGTGGATACTGGGGATGATCCTGAACGACGGCCACAGGAGCTACTGGACATCGTCCCTACGAACCGGAGACAGGGCTATGACGCTCGCGCCCTGATTCGTCATGTCGTGGATAACGGCGATTTCTTTGAAATGAGGAAACTCTACGCAAGCGGCATCATCACTGGATTCGCGCGACTGGACGGTTGGTCAGTTGGAGTGATCGGGAGCGATCCGATGAGTAAAGCAGGCGCCATGGACGGCAATGGCGCGGACAAGTACACGCATTTCTTGGATCTCTGTGACACGTTCAACCTCCCTCTTCTCATTTTTCTCGATATGCCGGGATTCATGTTGGGCTCACATGCGGAACGAATAGCGACAATGCGGCGCGGCGCTCGCGCCCTCATCGCGTCCGCTGAGTGTCAGGTGCCAAAGATTGAGTTCATGGTCCGTAAGAGCTACGGAGTCGCCGCCGATGCGCCGAACTCCATCGGATTGCCCAACGGCATCAACTTGCGGTTCGGATGGCCGTCGGGAGAATGGGGTGGCATACCGATCGAAGGCGGGGTTGCTGCTGCGTATCGTCGTGAAATAGCGGCTGCTGCCGATCCTGACGCTCATCGAGAAGCAATCGAAGAGCGGTTGCTTCGACTTCGATCCCCGTTCAAGGCAGCGCACAAAGGCGACGTGGTGGACCTTATAGATCCGCGTGAGACGCGGTCCTTGGCGTGCCGTTTCGTCAATCTGGCTCAACCAAAACTCGTCGAATTGGCGAGTCGAACCAAACGCGCCGTCCGCCCTTAGGGCGACTTCTGGCAGCTAAGGGCCGCTCTGTACCTATGCCTTGTCGAGAGAAGTTGAGGTTCTCGATGCGTCGCTACAGATATTCGAGTTAGTTCTGTGGGGATCTACGTGGCAGATTAAGAGGGTGATCGACTTAAGATCTGACACTGTTTCAAAACCAACTCGAGCAATGCGCGATGCAATGGCGGCCGCCGATGTAGGTGATGACGTGTTCGGTGATGATCCGACTGTGCTTGACCTGGAGAGTCACACAGCCGAACTCCTGGGCAAGGAAGCTGCTGTGTTTGTTTCCTCGGGAACACAGTCAAATCTGTGCGCATTGCTGGCTCATTGTCAAAGAGGCGACGAATACCTAGTCGGCGACCGCGCTCACACATATATGTTCGAGGGTGGCGGCGCCGCCGTACTTGGCAGCATCCAACCCCAAACCGTTCCGATGCTGAGTTCAGGGATGCTGGACCTTGATATAGCGAAGCTCGCGATCAAACCGGACGATACACATTTTGCGCGCACTCGATTGCTGTGCCTAGAAAACACAACCGACGGAAGAGTGATAGGGCTCGAAGATCTTTGTGCGGGCCGCGAATTAGCAGATCAACATGGTCTCGGTTACCACCTTGACGGAGCCCGACTCTGGAATGCGTCGATAGCTCTGGGGGTCGCTCCAATAGATATCGCTGCGCCGTTCGATACGGTCTCCGTTTGCCTTTCCAAAGGACTCGGCGCGCCTGTTGGCTCAGTGCTCGTTGGTTCTGCTCCTCTGATTACGGAGGCACGGAAGTGGCGTAAAATGTTGGGTGGCGCAATGCGTCAAGTAGGGATAATTGCGGCGGCGGGCCGGCATGCAATCGACAACCACATCGAACGCCTCGCCGATGATCACAGAAACGCTCAACTCCTGGCGGAAGGCTTCAACGCTATTGACGGGATTGAACTCGAATCTCAGAACACGAACATGGTCTTCGTTCGTACCACTACCGACGCGTCCGGCCTCGAGCAGGGTCTACTGCGTCGGGGCGTCCAGACACGCTGGTTAGGAAAGCAAAGTCGAATGGTTCTGCACCTTGATGTCGATGAAGGTGAGATTGAAACCGTGCTCACTGCAATCCGCAGCGAATTGAACGGCTAATCGGCGATTAGCTCGCGTAACGGTTCAGCCAAATATTCTTCTAGATCGACTTCTCGCGTCATCTCGTAGAAATCGACGTTCCTCCAAGGTGAATTCACAACAATTCGTTCGCGCTCGTTTCGGTAGTACGAAGTCATTCCGGGATGTTTCCAAACCATTTGTTCGTGGGCCCGATCAACCTCGTCGTTGTACTCGTCGTGAACTTCTCTGCGGATCTCTACTGCACCGATTTCGTCCCGAAGCATTTTTTGAATCATGTCCATGATGTATCTGACCTGCATTTCGACAACGAAGATCAGGCTGCCGCCATGGCCGGGTTGAAGATTCGGCCCATACAAAGTGAATAAGTTCGGGAAGTCGGGCACGACAGTGCCTAGATAAGCCTTGGCGTTGTCCTTCTCCCATTGTTCCGTCAGTAACTTGCCAGAACGCCCCACAGCTTCGTACGTCGTGATGAAGTTGAGCACATCAAACCCCGTCGCCAGCACGAGAACGTCAGCCTCGTGCTCAGTTCCATCTTCGGTCAGCAGTCGATCCGGCTCAACTTTCCTTATGTGGTCATCTACCAAGTTGACCTTCGGGTTTCGGAGCATTCGGTACCACCCGTTATCCATGAGCATTCGTTTACCGAAGGGCGGGTAAGTGGGGAGCACGCGCTCGAGAAGTTCAGGCGCTTTGTCCCCTAGTTCGTCTACAACGTATTGAGTGAAATAGGCCCTATGCGAGTCATTTTGGGCGTTAAGGGATCGTTCAGGGTGTTCCCAGTTCGGGTCCTTTTGTAGCGCCGAATGAAGGCGGTCGTTAAAGGTCCATCCCAGTCGAACGCGGTACCAATTTCGGTAGAGAGGCATTTCGCGCAGAAGAACACGTATCGGCTCGGGGACTTCTTTTCGGAACTGCTCGAAGGGCGCTGCCCAGTGAACGGATTTTTGAAAGATAGTGAGCGATTCGACATCATCTTGAATTTCGGGGCCGATTTGCATGCAACTCGCGCCGTTACCGATGATCGCGACCCGCTTGCCTGCTAAATCGACGTCATCAGGCCAACGTGCCGTGTGCCACTTTTCGCCTTCCCAATTCTCGAGCCCGTCAATGTCCGGTGTAACTGGTGGGTTAAAGATTCCTGCAGCGCTGATAACGATGTTCGCCTCAGTCTCCTCCACGGTGCCATCGGGAAGGCGAAGTGTCGCTAGCCACGTCTGTTTCGAATCTTGATACTCGATCCGTTCAACGCCTGTCTCGAAGCGAATGTTGTCGCGCACGTCAAAGCTGTCGCAGACGTGTTCGAGATAGGCATGCAACTCATCACGAAGGCAAAAATATTTTTTCCAGTCGAAAGGAGCGAACGAGTAGGAGTACAGGTGGTTGGGAGTATCTACGCCAGCTCCCGGATACTGATTTTCCCACCAAACGCCACCAACAGTTGGGTTTCGTTCCACTACTTCAAAGTTGATACCAAGCATCTGCAGGTTGATGGCCGCGCATAAACCTGAAACGCCAGCACCAATGACAAGTACTTTGAACTCGTCTGACGTCCTCACAGGTTCGTGATCCAAAAACTGCACCTGACCCAGTTGCGCAGACGTGAACTGACCATATTCAGGCGGGACCGATTCGGCCATCGAAACGCTGAGCATGCGGACAATGAGTTCGTCATCAGGCTCCGGAATCGCTATTGCTCGTCCCGCACGCCAAGCCAAGATTGCTTCGAGTGCAGCTTCTCGAACCTCGCGTTGATGTTGTATGGCAAGGCCTCCGCTGTCGTTATCTCCAAGTCCTGGTTGCCGTTTCGGAGCGTAGGGAGCGTCGAGCCATTCAAGTTCGCCGGTGAGCTGTACGAGCACCATCAGAAGCGTCGGAATATTCGCTACTTCGATTGCGTCGGAGAAAGTCTGTTCGTCGGAACTAAGAGTCATAGCCAAATCCCAAGATCTGAAAGGTTCTACCTAGCCAAGCTATCTCTTTCGCTACGAGGCTCGTAGCGATGTGTTCCCTCTAGGTAATTGGATTCATTGTGCTGTGGTTTCGATTTTCCCTATTTCTCGCCACAAGAATGGTTTTTCATTTCGTCTGGCTACACCATGTGGTTGTTGTGAGGGACAATTCCCACATGTCGGATTCGTCTCTTGATTACGCGATCGAACTTGCTGACCAGGTCGGGGTGAACGCCCGAGGTGCACATCTAGTTCGCGACCGTTTCTCTGAAATTATTGAAATCGGTATGGGTCATCTTTACTCACCGGTTATTTACGAACTGTTTGAAAACGAATGAACACAATTGATGAGGAAGTCGTTTCCAGGGCCATAGAGCTCGCCGACGGCGAACTTTTCCCAAATGCGCTCGACGTGGACGTCGGGGGCCAGGTACCTGCGAAGCAACTGGGGCTCATTCGTGATGCCGGCTTTCACGGATTGTTCTCGCCGACGGAGGTCGGAGGCTTAGGTGCGTCACCTGAAACTCAATGGGCAGTTCACGAAGCATTAGCAGGCGGGTGCCTCACTACAAGCTTCGTCTGGGCTCAACATGCCGGACCTAGCCGGGCCGCGGCTGAGACGACAGGCCCAATGCGCGAAGAGTGGGCATCGCTCCTGGCGACAGGTGGTGCCCAAGGCGGAGTCGCATTCGCTCACTTGAATCGACCTGGACCCCCGATACTTGAAGCACATCCCTGCGACGATGGGTGGCTCTTTTCGGGCACTGCGCCCTTTGTTACCGGATGGGGTCACATAGATGTAGTCCTCACCGCCGCTCGTAGCGGCGACATGATTGTCTGGGCCATGGTCGACGCCAAAGATTGCGCGACGTTAAAAAGTCGGAGGCTCTCACTCGCCGCAATCGATTCTGCGGTCACTGTCGAATTGTCTTTCGCTGAGCACCCTGTGGCTAGGCGATGCGTCACTTCCATGGAGCAGCTAAGCGACTGGAGGGAGCGATACCGGAGAGGCCTGCGTTCCAATGGTTCTAACCCCCTCGGAGTGACCGCGCGCGCAACACGTTTGTTAGGGCCCAGTCCCTTGGACACCCAACTAGCGGAAGCTAGGGAAGCGATTAATGTCGCTCCGGTGGAGCGACTACCGGAGGCCCGCGCACGTTTGGGTGACCTTTGTGTACGCGCTACCTCAGCTCTCGTCGCGAACACCGGGGGCTCGGCATTATTCATTGAACAACAGGCACAGCGACTAGCAAGGGAAGCACTTTTCTTGCTGGTCCAAGGACAAACTCCAGAAATCAAACGACATCACTTGGCACTATTGGCCTCTGATGGTTCGATCCCGAGGCCAGATAATGACGACTAGGACATTCGAGGCTCTAGATAAACGTTCACTCGGGTGGCTCCGTTATCTGTATCGCAAAGCAACCACGTCAGATAACTGGGACCGAGATGGTCACCCTCACGCTCACTGGGACAACATTTCTGGGCCTCCGATGACGTCCTTCCATAGGTTCGACCTCATCGACTCCTCGTACGCGGTGGCGCTGATGAGCGACCGCACACCCGCGTGGAGCGAGGTGTATAGCCGCATACTGGACGAACTTGTCGAACGTCACACCTCTTGGTGGGCGGCCGAGGATTGGATGACTCAGTTCGGAGACGATCCGGACCGCAACAGCTATCCCGACCGGTACCGGCCTCTAATTCCAGAGGCTTTGTGGGGCAACTATGACGTACCGGGATGGACCGCCAACGGAATCGACCCGTACGGGATCCAAATGGATCCTGTAGCGGCGGATGGGATGCTCTTCTTTAAGGGGTTCTTCGGGTTGCTACTTGGCCTTCATCGCTACGTGTCAAACGATCCTAAGTGGAACAACCCGTTTGAGATGATCCGTGATGGCAAAGACTCGTTTACTTGGACGCATTCCAGTGTGATGGGGCAACTCGCTGAACAATGGCAGGAACGGCAAATGGGTTGCCATTGTGAAAACACAAAGATATGGCCGTACTGACTGGCCGGTGCCGGTCTCGGTCTGAGACTCCACGATTTGCTTCTAGGTACGCACCATCACAGCGCTTTTGACCGCTGGTGGGAGTACGCGGCGGAGAACTACATCAGCTGGAACGGAGATGAAGCGGTCGCTATGGACCTTTACTACGACCCTGTCGTTGACGAACATCTCCAATCTCCCGTCGGTCTTATCGCCCCAACTTGGTATCTCGCTCCTCAGCGCAGAGAGGTAGCCGAAACTGCTTGGAAGTTCGGTGCCGCGGCACTGGGTCTGTTAGGAGATGGGGATGTCGGTCTCACCGACTTCCGCGACGGTTTGATGTTGGCGTGGTTCACCGGAGAGTTCGCAGATGGAGAAGTGAAACGCAAGCTGTGGGAAGCATGCGACACCTTGTTCGAACCATCTTTGGACCCAGACTCCGGGGAGTTCACGTTTGGCTTCGGTCTCAACGAACCGCACCCTCGAGGCCAGTTCAATGCGCGAGTGATGGCGGGTTGGGTCTGCCAGCCGGGAGCGTGGGCTCAGATCTTCCATACACCGAATTTGGAGAAGCACTCTCAACCTTGTGTTGAGGGGGTCGACTTCCCTCGATTCGCTATGAGTCAAGCCCATTGGGAGGAGGGCTCGTTACATCTAGCGGTTGACCCGTGCAATAGCGCCATGAACGGTGTCAAAACGTCGATGAACATTCGACGTCTACCTGCCGATGGCGAATGGATTCTGACCAGCGGTGATCAAACAGTGAGTTCTTGCGTTGCGGTTGGGGGCGAAACGCGGATTGAGTTGCAAGCCGACGGTTCATCCTTCACGCTGACCGCTGCAGATGAAACAGTAAGCGCATGAAATCCATCATTGAAACAGCGACCGGACCGATTTCACCCTCACAGTTGGGTCGCGTACTCATGCATGAACATGTTTTCGTTGTATCCACCGAGATTCAGCAGAACTACCCCCAGGAGTGGGGAGACGAACAAGCGCGAATAGACGACGCAGTCGATCGCCTCACGGAGCTAAAAGAGAACGGAATCGAAACCATTGTTGACCCCACAGCGATTGGTCTAGGCCGTTATATCCCGCGAATCCAAGCCGTGGCGAACAGAATTGATCTCAACATCGTCTGTGCTACAGGCCTGTACACATTCAACGAACTCCCCCACTACTACCGGCGACGCACCTCTGACAACGTTGACGCCCTCACTACGCACTTTGTCCAAGACATCGTTGACGGTTTCGCCGATACCGGAGTCAAGGCTGGGGTCATCAAATGCGCGACCGACAAACCAGGTCTCACCCCCGACGTTGAGCGAGTCCTTCGCGCATGTGCACAAGCCCACCGAGAAACAGGATGCCCCATCACAACTCATACCAACGCCGAATTGAAACGGGGGCTTGACCAGCAACAGATCTTCACCGAAGAGGGCGTCGACCTCACTCGGGTGGTGATCGGGCACTGCGGAGATACCCAAGATCTCGGTTACCTTCAACAGCTCCTTGATGCTGGCAGCGTCCTCGGGATGGACAGATTTGGGATCGATGGTTACCTCACAACAGAGCAACGAGTGGCAGTTGTCGCCGAGCTCTGCCGACGAGGCCACGCAGATCAACTGGTCCTGAGCCACGACGCGTCCTGTTACATCGATTGGATTGAAGGTGAGGTACCGCTTGCCCCACTACCGAATTGGCACTATTTGCACATCAGCAAAGATGTCATACCCGCCCTATTGGAGGCAGGTGTCACTGCCGCACAAATAGAAACAATGTTGGTGGACACGCCCCAACGATTTCTGCAATCACAAAATCTTGGCGGGTACTAGTCTCCCAATCATGAGTGAACTCCACGTCGGCTTCGTTTCCAGCGACACAGTTGAAGTAACAGAGGAAATGTCGCCTCCACATTTACCCAACAAGGTTTTATCCACGCCCGACATGGTCCGGCTTATCGAAGGCACCTGCTTGTTCGGTGTCCAACCTCATCTCGATGATGGACAGACCACTGTCGGAATTCACGTATGCGTGAGTCATGAAGCTGCGGTGTCAGCGGGCGAGAACGTCGTGATTGATGCAGAGTTAGCTGAAATCGACCGAAAACGACTCGTGTTCAACGTGAAGGTAAGTCACGGAGACACCGTGGTCTCTCAAGGAACTCATCAACGTTTTATCGTCGGTTGACACTTCGCTAAAGATTTCACAAATCCGCTCCTCGTCGTGGGCTCAACGTTAGGGCTCAATGACGACCTTACCGATGGCCTTTCGATCTATCAGGCTCCTGAGCGCTTCGGAAGCACCATCAAGCCCGTATCTCGCAGAAATATGTGGTCGAAGTCGCCCGTTAGCGACCCAGGTAAGAAGGTCTTCGGCTATTTCGTTAGCCAAATCAGGCTCTCGAGCAGTCATCGCCCCGTAAAAGACTCCGACGATCTGACAGCTTTTTAGAAGCGTCAAGTTAAGTGGAATAGAAGGAATCCCCGCGGTGAAGC